>Ga0272441_10003390_pt1 | contig 30308 bp, 37 predicted proteins | sample SSMProp6N_FD_193582 | JGI IMG/M metagenome (GOLD analysis project Ga0272441, IMG submission 193582) | Marine sediment archaeal communities from Little Sippewissett salt marsh, Falmouth, MA, United States - SSM-Prop-6N | ecosystem: Environmental > Aquatic > Marine > Wetlands > Sediment ... | reverse complement strand
TGCTGTATCTGTGAAAAAATTCGTTGCTATTAATGTACTTTTAGTAGGGGTGGCAATGGCTATGGGGAATAACGAAAAGAAGCTCATTCAGAGGATGTCTGAATGGTGAATTAAGGAGGGGGGTATAATGAGTTATTTATCAGCAGGAACTGAGACACAGGTGATGTATCCCGAATATAGTATTCGCAGTATTACCCAGTGGAAAATAAGGTGATTAATGCGAGTCCGTTATCATTCATGTCCAATATTTTAGACATATGTCTAATTTTCTATACGATGAGCTTAAGCCGCTTTTTTTGTGTGTCAAACGCTAGAGCTCAATCTCGCCTGCCGCAACCGGGCGGCACCTGATCCTGCCCTGATGGACGTCTTCCATAATTGTATCAAATTTTTGGGAAATTTCCGGCGTGAAATATGCTTCACCGCACTGATTACAGACATCTGCAGAAATATCTCTTACAATAATAACTTCATCACCCACACGGGCAATACATTCACTTTTGCCTTTCTCCAGATTTCCTTTGCAATAACTGCATCTTTCAGGGATCATATACGTATTTCACCTCCTTCTTCTGGAATCGATCCAGAGTGATTCATCAGGTGGATATGCCTTAATTATTCTGAGATGTCACAATCCTTTAGTAGCATATAGATCAGGTTCCGGATTCCATTCCCTACAGGTTTTCCCAATCAAGGATACGCTTGTACAGAGCATCGTGAATCCAGAAACCACCCTGATTGCGCAGCAGGTCCATCTCCTCCTGCAGTGAAGCAACATGTCTCTCTTTCTTTCCCTGTATTAAGAGACCAATAATTCCTGTGACCGGTATATTGTAGAGTCCTGCGATACGTCGTGCTTCTACTTCATCAAGGAGGAGTATATCTGGTTTGGTTTCAAGAGCGAGGACAATACTCTCCGCTTCGCCTGCATGTAGGTCCTGTTCGAGCAGTCGCACTAAATCAGTGTTTACCGGTTCCATGACAGAGATCCATCCGGAATCGCGGGCTTGCCTGATTTCAGTTGCCCCCGGACGTTCACCTCCTTCAACTACTACTTCACGCCATACTGCCGGAGGTATACATATCGATGAAAAACGGCGGAGTATATTTAAACGACCAATTGCTGAAAGATGGATAAGAGGTGAAGAATTACTGACTGCTCGCGGCATATGTAATATCCTGATCGAGTTCATCATCTGAATAATGCCGGCGAATCTCCCGTGCTCCAAGCAATGCTTCCCATTCCCACCGGGTTACTCCTGCAAGATCACATGCCTTTCCGGAAGAAAGGACACCACGCTGGTAGAGTGCCAGAGCGAGTTCCTGCTGGAGCTCCGCCTGGATAGTATCAGGAGGGAGACGGATTGACTGGACAATATCGAAAGGCACCTTAATTGAAATGTCAGACATTTTTACGTCACCTGATGAATAGGGGTTGGGTGAATAGAGCATATAATACCAGCGCTGAATATATTTTCACAACGCATGGTAGTGCAATTCAAACCCCCGTAATATGCATCCGCCCTTCAGACCCGTCCCGGTACAGCGTCGAAACCTCGCCAATCACGATCACCGCAGGCGCCTTCACGCCCGCCGCCTTCGCAACCTCCGCGATCTCACAGAGAGCCCCGCAGGTCACCCGCTGGTCAGGCCGCAGACCCCGCTCGATGATCGCGACCGGTTTCTCCGGCACCATGCCGCCTTTGATGAGTGCTTCTGCGATCTTCGGGAGGTTTTTGACACCCATCAGGATGACAATCGTCCCTGTCGTCTGCGCCAGCCACTGCCAGTTGAGGGCCGACTCTTCCTTTGTGGGGTCCTCATGTCCGGTCAGGATCGTCACCTGACTCGCCCACTTCCGGTGGGTGACCGGGATGCCCACACACTCCGGGACGGCGATCGCACTCGTTACACCCGGCACTACCTCGACCGGGATGCCATGTTCCCGCATCGTCTCCATCTCCTCACCGCCGCGGCCGAAGAGGAAGGGGTCGCCTCCCTTCAGGCGGACGACATTCCGGCCCGCTTTCGCATACTCCACCATCAGTGCCTCGATCTCGTCCTGCTCGAGCGTGTGGGACGAGCCGTACTTCCCGACATCCACGCACTCAGCGGATTTTGGCAGCGAGGCGATGACCTCGGCGCCGGGGAGCTGATCATAGAGAATGACATCTGCTGCGTCGAGCACCTCACGTGCCCGCACCGTCATCATGCCCAGGCCCCCGGGGCCGGACCCGATAAGATATACTGTTCCGTTCATCATTGTTCCACTCGTGATTGTTGTGTTCCTGACTGTTCCACCCGGATCATTTCGTTTCCGGGAGTCCCAGCGCCTGCCGGGCCTCTTCGATCAGGTCCCAGCTGATGGTATGCAGTTTTCTGCCGATGAGACGCCCTTCCTCGACCGAATCGCCGTTGTCCTCCACCCGTTCGTACCGACTGCCGTCCAAGGAGAGGACTTCAGCGAGGAGGAACCCGTCCTCGCAGAATACCCCCTGCGGCGTGAAGCATCCGCCGCCGATCTCCTCCATCACGGCCCGTTCCACCTCGGTGTCGAGACGGGTCTGCGGGTGGTCGATTGCAGCCAGTGTTTCGCAAAGTTCCGGGTCATTGCGGGAGACCACCGCGATCGTGCCCTGATTGGGGGAGGGCACGAACCACTGGGGGATGAGTTGTGTGCCGGGAAGGTCCATGTCGAGCCGCTGCATCCCTGCTTCCGCAAGCACGATTGCATCATAGTCACCTTCGCGGAGTTTCCTCAGGCGGGTGTCCACATTACCACGGAGTTCACGCACCTCGACATCCAGACTGCTCCGCATGAGTTGTGCACGCCTCCGGGTGGATGACGTCCCCACCACCCGGATATCCTCGATGTCACACTCGTGCACGAGGAAGTCCGCAGGCGAGTCACGTTTGAGAATCGCTGCTGTTGCGAGCCCTTCCGGCCGGAATGCCGGGATGTCCTTCATGCTGTGGACGGCGAAGTCAATCTCGCCTGCGAGGATCGCATCATCGAGGGCACGGACAAAAATGCCCTGCCCGCCCACCTGATGCATTGGCACCTGTGTGCGGGCGTCGCCGACGGTCTTGATCTCCACAACCTCGGTCTCAATACCGAGGTCGGAAAGCTGCGTGCATACCCGTTCGGTCTGGGCCATCGCGAGGCGTGAACCCCGTGTCCCTACGGTCAGAGACATTCGGCATAGGCCCCGGCAATCTTCGCCACGTCTTCATCGGTGTGCGCCACCGAGAGGAAATTGGTCTCAAACTGTGACGGCGGCAGGAAGATGCCCTTCTTCATCATCTTGTTCCAGAAGACACCGAATGCCTCCGTGTCGCTCTCCTTTGCCTCGCGGTAGTCACGGGGCGGCGTCTTGCGGAAGAAGAGTTTGAACATTGAACCGATGGAAACAAACCCGTCTGCCTTATTGACAGGAATGGACTCACGGATCGTTCGTGCGTTCTCCTCAAGCATCTGATAGAGACCCCGGTTGTCACGCAGATACTGCAGGCAGGCAATCCCTGCAGAAAGCGAGAGCGGATTGCCGGAGAAGGTCCCCGCCTGATAGACCGGACCCGCAGGTGCGGTCAGCTCCATGATATCACGGCGCCCGGAGAAGCACCCGATGGGGAGTCCCCCGCCGATGATCTTGCCGAAGGTCGTCAGGTCAGGCGTGATGTTATATTTGAACTGTGCACCGCCGATGCCCAGACGGTAGCCGGTGATCACTTCGTCAAAGATCAACAGCACGTCATGCTCCTCGGTGATCTTGCGCACCTCTGCGAGGTAGCCGTCATCCGGGAGCACCGGGCCGACATTGCCGAGCACCGGTTCGAGGATGAATGCCGCCACATTGTCGTTCTTATCCAGCAGCTCAGAGAGTGCCTCGGTGTTATTGTAGGGCACCTGTGCGGTGTGGCTCACCACATCGGGAATGACTCCTGCGGAGTCCGGCACACCCATCGTGGTTGCACCTGAGCCCGCCTTGATGAGCACGCCATCGTGGGCGCCGTGGAACCCGCCCTCTATCTTGATGATGTCCTCGCGGCCGGTGAACCCGCGTGCGAGACGAATCGCTGCCATCGTTGCCTCCGACCCGCTCGAAACAAACCGGACCATATCAACCGACGGGTGGTCGGCGATGATCATCCGGGCAAGGGTCAGTTCCTTCTCCGCGGGCGTCCCATAGAGCCAGCCATCCTCCACACAGGAGCAGATCGCCTCACGCACCGCCGGGTGGGCATGCCCGAGGATCAGGGGGCCGTAGCCGAGACAGCAGTCAATCAGGTCCTCGCCGTCCTCTGTTGTGAGATGCGCACCGGCACCCTTCCGGGTATAGAACGGATATGGCTTGATCGCCCGCACGGGACTTGAGACACCGCCGGGCATGAGTGTCTGCGCCTCAGAAAAGAGTTCCTCGCTTCTCATTTCAGCCACCCCGCTGCATCCATCGCATAGTAGGTGATGATGAGGTCTGCCCCCGCACGTTTGATTGCAAGGAGACTCTCCAGTGCGACCGCTTTCTCATCAATCCAGCCGTTTGCTGCGGCCGCTTTGATCATCGCATACTCGCCGCTCACCTGGTACGCCGCGACCGGCAGACCAAGAGAACAGACCGACTGGAGAATGTCAAGATACAGGGACGCCGGTTTGACCATCAGGATATCAGCCCCCTCTTTTGCATCCATCTCGGACTCAAGAAGTGCCTCACGCGGATTTGCGGGACTCATCTGGTAGGTCGTCCGGTCCCCAAAGGAGAAGCCGGAATCCGCCGCATCACGGAACGGCCCGTAGAGAGCGCTTGCGAATTTGCTGGAGTAGGACATGATCGCCGTCTCCTCATAGCCCTCACAGTCCAGCTCCTCACGGATCGCCATCACCATCCCGTCCAGCATACAGGACGGGGCGACGATATCCGCACCGGCTTCGGCGTGGGATACCGCAGTCAGCGACATCAGTTCAAGCGATGGGTCGTTTAAGAGGTCCGGCCCGCAGGGGGTTTCCCCGACGATCCCGCAGTGCCCGTGGTCGGTATATTCACAGGCACAGACATCGGTGATCACGACCATTTCAGGCACGGCCGCCTTTACTGCCCGCACTGCCTGCTGGATGACACCCTCAGGGTTGTATGCCTCGGTCCCCCCGGCGTCCTTTCTCGCAGGAATGCCAAAGAGAATGACAGCACGGATGCCCGCTGCGGCGACATCTCCTGCCACTTCTGCTATCTGCGCCACCGGGTAGCGGAACTGCCCCGGCATGGAGGCAATCGGGATGGGTTCTGTTGCAGTCTCGTCAACAAAGATCGGGGCCACAAGGTCGTCTGTACAGAGCGCAGTCTCCTGAAACAGGGGCTGCATCGTTCGTTTTCTCAGTCTTCGCAATCGTCTTTCCGGAAACATTCGTCATCTCCTGCAGTTACCGCATGCACCAGGGCCTGCGCTGTATCAATCTCCCCGCACTCCGCACACCGCCGTACCGTAAAGGTCACGTCGTTGAGCAGTTTCTTCACCAGCACACGGGAGAGGTCATCGAGTATCTCTTCAGCAGGCGCACCCGATGACCGGAGGCGTGCGGCTGCTTTGTCTCGTTCACGGCACCGGATCATCTCTGCCCATGAGTGGAGATGGGCAAGGAGATCACTCGCACCGGCCCGGTTGAGGAGGGTGACAAACTGCGTCAGTTCGTCATCCAGAAACGCATGCGCCTCTGCTGCCTCCTCCTTCCGGTTGTTCATATTCCGTTCACTGACCGTGCGGAGGTCATCGATGGTAAAGAGATACACCCCATCGATGTCTCCGACTGTCTCTTCCACATCACGGGGCTGGGCGATGTCAACGATCACAAGCGGCTTTTTGCCCTCATCGAGCGGCCAGACCCGTCCCCGCATCGCATCACAGACCGCATCATACCGGATGATGGGGTGCGGTGCTGCGGTGCAGGAAATGATCACATCCGCAAGCGCGGCATAGCGGAGGAGGTCGTCCAGACGGACAGCCTTTCCTCCGACGAGATCTGCGAGCTCCTCTGCACGGGCAAAGGTCCGGTTGGTGACGTAGATGGCAGTCAGGTCCTTCTCCGCCAGCGCCTGCGTGACAAGCGTCCCCATCTCACCACCGCCGACGATAAGAATATGTTTGCCGTCAAGGCTCCCCAGGAGGTCTTCAGCGAGTTCCACCGCAGCAGACCCGATGGAGACTGCCCCCTTGTTGATGTTGGTGCGCTGGCGCACCTCGACTCCCACATGCACCGCCTTGGTGATACAGCGCTCGACAAGCGGGCTGCATGTCCCGTGTTCACGGGCAAGCGCAAGCGCCGTCTTCAGTTGCCCGAGAATCTGGTCCTCACCAACAACCATTGAATCCATGCCTGCCGAGAGACGAAGCAGATGGCGCAGTGCGTCCTCACCCTCCAACACCCGGAACCCATCCCGGCCGTGGTCATGGAGGAACGCCTTTGCCTGCGCGGCATTCCCCTCCACCAGAAATTCAATCCGGTTGCATGTCTGGAGTAAAACTGCCCCTTTAAACCGTTCCTTTGCATCCACGAGCAGGGCCGCCTCGTCAGAGAACCGGAACTGCTCCAGTTCTGCGATATCGCTCCCGTGGTGACTGATGCCTGCGATGGCAACCGATGGAATAAGCGTATGCTTCATAGATATTTCCTGAGGGCCTCCTCTTTTGCCTGCGCAGTGCCGCGGGAGAGCGCATCCCACATCGCAGGGTCGTCCAACACCGCGTTGAGAATCCGGGAACGCTCCCGCTGGTCTGCAACCGTCTCTTTCAGCTGTTCGCGCAGTGCCTCCTGCAGCAGAACCATACCGTCGATATCCCCGCAGTGCTCTTCAATACAGAGGCGGAGATGGCGGGCCATCGCGGGACTGCGCCCGAATGTGGTGATGCCGATACGATAGTTCTCCCCGCACACGACCGATGGAAGGATGACGTCACCCAGAGCCCCGTGTGCATCGTTTACGTGCGCACCGCACCGGCGGGCCAATGACGCGATTCTCTGGTTCATGTCCGCGCGTTCAAGAGCGGTGATCACGAGAAAACTGTCGCGGAGATGGGACAGAATCTCGTCATCATGCATTTCAGAGAGATCACACTCCACTGTCTCAGCGGCGATCTCTGCAAAATCGGGATGAAATGAACGACTCAGAACCACTACATGCGCCTCATGAGCAAAAAAACGTGCCTTCCGGGCGCCGACTGCGCCTCCGCCCGCAATCACAACCTTTGCACCCCTGAGGTCCATCATCAGTGGTATCATGCCTGAATAGAGATTGATGCTGCACGCATTTAACCGTATCACCTTTTGATTCATTCGTATGCCACCACAGGATGCATTTTGGGCACTTTGATCGGGATGGCAATATAATGTTGAAAAATATAATTCGCATAAAACAGGCACGATTCCGAAAACAACGGGTGCAAAAACGCAATTCGATACCATTATATTCTCTGGACGTGTATATTGTAGAGCACTGAGATGCGCTAGCATCACAGGGCAAGAAATCCGCGCCGATAGTGTAGTGGTTATCACTAGGCGTTGCCAACGCCTAAACCCGGGTTCGAGTCCCGGTCGGCGCACTCGTTTTTACAAGATTCATTCAGCAGAGTGAATCGTTTGTTTTTTCGGATGGTGTTTCACACAGGAGAGAGGCATCTTTCTTTTCCATCCGTGAGAGCACCACCCCGGCTCGGTTCTGCCGGAATAGTAGAATATCAAAAATGATTCAACATTTCTCTTTCCAGCCACACAGAGCAGCGGTTGCCAAAAAGAGATAGTTTGCCGATTCCCCCCGGCCCGCTCATCCGCGCCGGGACACGGGGACCAGCGCTTCCGCATCAGGGATACCACCTACATATCAGTGAACCGGTGTCTGAGTCGGTTCTGATGGGGTTCCCATATGCATCCGACCCGTTTGCACCTCTATTGACGTCCTCTTTCACTTCAAAGCATTTCTACAGGGCCGATAACCCAAAAACCAAAATAATTTGATTGCAGAATCATTCAGATTTTGAGAAGACTGAAAATAGTGCCCAGGATACCGTAGAGATAATCGCCACCTCGATGTAAAAGCCAAGAGTCACACCGATGGTGAAGATCAGATCATACCCTGCCTGCCCTACGAAACCAAGTGCTGTTGCAACTGCATCGAAGATATGCCCCAGTCCGGGGAGATGTTCCGCGAAAAGGGGTGGCAGAGCAGCATCTACCGTACGCTCTGGATTTATGAGCAGTGCAGCCAAGAACGGGATCTGGAAGAACGACCCGGTTACAATTGCAAGAGTTTTCATTCTCCCGGAAATTGACGGTGTGAAGAAGAACCGGGTGAAGCAGATGTAGGGCATGACTACGGCCAGGGCCGATATGGTCACCAGTACGGCAAGGAATGTGTATGTCAACAACGGATCCGGTGGCGGAGCATGGGAAAGCTTCGTCCCCCCAATATACAGAAGTATTGCAAGAGATGTGATAAGCACGTAAACGGGAATCCGACTCTTTTCTCTGAGCAATGTGAACAGTTTACCGAGAATAAACGGGTATGCCAGTACAAATATGATTGCAGCAATCAATCCAAAAACAATATCTGACATTTTTTCCTCTCAGAAGAAATTCGGAATAGTCCCGAGGGTGTGATAATCCCCTGAACACCGTGCGACATCTTCCTGAATACTACGTGCATGACTTTTGACGTCGGTTTATTAACTTTTTGTGGCCCAATCGTTTACACGTTACCCAATGTCTGGAAAACTGAACAATAAATCGGCCATATCTTGCCGATTTCCTTCACAGCAATATATCAAGCCAAATTATGGAGAATTCAAAAAAAGAAGGAATTCCAAGGGATTATCGGTACCTGCGCCGGGACGCGAGGAACAGCACACCCGCACCAAGAACGGCGCCTGCCGCCGGGAACGGTGTCTGGGTCGGTTCTGAAGGAGTTCCCGCATCCCCACCAACATTTGCCCGTGCAAACTGAAGGTTTGTCTGTGCACGGACGTCATTTGGATTTATTTCAAGCGCCTTTTCAGAGACCTCGATCTCCTTTTCATACTCCCCCATCTTTCCGTAGGCAGTGCCCTGGATGATGTACGATTCAATCATCTCCGGGTCAAGCGTGATCGCCCGATCTGCTGCGGCGACCGCCCCATCATAGCGCCCGAGGTTCACGAGGGCGTCGGCACTGACCACCCATGCCTCCGTCTGGTCCGGGTTCAGTGCGGTTGCCTGCTCTGCTGCCGCGAGTGCGCCTGTATAGTCGCCCTGTGCGGAACTGATACCCGCCTTTGTCACCCATGCAAGCGTGAAGTTCCCGTCAATCGCGAGTGCGGCGTCCACATACTCCATTGCTGCCGTGTAATTCCCTGCCTGTGCCTCATCCACAGCCAGGTTGTATACGTCAATCTTCTCAACGGCAACCGTATCCACCGTAGCCCCTTGTGCGGACACTGCAGGCACACCTGCTGCGATGAGAAGTGCTGCTGTAACGAGGATGCCAATTATCCCTCTTCGTGTCATCCTCTCTGAGGTTTCTTTCTGGACCTATAATCAGTTGCGATCAATCCAAAGCCGCCACCCATTACATTGATCCCATTATGTCATCTCACCACCCACCTACTGGTGTGAAACTGCTCCTTGGAGTCGGAAATACGATGCTGGGTGATGACGGCATCGGACCGTGGGTGGCCAAACATATGAAAGACTGCCCCGGATGGCACGCGGAGGACTGTGGGACGGCGCCGGAAAACTTCACCGGTCTTGTGCGAAGGATGAAGCCCCACCTGCTTGTCATCGTCGACGCCGCAGACATGCACCTCACTCCCGGAGACTGCCGGAGGATTCCTCCTGAAGCTGTCGGACAGGCGGGATTTGATACCCACTCCCTCCCCCTCACCCATATCATCGAATATCTGCGGGAGTCCATGCAGGAGGTGCCGGAGATCATCTTCATCGGCATCCAGCCGGGACCGGTTACATTCGAAGACACCATCTCAGCGCCGGTCATCCGCGGGGGAGAGGCGGTGGCAGAGATGCTCTGCACGGGCAGTGTTGCAGAGATTCCCGAATACATCCCCGCCGAAACAGACGTTCCAGACATTTTAGAACAGAGGTGAAGAACCGCAATGATACGATGTCCGCGATGCAACAGCAAAGAAATATACACGGTAGTCGGCGGATATGGCGGCAACTTCTACCGTTGCAAAAAATGCGGGTATGCGGGAGCGCTTGTGGTCGAATACGACGACGATGAGGTCCCCGAAGAAGAGCACGGCCTGCAGGAAGAGTACCGTGAGGAAGTGCAGGAGTCTGAAAAGAAGCGGCGCTCCCTTCTCTGGGTTATCCTTGTCCTTATTCTTATTGCAGCGATTTTTTTGATCCGGTTCCCATAATTCCCTAAAAGATACCAAACATCTTCAGCGCACTCAGGAGGAGCAGACCAACGAAGAGCCACTCCAGATTGCGTGCGGAGATGCTGTGCGAAAGACTGACACCGACAAAGGACGCCGGGATGGAGGTTACGACAAGGATCACCCACTGGTGGAGGTCGACATACCCCAAAGACGGTGCCGGGATGCCCCCTATCCCCCAGCCACATACAATATAGGTCAGCACCCCGCCTGCAGAGGCAAAGATCAGGAACGCTGTGGATGTCCCCACGGCACGGTGGATCTCAAAGCCCGATACCAGCGCCAGGAAGAGGACGATCAGGTATCCGCCGCCGATTCCCAGCAGGCCCGAGAGAAAGCCGAAGACGGCCCCTGCAACAATAAACAGCCAGACCGCGGCATCACGCTCATCATCCGCGGCATAAGTAGGTTTGAGCGCCATTTTGACCGCAGCGCCGAGGAGGAGAGCACCGAAAATATAGCGCAACCAGTCGCCGTGCACCGACGTTGCGACACAGGCACCGGCTATGGCACCGAAGAACCCGGGAATACACATCTGACGTACGGCATCCCACGCCACCGCCCCCTTTTGTGAATGCCGGTTCGAGGTGGCAATCGCTGTCGGGAGGACAACGGCAAGGCTCGTTGCAAAGGCCACGCGGGTGGCAAGCGTGGACTCCACGCCGAGAAGGTCTGCTAAGACCCAGTACTGCACCGGCACCATCACAAATCCGCCCCCGACGCCAAGGATACCTGCGCCAAGTCCTGCCAGCGTCCCTGTCAGCCCGAGAATCAGCACCGTCTGAAGGAAAATGTCCATTCGCTCTCCCCATGTCACCGGCATGCCGGATGCCGGCATCGTGATAACTCACAAAAAGCGCTGAACCATAAAAAAGGAACCGATGACGGTAACCGGGGTTACTCGACGATCAGGTTTTCGGAGTAGCGGTCGGTATCCGCCAGCATGTAGTCGTCGCTCATGTGCAGGCACGACACCGGGCAGGCGTCGTTGCACTGTGAGCAGAAGATGCACTGGGTGACAAAGATACGCACCGTCTTTGTCTCCGGAATAAATTCGATCGCGTTTGCCGGGCAGACACGGATACAGAGTTTACACCCGATACAGGCATCACGGTCATAGACAATTTTGCCCCGGAAGTTCTCAGGCGTCGCAACAGGCGGCGTGATCTCCGCTTCGCCTGCTGCGACCTTCTCCAGATATCCGGTGATGCTCTTCGGAAGATACCGGGCCGGGAAGAGGTTCGTCGCCGGTTTCGTTACAAACTGGCGGAGCACCTCGGGGAATGCGGGCAGACGGCTCATGCGACGACCCCCATGCCTAAGACGGCATCAAGAACGAGGAGCACCATCCCCGCCACCCCGATGAGGGTGATGTAGCCCCAGTAGAAGGTCACGAGGTGGTTGATGCGGAAACGGGCCATGCCCACCCGGATCAGCGAGACCGAGAAGAAGACCACGAAGAGCACCTTCAGGACGAAGAATGCGAGGTCTGCTGCCACACCGGCCGCACCCGCGAGGGGGACGAACCACGTAAGGTTCCACGGCAAAAAGAGCACTACCGCAAGCGTTGCCATCGCGACCGTCTTCACCGCTCCGGAGAGCGTGAAGAGTGCAAGATTCTTTCCGGAATACTCCACCAGGATACCACCGCAGAGTTCGGTCTCTGCTTCCGGAGTATCGCAGGGCACCCGCGAGAGTTCCGCGGGGGTGACCCATGCCATGGCAATCATGAGAAGGAGCATCCCGATGATACCGGGGATGCCCACGACACTCCAGACCGGTGTTTGTGCAATGGTCGCAAGCGAGAAGGGATCAGCGACACCTGCCGCATAGAGGCGCCATGCGATCGCGACAATCGCAATCGCAAGCGGCATCTCGTAGGCGATCATCGTGACCATCTCACGCTGCGACCCGACCGTCGCATACGGGGAACCGGAGGCAAGACCGCCTGCGACCATCGCAAGTCCGGGCACGGTCAGGAGGTAGAGCACGAGGATGATGTCGCCCCATCCCCCGAGGACCGGTGCAAGACTCCCAATCGGAAGATAGAGGAGAATTGTGATCGATGCCGCAAGCGCGATGACGGGCGCCGCGTTGAAGACCGACGTCACCGCATTCTTCGGTATGATATTGTCCTTGCAGAGCAGTTTTGCGATATCAATAAACGGCTGGTGCAGGGGCGGGCCGTAGCGGGCCTGCATCCGTGCCGCACACTTCCGGTCCACGCCCTGCAGGACGAGGCCGAAGAGGAGACCGTAGACGGTGATGCCGATGCATCCGACAACCGCTGCCGTAACCATCCCGATCATGCCTGCAGCCTCCGCGTCTTCTCCACCGAGAGGCGGTGCAGTGCCTCACCTGTCCACACGTCCTGCCGGCCGTCACGGATGACCGAGACACGGTCGGTGCAGGACATGCACGGGTCGATGGATGCGACAATGATAGGAATGTCTGCAATCTGTTCGCCCTGCAGAATATTGAGCCACGACATCTGGTTGGAGTAGGTGGACGCCTTCACCTTCCATGCCTCCGGTTTCTCGGACCGGTTCATCCGGACGTAGTGGAAACACTCACCACGGGGTGCCTCCACCCGGCCGATCGCCTCACCCTCTGCCTTCTTGCAGGTGGCGAGGATCTTCGCGTATTTCGTCTCCCACATGACCGGGCCTGCAGGCATATTGTCCATGAGGTCCCGGATGATACGCACCGAATCCACCACCTCAAAGAGGCGGACCACGATCCGGTCATATACATCGCCTTTGATGGTATCCGCATAGACGTCCGGGAGAATGGCGTTCACTTCGATGTCGCCGTATGCCGCATAAGGGGCGTCGCACCGCACATCGATCGCAAGACCGGATGCACGGGCAGTCGGCCCCACCGTGCAGAGTTCAAGGGCGTTGCGCTCGGAGAGGACACCGCAGTTCATGCACCGCAGTTTGATCGTGGTGTCCTCCAAAAAGAGGGTCACCAGTTTGCCCACAAGTCCCTCATAGGTCTGCAGGGCCTGTTCGATACGGGGGAACTGGTCATCCGTGAAGTCACGGCGAACGCCGCCTACCTGGACAATACCATAGTTCACCCGGTTGCCGGTCAGGTACTCGATGACGTCCATCGCCTCTTCGCGGACCCGCCAGGCGAGGTGGAAGAGCGTATCAAACCCAAGTTCATGCGCCGCGACACCTGCCCAGAGCAGGTGGGACTGGATACGCTCGAACTCCGCGATGATACTGCGCACATAATGCGCCCTCTCCGGCACCTCAATTCCTGCGATCTGCTCAATGGCACGTGAGAAGGCAAGCGTGTGGGAGACACCGCATATACCACAGATGCGGTCACAGATATGTGCGATCTGCACGGGGTTTCTGCGCATGCCCATCCACTCAATCCCGCGGTGGGTCTTTCCGGGCGCAAAGTCGACGCCTTTGATCTCTTCACCCTGAATATCAAAGGTGAAGAGAATTGGCTCCTTAAGAGCCGGGTGGATCGGGCCGATCGGGATATTGTAGAGCGGTTTATTCGCCATTCGTCTTCACCTCCGGTTCAGGGGTGTCGGGTGTATCCGGCGCACCCTCAGCGGATGTGAGTTCCGGTGTGGGTGCAGGAGCAGCATCGGCTTTATCTGCGGGAGCGTCCGCAGGTGCCGGCCCTTCCGGCGCGGGCTTCTCCGCTGCCGGTGCCTTTGGTGTGCGCACCTTCTTTTCTTTAGGTTTCACCGGCGGTGCGGGACGGTCGGTGGGTCTGCCGGAGGCCCAGAGGTCATTCACCATATCCTCGGTGATGCCACACTCGTCCTTACGCCACGGGTAGACCCCTTCAGGGAAATCCGCCGGCAGGAAGAGACCACGCGGGTCGGGAATGCCTTCGACGGTCACGCCCAGCATCTCCTGTTTCTCGCGCTCGGTGTAGACCGCACCAGGGATCAGGGAGGTGATCGTGGGGATGACGAGGTTCTTCTTCGGGACGGGGACGGTGATCGTGACATTGACCTCTGCCTTCGGAATGCCGTAGAAGACCTGCATATGGTAGAGCAGTTCAACGGCGTCACCGGTATCGACCCCTGAGACCACCGCGAGATGGGGGTAGTCGATGTCAATAATCGCCTCCAGTGTTTTGATGAGGTCCGCGGGCGTCGTTTGCAGCCAGACGCTCTCTGCCTGCGTCTTCTTCAGACCCTCGGCCCAGCTTTCCGTCCGGATATTCTGAATGCTTTTTGGACCTTTCTTCTGTAGGATTTCAGCTATCTGTGCAGCTGTTCGTGCCTGTCGTGTCATTGTTTTGCCTCCAGGCTTTCAAGTTTCGCAATTGCTTTCACAACCCCGTCGATGATTGCCTCCGGGCGGGGTGCACAGCCCGGCACATAGATATCCACCGGGATGACGTCGCCCACCGGGCCGTCGAGGTTGTAGGAGTCAAAGAAGACCCCGCCGGACTGGCCGCATGAGCCGATGCACATGACGACCTTCGGATTCGGCATCTGGGCATACACCCGGCGCAGGCGGTCGGCCATATCATGGACGACGGGGCCTGTCACCAGGAGCACATCCGCGTGCCGGGGCGATCCGACAAGTTTGATCCCGAAGCGTTCGGGGTCATACCGGGGCGTTAACGCCGCCACGATCTCGATATCACATCCGTTGCATGACCCTGAGTTGAAATGGAATACCCAGAGCGACCGGTTGAATGATGGTGAAAGACGCATCTCAGATCACCCCGATAAGGATAAAGAGGAGGGCAAATGTGCCCAAAAACCAGAGCACATAGTCCGTGAGGCAGCCGGTATGCAGTGGGACGACCCGTGCATAATAGCCCTTCATCGCCTCAGTGAACCCCCAGTAGAGGTTGGAACCGCCGATATGGCCATCTTCCGGTGACGGTTCGTCGTTGCCGGAGATATACGACTTACCGGACTCACCTTCGCCGGGGATGTCCGGTTCACCGAGCCGCTGGATGAACCATGCAAAGAGCAGGGCCACCGCCAGCGCAATGAGCCAGACAATCGGGTTCCATGCCCCGAATCCGGTGTATAATGTTTCTGCTATCATGTATCTCAGATCCCCCCCAGCACGGTGGCCACATACGCACCCTGATCAATGAGGGCATCTGCCGCGGGTGCAATCACCGTCGTGACGATCTGTTCCGGGAAGACACCCATAAGAATCGTCATGATGGCAAGCACCGCCATTGCCGCAAGCATCGGTTTGGGCACTTCACCCACTCCCTCATACTTCGGCTGCTCTGGCCCCATGAATATCGCATGGAAGACCTTCACAAACGAGGCGAGGGTCAGAATGGAGACGACCATTGCGATGACCGCAATCACCGGGCTGAACGCAAAGACCGATTCGTAGATCATCAGTTTGGAGGCAAACCCGTTGAACGGCGGAATGCCTGCGATCGCAAGGGCACCGATGATGAAGAAGAGCATCGTCCACTTCATCGAGTGGCCGAGTCCGCCCATCTTATTGAGATTGCGGGTGCCCGTCTGCAGGAATATCGCCCCTGCCGTCAGGAAGAGGAGGCCCTTATACATCGCGTGGTTCACGATGTGGAAGATGCCGCCCTCCATTGCGGTGCGGCCGAAGGCGTCCATTGCGGCGGCATCCCCGAGAACGACGAGTCCGACGCCCACACCGAGGAGCATGTAGCCGGACTGGGATACCGCGTGATACGCCATCAGCCGTTTCACGTCCTTCTGCGGAATGGCCATCGAGACACCGACGAACATCGAGAGCACACCGAGGATGATGACCGCCCATCCGACGGTGACGTAGCTGAGGGTCAGTCCGTATACGCTGAAGAGAATACGGAAGAGCCCATAGAGACCCGCCTGACTCGCTACCACCAGAAATGCGGTCACTGCACCGGGGGCCATCGAGTAGGCGTCCGGTGTCCAGAAGTGCATCGGGACTGCGCCTGCCTTCAGTGCGAGACCTGCCACAAAGAGCGCAAGGGCGACCTTATCGAGCATGGTGTAGCTCATCCGCGAGGCGATGACGGCCATATTAAGCGAGTCATACTGCCCGTAGAGGAGCGCAATCGCGTAGAGGACCATCAGTCCCGCGAGGGTCGAGAGGAAGCCGTACTTCAGGCCCGCCTCGACCGAGACCCCCTTATCAATGCGGTAGGCGACGAGCGCCGCACCCGCAAGGGAGTTGATCTCAAGGAAGACAAAGAAGTTGAAGAGGTCACCCGTGCAGACCATGCCGAGGATACCCACGAGAAGCAGGAGCATCAGGGCATAGTAGCCGTCCTTGCCGGAGGAGCGACGTTCCGATGCCACCGAATAGAGACAGGTGACAAGGCCCACGAAGGAGGCGAAGACCGCCATGAAAGCGCTCATCGCATCGACCGTGAAGACGATACGGATGGGGATGCCGCCGGAATCGGCCGGGATGGCATCCGCAGGAGACGCCGCACCGAAGGTGTAGAGTACCGGCCCGCCGGAGAGGACCGTCCATGCAAGGAGTGCCGCGATCACGAAGGTGATGAGCGCCACACCAAGCACCCAGGCGTTGCGGGGCGTATCTCCCAGTCTGCCGACTAAGGGCAGCGCAAAGGCGCCCAGCATCGGGAGTGCGATGAGAAGTGCCGGGGCGTTTGCGATGATGAAGTCCATCATTCCTTGAGCCTCCGCATCTCGGTCACATCACGTGTCCCATATTTTCTGGAGATGACCATCACAAACGAGAGCAGGAGTGCCGTCGTTGCGATGCCGATGACGATATTTGTCAGCGTCATCGCCTGCACCGTCGCCATCACCATCTCCGTTGAGGGAGCGTTCGTGAATATTGGCGCCACACCGCCTGAGATGTAGCCGGTTGCGACGAGGAGCAGGTTCACACCCGCTTCCACGAGGGCCAGGCCCATCACCATCTTGATCAGGTCCCGCTTCGTAACGATGACCGCAAGACCGATGAGGACCAGCAGGCCCGCACAGAAGAACGGAATGTTCTCAATCATTCTGCATCACCCTTTAGACCGCCAAGCATCGCAAGGAGGAGGAGACCCATCGCACCGAGGACTTCGATGCCCACCGCGATATTCAGGACCGGAATGATTCCGCCGGTGTTGATGTCGCCGGGGTTGACGCCGAAGGCGACCGGTGTCCCGAAGATCACTCCGAGGTCCAGCAGCCAGTTACCGAAGAATGCCAGGCCCGCGGTGAGCGCGAGAAGGGCAGTTCCTATGAAGAGGAGCAGACCTGCGGTCTCACTGTTCTTCAGGACATGTTTTGAGACGGACGCCCGCACATTCTCATACGAGTAGGCGACCATCAAAAGGACGACTGCGGTTGCAATGACTGCACCGCCCTGGAATCCTCCGCCGGGCGTCAGGTGCCCGTGCACCACGATATAGAAGCCGTATACCAAAATGAACGGCATCAGGATATTCGCCCCTGACCGGACGAGGTTACTCATATTCATATTCATCCTCCTTTTTCCCGAGGCGGCGGAAGACAAGCCCCGCGCCTAATACAACGGTAAAGAGCACCGTTGCCTCGCCTAAGGTATCGAACCCACGGTAGTCGAAGACCACGCCGGTCACAATATTGTTGCTGCCGGTCTCCTCCTGCCCGTGGGCAAGCATGTAGTCATCCATGTCCGTGTAGGCGGGTGTGCCGAAGGAGAGGCCAAGACCCGCCACAAGGAAGGCTACCGCACAGACGACAAGCACACCAGTACGAAGAGCGTTCTTCATTCAGACGCACCCCCGGTTTTATCCGTCCCGCGAATGGCGATCACAAAGATTGCGGTCGTGAGACCGGCACCAATGCCCGCCTCAGCGATGGCGACATCAGGGGCCTGCAGCATCAGGAACTCCAGTGCGAGCAGGAAACTGAATGCACCGAATGCAATAGCAGCGGAGATCAGGTCATCGAGGTACCATACCATAGCGGCCGAGATGACCAGTCCAGCGAGAAGCAGAATGTGCACGATGAGTTCAATCATCCATATCAACTCCTTTCAGACGGTCCACCACAGCAGGGTCGGGACGGACACCGGAGCGGTATGCCGCACGCCCGATGGCATGGGCACCGATCGCGTTTGTGAAGACGAGCGCCGCAAGCGCAAGCACGGTATGCAGGCCAAGCACAGCATACTGCATGTCACCGGTTGAGAGATACAGACCGGCCTGGGTCACAATCACTGCGATACAGATGAAGATCGCACCGCAGGTCGTCATCTTCGTCTCTGCATGCAGGCGGGTATAGACGTCAGGGAACCGCAGGATACCCACCACGCCGAGGCCTGATGCGAGAAGACCCACGGCAAGACAGATGGTCACGATAAGTTCAGCCACCATCTCAGAGGTCACCTCCGATGTACTTTGCCAGCCAGAGTGTGCCCACAAAGGAGAGAAGAGCATAGACAATCGCGACGTCCACGTAGACCGTCTCGTTGAACGCGACACCAAAGACGATGATCCCACAGACGGTGATGGTGTTCACCGCATCGAGTGCCACCACACGATCCGGTGCGGTCGGCCCGAGCCAGAGACGCACCATTGCGAGAATGACGAAGAGCAGGAGAAGCCCTAACGTAAGCGCCCAGATATTGATCATTCCGCAATCCTCCGGACCCATTCATGGATCTTAAAGAACGAGAACAGACCTGCCGAGTCCGCGGTCTTCTGCTTCACCATTTCTCTGGGAACAGAGAGCATGTGAATGTAGAAGTCGCCAGTCTTCTCATCTGCGTCCATTGTCAGTGTACCCGGTGTCAGGGTAATGGAATTTGCAAAAAGAAGCCGACCGAACCCTGTTCTGAGGCCGGGGTTGACCTTGACGATGCCGGGATTAATGTTCCCGGTAATGATCCGTATTGCCACATCGATGTTTGCCCGGATGAGTTCCAGGAAGAAGGGAATACAGAGATACAGACCAAGGAGCACCCACCGGACGGGGGATGCCATGCGATAGTCGTCACCGGGACAGAACCATTTCGCCGATGCCAGGGCGACGACCAGAGCAATGATGCCGCCTGCGACGATCTCAAATGCCGACCAGAGCCAGATATCACCGGACCCGGCTGTCAGCACCAGATACGTGCAGAACGCACAGATAAATGTAAGAATATACCGAATCATTCAGAACCAACACTCCAGGGGGGTACAGTCACCCAATACGAAGGAGGGGATTTTTAAAGACAAAATTCCCGGAAAGAGAAATATTCATTAAATTTTTCCAATAAACCACACAGATTCGCAGTACAGTTTGCGATCCGATATGATTAACACTTTTGAATGGGGAAGAAGAGGGAATGCAGAAACACGCCCTTTTTTTATCACACAGAAGAAATATTTGAGGAATGCGCCGTTCATATCTCGGAAAAAATCACCTGCACTGGTGTGACACCTGTAAGACGCCTGTCCTCGGAAAAAAATGCAGCTGCGGTGCCCAGACACGGGAAGTCGCGCTCACCCCTCCCGGCGACATCAGGCCCGCCTTTGACGATGACGTCACGCATATCAACCAGGTCTACCGCGACCATTTTGGCGCAGACCTGATACCGGAGGGGCATATCGCCATCCTCAACAAGGTGCCGGATATCGACCGGATGGAGGAGATCATCATGGGCGGTGCGGTGGTTGGCGCCATCCGGTTCTACCCGGATGAGGAACGCTGGGAGGCGATGCCGCGTACGGCCGCGTCACACTATATGACACCCACAAAGCGGTACATCGTGGTGGACCCCGGCGCGGAGCAGTCCATCCGGACCAAGGGGGCATCCGTCCTCGCGCCCGGACTCATCTCTATTGATGAACATGTCGAAACAGGGGACGAGGTCTTTATTTTGATCCCGGACGGTCGCTGTATCGGTGTTGGCCGGGCAAAGGTCTCCGCAGAGGAAGCAGGGACGATGGAACGTGGCACCATCGCACGCACGCGCAAGAACAAACCGGTCATCTGTGTGCCTGCAGAGCGGACCTGGGATGATGTGCTCACGGCGAATGAACGAATACTGAACGGTGTCGAGGACGAGGCAGTCACCTTCGTGAAGCGCACGATGGAGCGAAACCCACTGCCGGCGAATGTCTCCTACTCCGGGGGAAAGGACAGTCTTGCAACCCTCCTCGTCGTCCTGAAGGCGGCAGGGAACCTCCCGCTCCTCTTTGCCGACACCGGTCTTGAGTTCAAAGAGACCTACGCCAATGTGCAGGACGTGGCAGACCACTACGGTCTGGAGGTGATCCGGACTGAGACTGCATCCCGCTTCTGGGAGGAGATGGAGAAACAGGGCCCGCCCGCAGTCGATGCACGCTGGTGCTGCCGGGTCTGCAAACTCCATCCGATACGCGACCTGATTGACGAACGCTGGGGCGAGTGCCTCTCCTTTATCGGCCAGCGGAAATACGAATCATACAAACGAATGAAGAGCCCGCGTGTCTGGCGGAGCCACAATATTCCAGCTCAGTTATCGGCATCACCCATCCAGCATTGGACGGCACTGCACGTCTGGCTCTATATCTTCCGGGAGAATGCGCCGTATAATGTCCTCTATACACACCGGATCGACCGGATTGGGTGTTTCATGTGCCCGTCTTCCGACTGGGCGACCTTCCGGTTGATCATGGAGGACTACCCGGAGGAGTGGCAGCGGTGGCAGGACGCACTGAATCAATACAAAGAAGAGCATGACCTTCCAGATATCTGGATAGAGAAAGCACTCTGGCGCAAGCGGGGAGATACAGACGATGACGACGAAAGTAGCTATACTTGATTACGGAATAGGAAATCTCCGCAGCGTCCGCCGCGGAATGGAGAGGGCAGGGGTGACGACGGTCATCACCAAAGAGACCGACGTGATGATGGCATGTGACGGCGTTGTCCTTCCCGGTGTCGGTGCTTTCTCTGAGGGGATGGAGAAACTGGGGATCCTGCGTGAGGCACTCTGCCGGTACGCTGAAGACCGCCCGGTGCTGGGTATCTGTCTCGGGATGCAGATGCTCCTTGACCGCAGCATGGAATTCGGGGACCATAAGGGACTGGGACTCGTCCCCGGAGAGGTACTGCCCTTCGAGAAGACCCCCGGCATGAAGATCCCCCACATGGGATGGAATACCATCCGGACCTCCGCACCCTCACCGCTTTTTGATGGCATCGAGGATGAAAGCTATGTCTACTTTGTCCACTCGTTCTATGCGAATACCGCCCCGGAATACACCCTCACGACAACAGACTATATCTGCCCGTTTGCGTCAGCGATTGGGAAGGGAAATGTGTATGGTGTGCAGTTCCACCCGGAGAAGAGCGGAGATACGGGGCTTGCTATACTGAAGAACTTTATATCGCTGTTGTGAGTCGGAGGCGAGGCAGAGCAGGGATTCCCCTCCTAAATTTTTATCGTGCTATGATTGCTCTTTTGGTTCGTTAAGCCAGTTAGAACTCTCAAACCTTTCTAAACAGTTGTAGCAGCCACAGAAGTTACAACAGCTACAGATTTTGATATGTCAACCCCTCTCACCCGCACGGCTATCGCCGTGCTCCTCCTCCTCCCTTCGGGGGGAGGCAGTCAGAGGGATGCAACCTGTACGGGGTCACACTGGAATTAAGTCTGACAAATATCCCTCCATAAATACAGATAAAGACGTCCGGATTATCGCTCACTCTCCCGTACAGGGAGAATCCCTATGTGGGGGCCGTCGGGGGCGAAGCCCCCTGACTGTTGAGCTTCCGGACAACTCAGTCTCTTGAACAGTGAAACCCCTCTCACCCGCACGGCTACCGCCGTGCTCCTCCTCCCCCCTCCGGGGGGAGGCAGTCAGAGGGATGCAACCTGTACGGAGTCACACGGGAATTAATTCTGTGAAAAATATCGATCCACGAATACAGATAAAGATGTCCAGAGTATCCCTCACTTCCCCGAACAGGGTGCATCACATTTTGGGGGCTGTCGGGGGCAAATCCCCTTACTCCGGAGCCTCCGGACAACTAAGCCACAGAAACAGGAAACCCCTCTCACCCGCACGCCTACGGCGTCCTCCTCCCCCCCCTCTGAGGGGAGGCAGTCAGAGGAATGCAACCTGTACGGAGTCACACGGGAATCAATTCTGATACAAATATCGATCCACGATTCCTTATAAAGACGTCCAGAGTATCCCTCAATTCCCCGAACAGGGAACATCCCATTTTGGGGGCTGTCGGGGGCAACGCCCCCTGACTCCGGAGCATCCTGACAACTTGACCACAGAAACAGGAAACCCCTCTCACCCGCACGCCTACGCCGTGCTCCTCCTCCCCCCTCTGGGGGGAGGCAGTCAGAGGGATGCAACCTGTACGGAGTCACACGGAAATTAATTCTGTGAAAAATATTGATCCACGAATACAGATAAAGACGTCCAGATTATCCCTCACTCACCCAAACAGGGTGCATCCCATTTTGGGGGCTGTCGGGGGCAACGCCCCCTGACTCCGGAGCATCCTGGCAAATCAGCCACAAGAACAAGAACACCCTGAAGATCAAAAAGCAGGCAGACCACCCCAAAAAGCCGAAAAAACTGATCAAAAGCCAGAAAAAGAAAAAGAAATTCACTGCCTGCGATACATCGCAACCAGCTCAAAGAGGAGCATGAGGAAGATCGCCACAAAACCGCCCGTAAAGAACATCACCGCAAGGATGTTCGGGGACAGTCCTGACGTGCCAAACGCCGTTTCAAGGGGTGACGGTACCGGAGCAGATGCCTCTGCCGGAGCAGCGAGTCGTGTCGCACTGACTTTCGCTGTATTATCACCCTCTTCTGCCGCAGCGCCTGCAGCATCCGCCTCCTCAGCAGAGAAGGCCACCGTCTGCACGTCATCAGAAGCGGGCCCTGCACCAGCCCCCGTCATGAGATCGCCACCGGGCTGCATGAAATCAAACGTCGGAGCCATCGCAAGCAGCACCAGCGTGGCACAGATGAACAGGGCAAAGAGGGATGCATACTTCAGCAGAACCGAACGGAGGTCCGCCCCTCTCGCAGGTGACATGATGACGACCTGCCGGCGGGCGCCGTAGACCTTCACCACCCGGCCCTTTTCACTGTAGCGGGTGCGCACGATCTCGATGAGGTCTGCGTCCAGCAGATTTTCCACCTGGTACTTCAGGGTCGTGATCGGCTGACCGAGATGATCAGAGAGTTCCGAGAGCGTGTACTCCTTCTCGGAGAGGGCGGACAGGACATCGCTTGCCGTCGTGCTTGCCATCGCCTTCCCGATCTTCTTTGCCCGTTCGTCCCCGGGCTCAAGGACAAGCACGCTCTCGTCTGTCATTTCCCCTGCTCAGTTATGTGTTATTCAGTACTGTGTTCTCAGTCATTCTAAGATTCAGCCATTCAGCTGTGCTGCAATCATCTTGCGCCCTTCGGCAAGCGCTTCGTCAAGTGCATCCGCCGAGGCGCCGCTGCCCTGGGCAAGAGACGGTTTGCCGCCTCCTTTTCCGCCGAGGATCTCGCATACCGCACGGACAACTGTCCCCGCGTTCACCCCCTCTACACCAGATGCGCAGGCGACGTGCACCCGCTCTCCCGTGCCCACGAGGAGTGCGACGCCTCCTTCGTTTGCATAGGTGGTCGCCATGGAGACAACCTCTTTGGGGGTGGCACTGACGGCATGGACGGTCACACCCACACCTGCAATATCCTCCACCGGGATATTCGCGACCTCCAGTTCCGCGATCTTCTTTTGGAGGCGCTCAATCTCCTTTCTCTGCTCCTTCCACTCTGTGAAGAACCGGTCAACAGAGGACGGGAGGTTTTCTCGCTGGACACTCAGGGTCGCAACCGAGGTATCAACGATGTTCTCCACCCACTGGTTGTATGCGACCGCAGCCATCCCTGCAGAGAACTCCAGACGCTCGATACCGTCCTGCACATGCTCGAGACGCATGATCCGGATAGATCCGATCTGGCCCGTGCTGATACAGTGTGTGCCGGCGCATGCCTGCACATCGCCTGCCACCCGCACCACACGGATACGGGCACCGGGAGGCACACCGCCCTGATAGAGGTCAAACCCGTACATCTGCTCTGCAGTCGTGCGGTCTTCCCAGTTGATATGCACCGGAATGTCATTTAAGACAAGGCGGTTTGCGGCATTCTCAATCTGTTTGAGTTCCGCATCGGAGATATGACGGAAATGACGGATGTCAAGACGGGAACTCCCGACACCCTTCTGGGCACCGGCCTGATGAATATGCGGGCCAAGCACCTCTTTTGCGGCATGCAGCAGCACGTGGGTCGCTGTGTGGTGGCGCATCATCGTCTTCCTGCGCTCCTCATCTATCGCCCCCCGGACATGCTCCCCGCGCCGGACCGGGTCGCCCGTCACATGGTGCAGGACGATATCGCCGATCTTGACCACATGGTCGACCTTGCAGATCCCTTCTTCAGTAACGATCTTCCCGACATCTGCCGGCTGACCGCCGCCCTCCGGGTAGAAGAGCGTCTGGTCTAAGACGAGGTACTCATCGAACTGGTCCAGCACAATCGCATCAAAGTCATAGGCCTGCGGGAGATCATAGTAGAGCGTCTTTGTGGCGGGCACCGTCTCCAGTTTGTCACGGATTGCCGCATAGGGGTCCTCCGCATTCGAGTTATCCTCAGACTCGGAATGCACATCGGCAATGAGAGAGTAGAAGTTGTCCGGCAGGTCCACCCCCGCCCCTTCTTTCTCTGCAATATCCCGCACAATCTCGGGCGGGATACCATGCGAATCGTAGAGCGTGATCAATTCCTCGAGTGGAATCGGCTGGTTCTTCTTTTTGTAGGATTTGGCAGCCTTCTGCACGATTCTGCCGCCGCGTTCCATCGTAATGGCGTATTTCTCCTCTTCATTGCGGATGATCTCGCGCACGACCTCAATATCCTGCTCAAACGAGTCAATACCGATCTTCTCCATCTGGAACTCAATGAGGTCTGCAAGGTCCTCCTCCATGCCGATCTCATTCATCATCCGCAGGGTGCGCCGCAGGACAAGACGGGCGAGATACCCCTCCTGTGCATTGGACGGCACAATACAGTCCCCAAGCATGAAGGCAAGGCAGCGGGTGTGGTCCGCAATCGCATAGACACGCTCGATGGGAGCGATCATGTCCTGCAGTTTCTGGTATGGCACACCGATATTCTCTGCCACTGTCTTACGCATCTCATAGAGGTTCGACCCGGTGATATCCATCAGGCCGGCATATTTTGCATTGAGAGAAAGAATTCGGGTAAATTCAGGATTATCGAGGAGATAGGCCAGGTCTGACGACTCCATCAGGCGGCTGACCAGTTCCGGGAAGACCGCGTCATAGACCGTCGGACTGCCCTGTGATGCCCACACCAGTCGTTCCAGACCGTATCCGGTATCGACAATCCGCAGGTCCATCGGGTAATAGGGAACGCCTTCCATATCGACCGGTTCCCTGCCGTTGTCGCGCTTCGTCATGCTCATGAAGACCAGCGTTGCGACTTCGAGACCGCCGATCAGGACCTCCACACTGGGCCCGGCATTGCCGCCACCGATCCACGGGTGTTCCTTGTATGTCACCCGTTTCAGATCGGCCCCGATTGACTCGAGAAACCCGTCACAGAGGCGGACGGTCTCATCCTTCCAGTATTTCTCGTCCTCGTCTGTGTTGAAGGCATGATGCGCCATCATCTCAAAGGTCGTCAGGTGGCGGCCTGAGCGTCCGACCGAGTCAAGGTCATTGAGCCGGATACAGGGCTGCGATATCGTCAGGGGATTTGCAGGCGGCGGCACCTCACCATTGGTCACAAACGGCTGGAAATCAGCGATGGACGCGATGGTCAGGTAGATGTCGTCACGCCAGCGGGCAGCAACCGGATAGCGCCCGATGCGGGTATGACCATTCTGTTCAAAAAAACTCAGATACGCTTCACGCATCTCATCAATCGTGTGGGGAGAGAAGATGGGGTTGCCAATGAATGAGTATGGTTCACAGGGTGCATCGCCACAGAATTCACGCTCAGGATCACGAGTCCAGAACGCCGAACCGCAGGCCTTGCATATCTTTCTGACCAGACCGTTCTCTCTGAAATATTCAAGTTGATATTCTTCCTCGAGCATGGGTAATCACAGTAACCTGATTATAATAATCACCATGTGATTTCATATAGTGTTTGTTTCTCCCGTTTTTCAGATGATGTCCAGATACCATTCGTCACGCTGTACAATCATTCCCAGCGCTTTTGCGGTTCGGTACGCAAGAATATGCCAGCACTGGGATTCACGGAACATAAAGTCGGCACAGGTGCAGAACCCCTCATCCACCACATACGTATCCGTGGTGCCGATGACGACACAGAAGTCGCGGTACTGGATCACATGCCCTTCCCGTGCGGCACGGACCGCCTTTTCGCCTTTGGTGCCGTAGAGGCGACAGACCTCTGCCTGCACCTCTTCTGCGTGACTGACACCCATCTAATACTGCACCAGTGCAGGAATATCTTCAAGGAACGTCCATCCCATCCGCGCTGCCAGGGCTCGCATTCCCGGCGCCTCTGTCACATAGTGCGTGGACTCAATGAGGGGAAGCGCGGACGCCCGCATCACACTGTGTTTGAGTTCAGATGAGAGGAATGCCTCCGCACCCGCCGCTTTCGCCTCCTCAATCAGGTCCACGGAAAAACACGCCCCCCCGCCAACAGCAAGGCGGCAGGGCACCGGCACATCCCCGTACACCCGGAGGGGGGCACCGAGGATCGCTGCCACGTCCACAAGGGAATGGGTGAGCGTGCCGACAACGCCCAGGGAGAGGGGAATGATATCGGTGAGGCCCAGCGTCTCTGCGAGGGCGTCGTTTATGCCTCCTTTCGCATGGTCAAAATTGGTATGCATCACATAGACATTCAGCCCCCCGGCAAGCGCAGCACCGATGATTTCCGCAGACGCCCCCCTGATATGCGTCAGGGGGTCCCATATCGGGGTGTGATGCACAACAAGCATATCCGCCCCCTCTGCGACTGCCGCACGGACGACCGAAAGGGTCGCATCAAGGGCACAGCACACACGGTTCACGTCTTGACGCCCCTCAATTATATGGCCGATTCTGCCGCAATCAAACTCCTCTGCAAGCTCCGGCGGTGCAATCTCTTCTGCCATTGCAATGAAATCAGCAATCTTCATAGCGAATACGTAGAGAAACAACCGGGAATAAACCTATGGATTGTCAGGCAGATACGGACCGGAGACATTCATCCTGTGAATGGTTGGATTACTTGTAGTAATATGCGCAAGCATTAATTATGCGCCATATCATATATGATTGCATGGAAAAGACCATTGAACTCATCAACACCCGCATTCGTGACGGCAATGCCCGGGCGGTCAGGGCAGACCAGATGCCGGACATTGTTGATGAACTGGGTGTAGCGGGCGCACTCAGGGAAGTCGACGTGGTAACCACCGGCACGTTCGGCGCCATGTGCTCCTCCGGTGCATTCTTCAATTTCGGTCATGCAGACCCCCCCATCAGGATGGAAAAGGTATGGATGAACGATGTGGAGGCATATGCAGGCATTGCTGCGGTGGACGCCTACCTCGGCGCCACCCAGAAATCCGAGACGCAGGGCACCTCATACGGCGGTGCCCATGTGCTCGAAGACCTGGTTGCAGGGAATTCGGTCCGTCTGCGGGCGCATTCGAAAGGAACGGACTGTTATCCACGCAAGACCCTGGATATTGAACTGACCCTTGAGGATATGAACCAGGCCACCATGGTCAACCCGCGCAACTCGTATCAGTCATATGCGGCAGCGTCCAACACCTCTGATCGCACGCTGTACACCTATATGGGCACCCTCCTCCCGAATGCCGGCAATATTTCCTTCTCCGGTGCCGGGTGCCTCTCACCCATTCCCAATGATCCGAACCTCAGGATCATCGGCAGCGGTGTCCCGATATTCCTCTGCGGTGCAGAAGGCATGATCATCGGGGAAGGCACTCAGGCATCCGCCGGAGCAGGATTCGCAAACCTGATGACCACCGGAAATATGAACAATATGTCCACCGATTTCCTCCGGGCGGCCACATTCAAGGGCTACAACAGCACCCTTTATGTCGGTCTCGGCGTCCCGATACCCGTTCTCGATGAAGAGGTTGTCCGCCGGACGGCAGTCCGTGACGAGGACCTGAAGACCACCATCATCGACTACGGCGTCCCCAACCGCAACCGCCCGGACCTCTGCGAGGTCACCTATGCCGACCTCAAGAGCGGGCATGTGGAGATCAATGGCGAGGACGTGAAGACATCATCCCTCTCGTCCTACAAGAAAGCGCTTGAAGTCGCCGATGAACTGAAGGGATGGATCGAGGGCGGCAGAATGCAACTCGCCCTCCCTACCCGCAAAATCCGTACGGACAGTGTCGCACGCCCGATGCGCGACAGGGCACGGGCACCGCAGGTCCGCGACATCATGAACACAAGTCTCGTCACCATCAGTGAAGATGAAGATATCCAGACCGCAGCAAAACGCCTCCTCCGGGGAGAGACGAACCACCTGCCGGTCCTGGATGACGCCAACCGCCTCGTGGGCATCGTCACCACCTTTGACATCTCAAAGGCGGTTGCCTCCAACGGAAAAGGGGAGACGGTGCGCGATATCATGACCAGACGGGTGGTCTACACCTCCCCTGCGGAGGCAGTGGATGTGGCCACCCACAAACTGGAGAAGAACAATATCAGCGCCCTTCCTGTGGTGGATGAGAACGGCAAACTGGTCGGTCTGCTGTCGGCAATAGATCTCGGAAAACTCTTTGAACGGAGGTGGAACTCATGAAACTGCTGGTCACATTCTCCCGGAAAGGCGGCAAACAGCCGCTGATTGCACAGACCGTAAAGGAGACCGGCGTCCTGATCAATGTCGAGCGGGCCTTTATCGAGTCAAACGAGGGTGAGGTCTTAATCGACATCCCCGACAAGGATGCAACGCTCATCTCAGACGCGATGGAGAAGGCAGGTGCACGCGTCAAGAAGATGGAGGACTCCGTCATCCGCGATGAGTCGGAGTGCGTAAACTGTGGTGCATGCATCAGTGTCTGCCCGCAGGACGTGCTCTCCTTTGACGAGACGTGGACGCTCTGTATTGACAGTTCAAAGTGCGTCCTCTGCGGCAAATGCGTGGAAGCCTGCCCCCACCAGGCGCTTTCCCTGCTCCCATGATCCGGGAACACTTCCAGTACCGAACAACCATCACCACCATCCTCGCAGATGAGAAGGCACATATCGCCGCCGCAAAAGAGGCAATGGTGTACGTCCGGAGTGAACTCGAGCGCGAGATCATCCGCGACCCTTTTTTTGGAGCAACGTATGACCCATATGAGGGCGACACCACTTCCCCGATAGCACAGCGGATGGCCGCTGCATCAGCACCTGCAGGAGTGGGTCCGATGGCCGCCGTTGCAGGGACCATTGCGTGGTACGGGGTGGAGGCGATGCAGGACGCAGGGGCCACCTTTGGTGTGATTGACAACGGGGGCGATATCGCGCTCATCTCAGACCGTGAGGTGACCATCGGCATTCATGCAGGCACCTCTCCCTTCTCCGGGAAATGCGCCTTTTGCATCCCGCCGCAGGAGACCATCCTCGGGTGCTGCACCTCCTCTGCCACCGTCGGCCCGTCCGTCTCGTTCGGGACTGCTGACGCGGTGACGGTCTTCTCGCGGAATGTATCCCTCGCAGACGCCTGGGCGACATCGCTCTGCAATGACTTTGTCGAATGTTCAGACGCATTCTTTGACGCCCGTGACCTCAGAGACGTCTGCGGCGTCTGTGCCATTGCGGGCGACACCCTCTGCCGCTGGGGCACGGTCCCGGAGATACAGAAGGCGGCGGTAAAGAGCAGCCTGATTACCGCAGGCAGGTAACCCGTACGGCGGAGACGGAGAGGATCAGTTGCTGTCCGCCCAT
>Ga0272441_10003389_pt1 | contig 30315 bp, 26 predicted proteins | sample SSMProp6N_FD_193582 | JGI IMG/M metagenome (GOLD analysis project Ga0272441, IMG submission 193582) | Marine sediment archaeal communities from Little Sippewissett salt marsh, Falmouth, MA, United States - SSM-Prop-6N | ecosystem: Environmental > Aquatic > Marine > Wetlands > Sediment ... | reverse complement strand
GTACATGTCTGTAACACCCGACGACATCCCCGACCCGACATGGCCCCAGACACTTGCGACTTACAACACCGAAGGTGATGCGCGCGAGGTTGATGTCGATCCCGTAAATCACAGGTTATTTGTTGCAGATTCGGATGGGGGAGTGGTAATTCTTGATGTCAGTAATCCTTTTGATCCGCAGCTCATCAGCATCGCACCGGCATCCGGAGTCAAGGGAGTGGATTATCACGACGGACTTGTCTATGCGGCTGCTCAACCCGGATTATTGATATTGGATCCTGACACACCTGATACACCGGAACTTATCGCGGAGATTCCCCTGTCGAATGCGCTTCGAGTGAGGGTAATTGGCAATTATGCCTATGTTACAGACGGAGGAACCAACCTGATGCCGGTTGATATTACCGATCCGTCCAATCCGGTTTCATATCCTCTGGTAACTTCAGGCAACACCGGTTACGCAATACATGAGAACGCTGGTTACATGTACGTCGCGACAATGGACCACCCGAGAATTTTCGATCTGACCGACCCATCCGCCCCGTCGCAGATAGCCAACTTCGGAAACTCCCAGGGACATGACATTCTTATCGATAACGACAGAATTTATGCTGCATTCTGGGGAGGAAAGAAGGTAATACTGTACGACAACACCCAGATCAACTCTCCTCCATCGATAGGTGAGTGGACTTCAAATTCCGGCAAGAACGGGTCATGCCATGTCATGCTGAACGGGCATCTATACTTTGGAACACAGTCGTGGGGGATTGAAGTTCTCAATGTGGACGATCCGGGGGACATATACGAAGTCGGGCAGGTGCAGACGAAAGGGCCTGACGGCATGGAAACCGATGGCACCTACATCTACACTGCGGAAAACGGTGACGGTATAAGAATTATTTTCTGATCCTGAAAAAAGAATTTCTTACCAGCAGCCGTCGCTTCTGTATTTCATCAGGAACATATCGCGTTCGCCAGTAGAATCCAGTGTAAAACTGGAGTTATCACAAAAATCAGTTGGGGCGAACTCAACCCCTGTGCCGGAGAATGCTCCAGTCATGAAAACCGAACCCGATGACCCGATCTCCAGGCCGAAACCGGCCGCATTGTCGCTGTCGGGATAATCACCGATTGATCTTGCCCAGTAGAAGTTACCGGCGGCATCCATACGGCTGATAAATAATCCCCTGCCCTCGACAGGGTATGATCCCGCGGTCGGATCGAAGTCAATCGTCCCGATCAACCCGTTTGCTGTTCCACTCACGAAGACGTACCCTGAGGAGTCGACCAGCACGTCGTAACCGTGCTCGTAACCTTCACCCCAGTTGTATCCAAACAGGTAATCCCCACTGTTGTTAAACTTGCTCAGGAAGGCATCCCGGGATCCAACTGCGTTGTGAATATCCGAATCACCCGGATCCGGATCGAAATCGATCAGAACATCCTCCACAAAACCGGTTACAAATACATCACCCGTTGATGTGCAGGCCACCGACTCTCCTCCATCAATGCCAAGCGCACCCCATGAGTGCCCCCAGATGTATGTACCCGTACTGATAAAGCAGCTCAGGAAAACATCAGTATAGCCCTCAGATGTTTCCGAATCTGTTCCGGTTTCCGGATTCAGGTCGATTGTATCCTCGAATGTGCCGGTAACGAACACAAGTATCTTTTCAGTTACACCATTAGCTTCATCATCACCGCTCCCACCCCATACTCTTGTGTACTTATGGTAGCCGCCGGAACTAAAAACATTCATAAAACAGTCTGTCCCGCCGTTCGATGATTTTGTGGACGTCCCTGTTCCTGGATCAAAATCTACATTACTCCCACTGAAGTATCCGACGACGAACTTATCCCAGTCAGCGTTTACCACAATGCTGTTAGCACCATCATCCCCGGAACCACCCCATGTCCAGACATCCTGAAAATTCCCATCAGTGTCAAACTCCACCATGAATGCATCGTAACCGCCATTTGATGCCTTCACAGCCGAACTTCCCGACGGATCGAAGTCAACCTGTCCTTTAAATTCCCCGACAATGTAAATCTCGTTGTTATCGTTTATGTCGATGTCGAGCACATGACACTGGTCCGATGGTGAAAGCGGTTCGAGCAGATGAGACCACTGCATGTTGAATCCGTTGTACTTCGCGATGCACCCATATCTTTCAGTAACGGTGCCAACAATGTAATAATTATCCTGACCGTCACGGGCGACACCATACGCGACATCGTCAAGTCCGAAACCACGACGTACAGCCCATCCCTGAATAGCCGGTTTTATCTGGAAATAAGAATCCGATACGTCCCATACATCCGTCGGGGCAAGATTAGACTGCACCTTTATCTTGACCGTCCCAGATGTATCATCCGGCACATCCTCCCAAAGGTAGCTTCCCGTGTCCTCGACATTCATCGCGATCTGGTTTATATCGCTTACGAAATTGTCCTTTGAGTAAAAGATATCCACATTTCCCTGAAGGTCTTCCGACGTCCACGTGATCTCATAATCATGCCCTGTTTCGAAGACTTCACCACCATTCGGGTAAGTTACCTCAATACTCGGAACCATAATCGAGAAAAATTCAGAGGTCCCAATAACTGAAGGATAAAGGATACTCTCAACACCAATCTTGACCGTGTCCGATTTATCGTACGGGATATCCTCCCAGATAAACTCTGCGGATGGCATCTGGTTCAGAGCGATAACGGTCGGATTGCCGATATCGTTGTCCTTGTAATAAAAAATATTTACCTTGCCGGGTAAATAGTTGGCTGTATAGCCGATGAACTCGTCGGTTCCCGCATACCATTCTTCGCCACCCGCAGGAACGTAGACATCCAGCTCGGGTACTGGCTGATATTCTTCAACAGCATATTCTAAATACATAATACCCGCGAGAGGATCATCGACACTGTTCGCAACTCCGTATGGGTTCGAGTAATCCTCTCCGTAGTACTCTGCTATGATGTACAGTGGATGATATCCACTGTACTGCAGGTTATCTGCCTGGGCATAAATATAGTAACTATTCCACTGATCATCACTTTCATATGCTGTCATCATGTCGGCAGTGCACTGGTATGCTGTTGAGAACATATCGCTTTCCAGCCATATCGTGTAGTCCTCCATGACTCCACCGTTAAGCGTCGATCCCCAGTCAAAGAGATCAAGTTCTAATATCACCCAGCCACCGTTATCAGTTTCATCAATGTAATACGCATTAGAATATTTTCCGGCCAGGCTTGCCAGAACTTCAGGACAGTGTGACGGATGATACTGGGGATCACCGCCGCCCCAGTTTGCCATGATCGCGTAACCGTATTTTATTCCGGGGCTCGGTACCGGAAAATTGATCTTATACTCCCTTGTCGCGCTGGTGCCATGGAAGAATGTACCTTCATCGGGATCCGCATAACTAAAATAGGTATTCACCAAATCAGTCGCGTTGAGATATGTCGCGAAGTACTTGTACGGGTTGACCGTCGCCGTTCCGGTATATCCAGCCGACGCGAGAATCCCCTGCGTGTAACCGAAGATCCCGGGGTTTGTGAATTCCGTCGGATTAAACCATCTTGTAAAACCATCCATATTATCCAGCCACTGGTCGGTACCCTCCACTGCAACAGTCATCTCCGGATTGTATGTCATCGTGCCCGAACCGTTACCGATTAAGATACCCCGTACGTCATACCCGTCGAACTTCGCGATATCCATCGGGTGAGTGATAGTGATGTTCATCTTGGTCTCTATCTGGCCACCATCAGGATGAGCTGAAAAATCGCTCAGGGAAACACCTGCCGGATTGTTGTTCAGAAAATACACAATGTTCAGCGCGAACATCATCGACCTGTTCGGAACAATCTCCGCGGTTTCGTTCTCGAAATCGAAGACAAGGTCGTAATATCCCCAGAGTACGGGTTTCGATGACGCCGACTCGTGCGAAGGGGCGGTTATTTCAGGACTGCCCGGTTCGACCGGCACAAGCGTCGGTGAGTCACTTCCCGAGCATCCATATATTAAAATCGTGCAGGAAAATAATACTGTCAGAAACAAATGCCATCGATGCATTTCGGCCTCCTGTTGTGCTTACCTGTCGGTAAGCAGGTATCCGGATGTATAGAGGATATAATTACGAAGGGAGTTTTACAAGTGTAATCCGTACATATACGTAATTTTGATTGATATTTTCAATCGACATTTAAATATTACCGGTCCAGGCATTGGTTACGTGTACAACGGCATAAAAAAATCCGGGCTTGTGACCGGATTTGATTTCCTTACTGGCGGAGAGGGTGGGATTCGAACCCACGGAACCGGAAACCCGGTTCACTTGATTTCGAGTCAAGCGCATTCAACCACTCTGCCACCTCTCCGCGTGCCGTCCCCTAGCCTATTGCCTCCATCGAGGTCGAGATGTAATGATCCTCGAGGTGAAGGAATATCGGGCTTTCCGTCTGAAGAAGCTTAACGAGCAGGTTAAGTTCCTCGGCGCTTTCAACCTTCTCCTCGTGAACCGTCCCGTCAGAATCCCTGAGCCACAGGTAGCCGAAGTGCTCGTCGAGGTCCCACTTGGCCGCGTAGCTTATAATTTCCCTTATCTCGTCCAACACGCACTCCTTGTATTTACACGATTATTCATGTGGTGCCCTCACCAGGACTCGAACCTGGATCGTCGGTTTAGGAGACCGATGCTCTATCCCTTGAGCTATGAGGGCCCGATACTCTCCGGATAAGGGTTCCTGGTGCGCTCGCCAGGATTCGAACCTGGATCGTCGGCTCCGCAGGCCGATGCACTATCCCTTGTGCTACGAGCGCATGTTTTTGATTTGCACCCACCAGGACTCGAACCTGGATCGCCGGTTCCGGAGACCGATACTCTATCCGTTGAGCTATGGGTGCATGCTCAACCGCCCTCTTTTCCATCAAAAAGGGGCAATGGAATATACCAGATATAAGGGGTTAATGGCAAATTTTTATCAAACCGGTAAAAGCATCGCCCAGACCACATCAATTTCTGATATGACCTATCGTCCGGGATTTATTCCAAACCTTTTTGGGGTGCCCGGAGTCTCAAAACTCGCATCGTGGCGATATTATTACTGTGAAGTTGCCGGTTAACCTTATTAGATGCTAGAGTTAGCCCTCGATATTTTAATGGCAGGACCATTTTATGGAACAGGTAAAAACATGGTGGGAGCAAGGCGGGGTAGTAATGTATCCCCTTGCGATCTACTCGATCGTCGGACTCGCGGTTCTCATCGAGAAAATTTTCTTCCTGAAGAAGATTTCGGGAAAAGTCATCGATGAAGCGCGGAAGGAGTCCATCGACGCTCTGAACAGCGAACCGGCACCTCCAGAGGGTGACAGCCCGGTGCATATCATCCTCAAGCGGATATATCTTCTCGCGAAGGAGGGGCTTTCCACCGCGGCACTCGTGCGATCCGCGGAACGGGAGATATCGCGACTCGAGGATATCTCGATGCGCGGGATGATCTGGCTCGCGATCATCGGCAACACAGGCCCCTTCGTCGGTCTTTTCGGAACGGTACTCGGCATCATCCGCGCATTCCAGGGCATGAGCTCCGAGGGGCTGACTACCGACCCGTCCGGAAATCCCGAGCTTATCTCCGGTATCGCCGAGGCGCTTGTCGCGACCGCAACCGGCCTTCTCGTCGCGGTACCGGCGGTAATCTGCTACAACTGGCTTTTAAGGGAGATCCGATCGAGAATGACGCGAATCGAACTCGCCTGCGCGGACTACGCCGACGCGATCGGTAACGGCAAGGAGAATGAAAAGTGAGTCGTCGACGTGGCCAGGAACAGCCTGTAAGCGATATAAACATCACGCCGCTCACCGATGTGATGCTCGTGCTTCTGGTCATTTTCATGATCTCCTCCCCCGTTCTTCTCGCAAAGGGATTAAGCGTCCACCTGCCGCATGTCGATGAGGCCCAGCAGCTTGAAGAAGAGGATCACGTTCTTTACATCACCGACTCATCGGAGCTTTATCTCGATGGGCGCGAGGAACCATACACTCTCGAGGAGCTGTCGGAGCAGTTTGCGACCCTTGTCGAGAACGCCGACGAGGAAAACGAGTCGGTCAAGCTGTTCATACGTGCCGATCATAGCGTTACTTACCAGGACATGACGAACATAATGTTCTATGCGGACCAGGCCGGGATCGAGCAGATAGGACTTGTTCAGAACGTGTCGGGAAGTATAGAGAACGACAATACAGATGCGGTTCCGGTCGATTCGGGCGGCACTGAAGAATAAAAGGTAGATAACTCCCTGTTAAAACTGAAGTGGATAGTTCCGGTGAAATAAATTTCCTTACACTCGATGAATGGGAGCGGTCCTATTTAAAGAGGCTTGCGCCATTCATGGTGCTTTCGATCGTGCTGCATGGCTTACTTGTAGCGTTAACCGTACTGCTTGCGCTGATGCTTGGCGGCGGCAGGGGAATAGATATCCAGCTTTTCGATCCGGGCGATCCGGGATCGCAGTTGCCGATAGCCGGATTCGGTCCGCGTGGGGAGGCACAGGACAGGGAGAAAATATTCCGGATCGACTTCTTCCCGGAGATAGCCCTGTGGCAGCCGGAAGAAACGGATCCGACGGAAATGCCGGAGGGGAATGGCGAAATTCCGGAGCCCGAGCCGGAGCCGGAGCCGGAGCCTGAACCTGTGCCGGTTGAAGAACCACCTGAAGATGTTCCGGAAATCGATCCGGGCCTGTTTCCCGAACCGGGTGTCGGTGATGGATCAACGACTGAAACCGAAGGTATCAATGGTGAGACACAGGAAGAGCTTGTGACAGTTCCGCCGATCCTCGCGCAGCCGGAATTCAGCCTGTCAGAGGATGAATCGGTTGCCCAGTCGGATGCATTCGGGCGTTTTATTATTGAGGATGACACCCGTGACCCCGAATCCGCCCCGGTAACCTCGAACGCACTTCCCCTGCCCGACTGGTACTTCGTCGGCGTGGACGGAGTCGAGTGGGGTCGATCGGCATTTCTCGGGGATTATACGATGTACCTGTTCGGTGACATCTCGACACGTCACGGTCTCGAGGAACTGATGGCATGGAACTTCGTCGTCAGGCAGCTTGTCACATTCGAGCAGGCGGCGTTTCCGCCGCAGATGGTGACGATTGCAGTCGCGATGGAAAATCCCTACACGTACACGTACGATGAGATGGTGGAAATTCTGGACGGTAAGCAGGAAGAGGAGCATACGTACGGGGTCCAGATCGCGGATCCCGAGGGCCTGTTTCCAAGATCACTCGGTTATCTTGAGCTTCCCCAGCCTATTCTGATGTTCGTCGATGAGAACGGGTTTATTCGCGCGATGCTTATCGGACGGGTAAAGGATATCTCCAACGACAACATCGAGTCATCGATGGGTGTGATTGCTGACATGTGGCACTGGGATGAATCGGAGCTTGCGGGACTCGGACTTCCGGTTACGCTTCTTCTCAATCTGCTCAGGGCTGACTCCTATGTATATGAGAAGCGTGTAGCCCCGATAACGGATTCGGCGAGAAATATCGCCCCGGACTGGGGAGTACCTGACGAACCCATTTATTTTTAATATAATTCGGTTAATTGAAATCCAGGTGGTGGTGTATCAATGTTCCGAAAGAACCTGTCAATATTTTTCCTCTTTATGCTGGTTGTTCTCTGTTTTCCCGTAATGGCAACCGAGGATGAAGAATCATCTGACGCAGAGGTCACCGTTTATGGCCAGCAGTCAGCACGCAAGGTCCCATCGTGGTATCTCACCGACACCGATGGCCTCGAATGGGCGGACAGCAATTTCACAGGAAACCCTACAATATACGTGCTGGCGGACATCTCCCTGGAAGACGGACTGGAAGAGCTGCTCGCATGGAATTTTCTGGTTCGTCAGTTGAGCACCCTTCCAATCGTTAACTGGGCTCCCAACTGTGCTGTAATCGCGAGCACAACGGATGATCCGGATTCCTGGGAAATTAAGGATATTCTTGACCTTCTAATGGAGAGACAGGATCCGGAACATCTGTACGGAGTTCTTCTTGCCGATGTTGAGGGCGAGGTCGCGGAAGCGTTCGATCTTAGCGATGTTGAACGTCCGAATGTGATAGTTGCGGATGCCTCCGGAAAAATTAACTGCATAATAACCGGTAAGATCAGTGAGATATCCGACGAGGGAATACAGGATGTCATTACGGTAATCGGTGAAATGTGGCGATGGTCCACAAGCGAATGGTCAACTCTTCCGAAGGTTGTTACAATGATTGTAAAACTTCTCGCGATTGACGCGTACGACGAGACGGTTCGCGAGGAGGAACCCCTTCCCACCGCTTACGAGACCGCCCCGAAATGGGGAGTTCCCGACCGTACTTCCGACCGATAATTCCATACTGGAGATTTTTCGCCACTCAGTGTTAAACTTCTCTTCCGATGAACAATAATATGCGACACTGTTTCCTGTTGTTAACAGCAGCGGTTCTGTTTTTCGTTCAGAACGCGGATTTACCCTGTTCGGATTCGGAAGGAGGGGAATCGGGAATTCTCACTCCACCGACAATCGATGAAAATGTCATGTATTTTGCATCCCGTCCTTCGACACTTTATTCGTTTAACGAGTCCACAAACGATGTCCGGTGGACCACAAACCTTGAGACTGTGCCCGTTGAGTACGATCCGGAAATTCTACCGGCACCTGCCCCCGTTTCCGTTGGAAGCTACGTCCTCGTTCACCTCGGTAACAGCCTGTGGGGAGTTTCAAAGATCGACGGGAGGATAGTCTGGCGATGCGACGGGCTTCCGGAAGCATCACGTGAATCGGCTATAAGCACTTCGAACACCTTCCCGGGATATTACATCCTCAGGGAAACGGCGGATACGGTTGTTGTAACACTGGAGGAAGAATCCGGATGGTGGTACGCAAGAAGGCGCATGCTTGGTGATGGAAGCCTTGTCTGGGAATACAGGTTAAACGGTGAGCCAAGAGGCTGGTGGCTTACGAGGGAAGGTCTGTGGATCGCATACGAGCAGTACGGCCCATCCGGACCGGGCTCCGCCGTGAATCAGCCCGGAGTCATAATCAGCCTTGAGATGGATAACGGCGATCTTAACTGGGGAACGCCGGTTGACGAGAACGCTGAATTCAGATCGGCTTTCAGGGCCGATCCCGCACGTATATTCCTTCTGGAAAAAATCGACCGCGACCGTTTCAGAATCCGTGGCTTCAGCGAACAGGACGGTGTAATGGCATTCTCAACGGAGTACACCGACGGCCAGTACTACGGAAGCCTCTCGTCCGATGCTAAAATCGTCGTACTTCACTACGATGGCGCTCCCGGCCTCAGGCAGATCAGGTACTCGCTTTACCACACATCACTGAATCCGATACGGCATACTACCATCCGTGAGGCAAGATACGACCAGCATTTCCCCCTGCCCGCAATTTCCGGAAACCTACTTCTATATGGCGGCACGGTATACGAGCTATATGATGGAAACATGGTCTGGCGTCAGGTTAACCAGGTAAGGATTGTCGATTACGCGGCGGACGACTACCTTTTCTACTTCTGGGACGCATCGGGTGTCCTTTTCAGCATCGACAGGCTTACCGGCGATGAGGTATGGCGAACAGCATTTGGAATACTGGATGAATCGGGGATCAATCTCGTTAATTACGGCGGCGCAGCGCTTGAATTGCTGGAAAACAGGCTATACGCGATTACACCGACCGGAGAGATAGTAAGGTTCGATCCGGAAACCGGGGAGACCTACCCCGGTGTACTGAGGATAAGTTCCTCAGCCGGGACATCCGGGAACGACACCTCGTCGGCTGAATCAAAACCCGCCAACAAGCCGCTGACGGTTGTGCTGATCATATCGATCCTGCTTTCGGTAGTAATATTGTATGCTATATTTCGCTATTCCCGCAATAAAAAAATCTAGTTTCATTATGCATCCTAATTAATAATTTATAGCTCATTATAGCGCATATATTTAACATTATTTAATTTATCCCATATCCGCATAGCCTTCTGCGTATAGCATTATATCACTCGTCCGGAAAATTCAGTGAGGGTTCATGATTTATTTAGATATAATTTGTTCGTATGTATAAAGTCCATCTTATTCTGAAATGCTAATATTTAAGTCTGGTGAAAAATTTATTAAATGACTTCCTTATATTATGATTTTCGACTGGTAATCTTTTTAACTTATGATATAATCCTTTTCAAGGTCACCGGGTAGTAATTAACAGATAACTTCCCGGATGCACGCCACAGGCGGCTTGAAAAACCAAAAAATTAAACAGGTATTCCTTAACCAAGGAGGCTTACATGAATCGATGGACAGTGCTCATTGCGGTATTCGCCATTATGGCTCTGATCGTACTGGGCTGTTCCGGTAACGGGGGAAGTCCCGTAGCTCCCACAACCGGACCTGAAATGACTTCATCAAACACGGGACAGGCCCAGACTCATCTCTGGGGCTACTATGACCTCTACTTCGATTTCGACAATCAGACGGTAGAGTGCGTTCCTAACAGGAACGTCATGTTTACGGCGAACACAACGACGTTTATCAATGGTAATCCCGCCAACCTCGGTTTCGACATCTTCGGAACCCCTGTGGGGGCGGAGTTCATTGACGTTGACATCGATGTGACGATCACTCACCCCTTCCCCGGCATCCACCAGTACGACGGTTACGACGTACGCGGTGTGTTCATGGGTGAAGGCACCGAGAGTCTCATGTACGGGTCGAACCTCGATTATGCTGACTATGCATCAGATCAGCATATGAAGGACTACAACCCGACCGGAGACGACACCGAGTACATGGATCCCTACGATGCGGCGGTTGGAAATCCCGACGGATACACCCGCTGGTTCAACGCGTCGGAATTCACCGGTGGCGGACCTCTCGGTTACATTGCAGGCAAGCTTGCCACACCCGGATACGAGGATAAGCTCACAGCCACCCTCAACCCGTACAAGTACTTCTGCGACGGACTCGAAGCGGAAGACGACCTCTGGACATGGTGGACAACCGCCGGTAACACCGATGGTCATGGACTCTTCGAGGCCGGTTCGGTCAACACCAGGAACTACTACCTCAGGTTCCCGGTACCGACCCCCGGGGTAGCCTACGGATACGCCGTTGTGGCTACATGGGGCGAGCCGGGAGCGGATGACGATCCCGCCGACTTCGTGGAGAACACGGTAGAGGCGGTCGCCTGCTCGGTGGCTGTCACTCCCGACATCTATTACGTACCCGACGGATCGGACCTTGGCGGAGATTTCATCGCCGACGTTATGCTCGGTGTGTGGGATCATCAGCCCTCGACGGTATTCATCGAGACTACGGTCCACAGCGCGGTCGAGTCATTCGATGCCCCGACAGCTCTCGTTGGAGGAGATGTTAACTACTCGACTTACCACGTTGAGTTCACACCCGACAGCATCGATGGAAACGACGGACACGAGTTCTGGGTAGTCGCCGAATACGGTGAGTTCGACTACACCTGCGATTATCCGGCACCCGCACCGGATGAGACCCTTGCGGCCTTCTTCCGATACGATCTGTACGTCTCTCCTGAGCCTTACCACCCCGATCCTGACTGCGACCTTGTTGTAGTTACGGAAATGCCCCACGTTGGCGACACGTGCATCGAGTTCGACATCACGGGCACTACCTACTACGAAGGCGCGGTATTCGATCACGCTGACTGGGATTTCGATGGTGATGGAGTCTATGGTGATGCCTATGACAGCGGAACCGATGAGAATCCCGTTTACTGCTACGGTGAGGACTATGTCGGCGATGTATGTGTAATCATCTACGACGACATGGGTGGAGAGGTCGAGTGCTGCGAAGCGATCGACGTCACCTACAGCCCGTTCTTCAAGGAAGATTTCACCGACTGTGATGACACCGACTGGTACTTCCAGACATATCACTGGTCGGGATCAGGCGATCCAGCACCATCGGTAACATCAAATGCCCCGTTCGGGACGAGCGGATCATGCAACGTGCGATGCCCCTCGTCAGGTAACTACCTGAACGGCGGTATTGTAAGTACGGTTGTCACACCCCCGTTCGAGGTTCCCGCAGGCTACAGTTCCTACTGGTTCAGGGCCTATGGTTCCTGCTCAGGCGGTGGAAGTTGGTTTGCCTGGTGGGGACATAACGTCAAGATCGGTGTCGGCAGCACTGCCGGATTATCACCATTCTCAGCAGACGGTGCCATCGGTTCGGGGGTTGCCCTCGCAACCGCCACAACTGCTCATGGTGCAGGCTGGGGTACATATGACGGAACCATCGATTACCCGTCATATGGAAGCGGTATGAGATACCAGCAGGGCTGGCTCTATTCCGAAGGTGGTGGAGCGTTCCCTGGTTCGCTGACTCAGTACTGGGATGTTGTTATCCCAAACTCGTACGCCGGCCAGACCATTAAGATCGCGTACCAGTACCAGACCGACTATCCGGGATACGCCGGATCGGGATCAGGTTTCGCACTTGATGACTTCGAACTTATGGGCGAATAAGTACTGATAAAAATATCTTCGCCTTACAAATAATTACTTAATAAGATTTTAATTGCCCGGCCTGAAGGCCGGGTATTCACTTTAGGTTATATATTGACTTTTATAGTATTTATTGCCGAGTTATTGATATTTCAGACGCTTACTAAATTATCAATTCACCATATACCAAATTGTTGCAATATCTAATTACTTATTATATTATTAAGTAGACAGAAGGCGGCTAATAATCCAGAAAATTCTGGTTCAACTAGGAGGCTCCTATGAATCGATGGACAGTGCTCATTGCGGTATTCGCCATTATGGCGCTTATCGTACTGGGCTGTTCCGGTAACGGGGGAAGTCCCGTAACTCCCACAACCGGACCTGAAATGACTTCATCAAATACGGGACAGGCCCAGACTCACCTCTGGGGCTACTACGACCTCTACTTCGATTTCGACAATCAGAGCGTAGAGTGTGTTCCGAACAGGAACGTCATGTTCACTGCGAATACAACGATGTTCATTAATGGCAATCCCGCCAACCTCGGTTTCGATATCTTCGGAACCCCCGTAGGCGTAGATTACATTGATGTAGACATCGATGTGACAATCACCCACCCCTTCCCCGGTATCCACCAGTACGACGGTTACGACGTACGCGGTGTGTTCATGGGTGAAGGCTCCGAGAGTCTCATGTACGGGTCGAACCTTGATTATGCAGAATATGCATCAAATCAGCATATGAAGGACTATAACCCGCTCGGAGACGACACCGAGTACATGGATCCCTACGATGCGCCGGTTGGAGATCCCGACGGATACACCCGCTGGTTCAACGCGTCGGAATTCACCGGTGGCGGAGCTCTCGGTTACATGCCAGGCAAGCTTGCCACGCCCGGGTACGAGGATAAGCTGACTGCCACCCTCAACCCGTACAAGTACTTCTGCGACGGGCTTGATCCCGAGGACGACCTCTGGACATGGTGGACAACCGCCGGTAACACAGATGGTCATGGGCTCTTCGCGGCCGGTTCGGTCAACACCAGGAACTACTACCTCAGGTTCCCGACACCGACACCCGGGGTAGCCTACGGATACGCCGTTGTGGCTACATGGGGCGAGCCGGGAGCGGATGACGATCCCGCTGACTTCATCGAGAACGCAGTCGAAGCAGTCGCCTGCTCGGTGGCAATCGATCCTGATATTTATTACGTGCCCGATGGATCGGACCTTGGCGGAGATTTCATCGCCGACGTTATGCTCGGCGTATGGGATCACCAGCCCTCTACGGTATTCATCGAGACTACGGTCCACAGCGCGGTCGAGTCATTCGACGCACCGACAGCTCTCGTTGGGGGAGATGTTAACTACTCGACCTACCACGTTGAGTTCACACCCGACAGCATCGATGGAAACGACGGACACGAATTCTGGGTAGTTGCCGAATACGGTGAGTTCGACTACACCTGCGATTATCCGGCACCCGCACCGGATGAGACCCTTGCGGCCTTCTTCCGATACGATCTGTACGTCTCTCCTGAGCCTTACCACACGGATCCTGACTGCGACCTTGTAGTAGTTACGCCAATGCCGCACGTTGGAGACTCGTGCATCGAGTTCGACATCACGGGCACTACCTACTACGACGGCGCGGTATTTGATCACGCTGACTGGGATTTCGATGGTGACGGAGTCTATGGCGACGCCTATGACAGCGGAACCGATGAGAATCCCGTTTACTGCTATGGTGAGGACTATGTCGGCGATGTCTGTGTAATCATCTACGACGACATGGGTGGAGATGTCGAGTGCTGCGAGGCTATCGACGTCACCTACAGCCCGTTCTTTAAGGAAGATTTCTCCGAATGCGACAGTACCGACTGGTACTTCCAGACCTATCACTGGTCGGGATCAGGCGATCCAGCACCATCGGTAACATCAAATGCCCCGTTCGGGACGAGCGGATCATGCAACGTGCGATGCCCCTCGTCAGGTAACTACCTGAACGGCGGTATTGTAAGTACGGTTGTCACACCCCCGTTCGAGGTTCCCGCAGGCTACAGTTCCTACTGGTTCAGGGCCTATGGTTCCTGCTCAGGCGGTGGAAGTTGGTTTGCCTGGTGGGGACATAACGTCAAGATCGGTGTCGGCAGCACTGCCGGATTATCACCATTCTCAGCAGACGGTGCCATCGGTTCGGGGGTTGCCCTCGCAACCGCCACAACTGCTCATGGTGCAGGCTGGGGTACATATGACGGAACCATCGATTACCCGTCATATGGAAGCGGTATGAGATACCAGCAGGGCTGGCTCTATTCCGAAGGTGGTGGAGCGTTCCCTGGTTCGCTGACTCAGTACTGGGATGTTGTTATCCCAAACTCGTACGCCGGCCAGACCATTAAGATCGCGTACCAGTACCAGACCGACTATCCGGGATATGCCGGATCGGGATCAGGTTTCGCACTTGATGACTTCGAGCTTATGGGCCAGTAATCACTTTTAAAAAAATGAATATACGGGTCCGGCCGGTGCTGCCGGGCCCTTTTTATATGGCGGGTTTTTATCGCGGCATGATAGAATATCCCTCATGAAAACATACACTCATAGAATCACCGCGGTATTAATGTCACTACTGGTAATAATCCTTTTTGGCTGTTCAGGTGGTAAGGCAGGGACAGCATCCGCCAGCACGGAGAATTCATTTGCCGATTATGATGAGGATTCGATCACCAGTTCTTCATCCGGCGACGTCGAGCTGACCGAAGAGGAACTCGCCGCAAAAGCCCTGGATTATTTCGCGCTTCTGGGCTATGAGCGTGATAAGCTTGAAGTTTCACAGATGAACACTCTTACCGACCCTGAACGCCCGCTCCGGGAAATCATGGTTGATTATGATGCCTCATCACTCGGGAGTATAATTCTTGACCAGTCCAGCGGGATGTTCGACATAATCAGTCTTCATGAGCCATCAGACGAAAATTCGCCCGAACCAGTCCAGCCCGGTGAAGACATACCCGAACGTGTTTTCGAAGCACTCGGACTTGAAGACCGGGGTTACATTCCCGGCCCTGTAGATAAAAGCGAATTCGGTGATTATGAATATCGAAGATACGTTGAGTATGACGTCTCTATCGTTTGCATAGGGAGGCTTCACATTTACGTACGACCCGAGGAAATGTCTCTGGTATCGATTCATATGACCGAACTTCTGGTGCCTGCCGACACGGAGATAAATATAACCGCGGAGGAAGCGTGTAATATTGCGACAGATTTCTTCAGCGACTTTGAAGTTACGACCGTCGATCTTGTTGTGTTCCAGGCAGGACGATCGCGTTTCGACGATCTTGTCGTCTCATGGGAAGTAATGCTTGGCGACCTCACGGTCAAGGTACGTGCCGACGACGGTACAATCTGGTAGAACTAATTAGTCCTTGTAGATCTTCTCGTCGATGAGGGTCTCCTGGACAAGACGTCCGCGGGTGTCGAAGCAGAAGTACTTGAAGTGCTTCTGGAACTCGAGGTCTACCATCTTCTGACCGGTACGGTTCTTCTCGACCGTTGCCACAACCCACCTGTCAAATTCCTTCATTTTGGCGGGATTGAAAACGACGTTGGTCTTGGAGATGATCTTTGACTTGTCGTTGAGAATGAGACAAATGTCAGCCTCGTAGTCGATCGCGGACGATCCACGAAGATGGAAGATATGCATCCGCTTGGCCTTGAGGCCCTCACGGTCGGCGGCCACGACACAGAAAATTGGAATCTCTGTTGACAGCGCAAGGTCCTTTAAACCCTGGGTGATATATGTGACCTTGTCGTCCTCTGTGGCAGGCTCGGGAAAAACGGGAACCTTCTGAAGGTAATCAACGAACACAACCACATCGCCATAGATCGCCTTGGCCTCAAGCACCATGCTCCTTATGGCCTGCAGCGTTGTCTTAATCGAGTTACCCTTTACGAAATGCAGGTAGTCCTTGTACTTTTCCAGCTTCTCCAGGACCATTTTTCCACGATGGGAATTACGCAGAAGCTCGATGAAGCCGACTTTTCCCTCGCTGGCTTTCTTGATTCCCTCGATAACATCCTTCTCAGTCAGGCCCTGGTCGAATGGCGTTGCGCCCACCGGGTTGATACTCTCGAGTGGAACGAGTCGCTTGAAAAGGTAAGTCGGGTCATGCTCGTAGCAGATATAAATACAGTGGGCCTGGCAGGATGCCGCGATATTCCGTGCTATCTGCATTGACATGATCGTTTTTCCAACACCCTGGGCACCACCGACCAGGATGAGTTCCTTCGCGGCGGCTCCCGCGATGGTCTTGTCGAGAACATCGAATCCCGTTTCGTAGACTTTGAACTGGTTCATGATTCCCTTTTCGGTTTCGTTATGAATCTCGTGAAGAATCTCAGAGACCGATTGAGGCCTGTCCACTCCCCCGCTCTCGGCAGCCTTCGCAAGCTCCTCGTGAACGAAATTGATAACGCTCTGGGGGTCGCGTTTCGCGTCCTTGGACATCCCGAGCGCCAGTTCCATCGTGTGGCGGAACTTTTCACGCGTATGGAAATCCCTGAGGTTATGTACGAGTCCCGCAAATTCTTCGGGAGTCCTGTCGGTGTTCGTGACAAGCCTGGTCCAGTATTCATTTTCACCAAACTTTTCCCAGTCTCCATTTTCAATAAGTCTGGACTGGAGGTTGCCCTGGTCGATATCCTCACCCTGCATCAGGCAGTCATAGATCGCCTTCACCATTGAACGATGCCGCGACGTCCACTGGCCAAGTGACGGTCCGAATTCCCTGAGCATTCTTGCCAGATCAATAGATGGTTTCTTGAGAAACGTACCGAGGACTTCCTTCTCCATCGAGAGCTGGTCCACCCCGACCGGCGCGGATTCAGCCTGTACGGCCACCTGTTCGTTCTCTGCCTGATCTTCAGCAGGATTCCCCAAAGTTTCCGTTGGATCTGTTCCATGGATATCTGTCATAACGAAACCTCCGAGCGCACAGTAATCGTGCGTTCAGATTAATATCGACCAGAATAAAGGGAGACGCGTAATACAACTTAGTAAGGGTTAAATATCTGATAACATTGCAGTGCGTAATAAGGAAAAGAAGAGAAAAAGGCCAGGAATATCATGCCGACTGCCTGGCGATCACGAGGCCGTAAACACGCGATGCGCCCGCATCCCTAAGGGCACGGGCCGATTCATTCAGCGTGGCGCCCGTTGTCATAACATCATCGATAACAAGTATCTTTCTCCCCGAAACAAGCGATTCGTCGAAAACCTTCATGCACCCGTGCAGGTTAACCATACGCTCCGAGGCATGCAGTCCCGCCTGTGGCCTGGTCTCGCGAATTTTAAAGAGAACCGCCGGCATCACAGGTATCCCGAAAGCCCTTCCGATTCGTGCCGCAATCTCCTGAGGTGGGTTAAATCCCCGCTGGCGCAATGTGGACGCATGATGGGGTACGGGGACAATCGCTTCAATGGAGTCCCACCATGAAGGACTGTAACGTGCGATCCAGTTGATCGGAAACCTTGCGAGCATTCGTGACAGGTGCCTGTAATCATGGTATTTCCAGAGAATAAGGGCGCGGACGAGGGGACCTGAGTACTGAAGTACCGCAGCCGCCTTTGTGTAGCGCGGCCTGTGCCTGCGACAGTCAGGACAGCTGTCTCCTCCCAGATCGGTCTCCGTTATGTGCGGATTGCCGCATCTCGGACAGCAAAGCTCGGGCCTGAGCCATTCGAGAAGTTCCATGCAGTCCGGGCACAAACCGGAAACATCCATCCTGTCGCAGCCGGGACACCTTTCCGGGAACAGAAGACTCATCGTCCCTGTCACCACGTCCACTATCAGGCTGTCCAGCGTGCGTACCATACCCGGTCCCCCCGCCGCCCTGCCCCGCACAATTTCACTAATTACTTAACGATCACAGGCAGTTATAAAACTGCCGTTCACAAGTTAAACGAACCGGATTTGATTAAACCTACGGTGAAATCAAGACTGAAAGTTACGCGACCTTATTTTCCGGAAAGAATCATATCCACCCAGACACCTTCCCACAGACGCATTTTCTTTTCGGCGGACTCTCCCGGCCATGCGATCTCAACAAGGTCGAATGAATTAATGATTGCGATGGGTTTATTCAGGGACTCGGTAACATAGGATTTTCGAAGGCCTTTAACCTTGCAGGAAGCCACATTCACAATAATATCTCCGGGTCGATCCAGCCACCCATGTTCTGTAAGGTACTTCGAGGTGATATTGGTCCATGCGTTACCAAAGTGATCGATGAAAATAATTCTGCCGTGGATCCTGTGATCCACCATCTCGGGAACAGGTTTATCGAGTTTCACTATATCGTTAATCGGATTGCCCATCTTTTCGATCGGTACCCCATTTGCTAAATGCGCCGCGATGGGAGCATAAATGTCCCGGCTGTGAAAAGTGGCATGGACCTCTTCAAGCATCATATCGGGATTTTCAACCACCACGCCCTTCCAGTTTTCGGCATCTCTCACTATCGGCCAGAGAATACCATTATCAGGCCCTACGAAATACCTGTCATGTGCCATTATGGCAAGCGGCCTCGCAGCACCTTCCGCCCCCTTTTCAACCACTGCCAGATGGATGCTGCCCGGTGGTGAGAATTTCCATGAACCTTTCAGAAACATCGACCCGACCAGGACATTATGTGCCGGAACGTCATGACAAAGATCGATTACCGCTGTGTCCGGAGATAACGCTGCAATAACAGTCTTGATCTGTCCTGAGTATGGATCAGATCCGCCGATATCGGTGAGCAGAATTATCGGAGCTCCTGCTGAGCCTGGTTTTGTTTCCATTTTTTAATCTCCTCTATTTGTTAAAAAATATCCAGATTTATTTCAGTGATGCAGTGTCAGCTCGATCATTGCGCCTTCTTTAAGCCCGAGCTTTTCACGTGCGGATTCCCTGTACCATGCAATTTCAAGAAGATCGAAGGAATTTATCAGGGCAAGCGGTTTGTCCCTGTCAGCCTTTGAATATGTCTCACTCAGGCCGCGTACCGAAAGCGAGCCGGCATGCACAACAATTCGTTCGGGATTTTTCAGCCAGCCGGTCGTTTCAAGGAACCCGCGGGAGATGTTTGTCCAGCCGTTTCCGAAATGATCGAAATGGACAATCATGCCGTCAATCGTGTTTCCCTTCAGAACCGGAGGTTTCAGACTGATCTTAACCAGGCTGTCCACCCTCGGTCCAAATGTGCTGAAATCAGCTCCATCTGCGAGGTACGCAGCGGCGGGTGCAAAGATATCCCGACCATGGAATGTCGAGCTGACTCTCTCGAGCCTGTACTTCGGGTTTTCTATACTGACTGACTGCCACGATGTATCCTGCCCGACGACAAGATCGAAAATTCCGTTATCGGGTCCGACGAAATACTGGTTGAATGCCCTGACAATTATTCCCCTGCGTTCGCTGCCGACACCCGGATCGACAACGACAAGGAAAATCGTTCCGGGTGGGAAAAATTTCCGCGATTCCTGAAGGAACATTGCCGCAACGAAAATATTCTGGACCGGAACCTCGTTACATAAATCTATAATCTCTGCGCCGGGTGCTATCCCCGATATTACCCCCTTCATCTGCCCGACAAACGGGTCCGCATGCCCGAAATCTGTGAGCAGGACGACGGGACCTGCCGATTCCGTAACACCATCGTTGGTGTTCATTATTTCAACCTCCCCTTGGTTTATCCAGAAAATACGTGCCCTCCGCTTCAACCATGACTATTCTGCCATCATCGGAAGCATCATCGTGCACGTATGCAACTGCGCGTGTTACTGCGGTTCTCCTTGTCAGTTTTACCACTTCACCTTCAAGGTAAAGTTTCTCCCCTACCAGAACCGGTTTTCGGAACGTGACACTCATATGCGTCGTTACCGCAAGGTTATCGGTTGTCATCACGGCATATGCCATCACATCATCCATTACAGATGATAACAACCCGCCATGCACGACGCCATCCCATCCCTGGTGGTCTTTTGTGAATATTACCGAGCTTCCTGCTTTGTGATTTTCCCTGTCCAGTTCGAACTTAAGATGCAGGCCTATCGGGTTTTCCTTTCCGCACACGAAACAGTGGTCATCCTGAAAGGTAACCCGGTTGCCTTCAGTTGGGATTCCCCTCTCATCATCCATCTTATCGTTATCGTACCACAACTTGTGCTTCGAACGCTTGGCCGTAGCAGGCGAGTTCGGTAACGAAATTGATTTTTAACTTCGAATAAAAAAGATGGGAGATGTCTTCCCTCGAATCACTGCACCCGAAACCCGCTATCGCTACGGCACACCTGCCTGAAACCACCCGGACGAGTTCCGACTCGAGCCGCTTTTCAGACCGGACCACCCAGATTCTGACGGGTTGAATTTTGTATGTGATGTAATCAATATGCCAGTGTATTTTACGTGGCCCTGTTATGTGACGGGTGAGCCTCCCCCTCAGTCCGTTCATCGCGCTGCCGACATAATAGTACCAGCCCTTTCCGAGAACCTTTTCTCCCAGCCTGCCCGGAACTATCTTCATTTTTTTCGTCAGGTGGAACTCAAGCACGTATGCCCCACGCGCACTTGATGGTAATTCCAGCAATTTATCCGGTATTTTCACTGAATGGTTCATGCGATATGCCTAATTAGTAAAACTGTACGTCCAACTGCGTGATATAATCATAGCCGATCAGGTGTACAAGTATGTCAGATATAAGTGAAAAACTTGGTGGAATCGAGAATCGGTTCAGCGAGCTTGAAAAATCCCTTGCCGATCCCGCGATAACGTCAGACCATAACAAAATGCGCGATCTGGGCAAAGAACATGCGGAGCTTATGCCTATCGTTAACCTTATTCGCGAGTACAAGGCGATCGAGAATGAGATCGGCGACCTTGAAGAGCTCATCAGCGATAATGGCAGCGATGATGAACTGAAAAAGATGGCGGTCGACGAACTTGAGTCGGCAAGAGTTAATCGTGACAGCAAGCTTGATGAACTCAGGTATTCTCTTCTGCCTACCGATCCACGTGATAAAAAGGATGTAATCCTCGAGATTCGCGCCGGGACGGGTGGCGACGAGGCGGCTATTTTCGCCGGTGATCTTTTCAGAATGTATTCCAGGTACGCCGAAATCAACCACTGGAAGGTCCTAATTATAAGTGAAAACCCTCTTCCCATAGGAAACGGATACAAGGAAATTATCCTCGAGATAAAGGGCAATGGCGCCTACTCAAGGCTGAAGTTTGAAGGTGGCGCTCACAGGGTTCAGAGAGTCCCCCAGACCGAATCCGGGGGCAGGATTCATACATCGGCGGCTACTGTCGCAGTAATGGTCGAACCCGATCCGGTTGAGGTCCAGATAGATCCCGATGATCTGCGCATCGATACATTCCGTGCATCCTCCGCAGGCGGGCAGCATGTGAACAAGACTGACAGCGCCGTACGTATCACGCATGCACCAACAGGTCTCGTCGTCTCATCGCAGGATCAGAGGTCACAGCATCAGAACAAGGAAAAGGCCATGATGCTGCTTCGGGCTTATCTTCTGGAGCGCATGGAAAACGAAAGGGCCGAACAGATACGTGACGAGAGAAGAAGCCAGGTCACAAGCGGAGACCGCTCGGCAAAGATCAGGACTTACAATTATCCGCAGAACCGGGTCACGGATCACAGGATCGGCCTGGATCGTCCACTCATAAAGATAATGGCCGGGGACCTTGATGCGATGATAGATAAATTGCAGCTTGCACATGAAGCTGAACAGCTTGCAGAGGTAGGTTAATTAACAACCCATCATGGGGATGGCTCAATGGACAACACGTCCGCTGAAAACCTTCTGAACCAGATAAAAACCGAGTTGGAACGCTCGGGAATAAGCGAGTATGTCCAGGAGTCCAGATGGATAATTGAGGATGTCCTAGGTAACGAGTACACAAGGGTTCGCGCAGGACTTGCCGATGCCCCCACCGCATCACAGCTTGAGAGAACGAGGCGAATTCTCAAGCGAAGGACTTCCGGCGAACCGCTCGCACACATACTCGGCGAAGCATGGTTCTGTGGCAGGAAGTTCGTGGTTGCACCCGGAGTACTCATACCGCGTCCCGAGACTGAAATCCTTGTCGAGCAGGCCCTGAAGATACTGGACAGTCGCCCGTGGCATGAACCCGAACTGCTGGACCTTTACACCGGTTGCGGTAATGTGATTCTGTCAATCGTTGCCGAAAACCGACATGCGGGCGGTATCGGTGTGGATTTCGACACTACCGCACTTGAATGTGCCGTCCAGAATCGCGGGCATCTCGGTATTGCCACAGTAAGACTTATAAGGGCGGATGTTAACGACTTTATCAGCGACCTTCCGCAGAAATATCACATCATTACAGCAAACCCGCCTTATGTTTCGGATGGTGATACAATAAACCTCGATCCGAACGTAGCACTTTATGAAAACCCCAAGGCGCTGTACGGAGGTCCTGACGGGCTCGATCACTTCAGACTTCTCGCACAGAACACCAGGGACAGGCTTAATCCCGGTGGCTGCCTGATCGCGGAGTTCGGGATCGACCAGGGAAGCGTCATTAATGAAATTTTCATTTCGAACGGATGGAGTAAGATTGAATTTGTGCCTGATCTCAGGGGTATTCCAAGGATTTTGACGGCAAAGCCATGACTGAAAATTTTCAAAAACCGGATAACAACGAGAAGGCATGTTTTAACGACAACATGCTGCTGCAGCTTGCACGCGATCTCAGGAAGGCCGGTTACGCGCCTTACTCATGTTACACGGTCGGTGCCGCATGCAGGGCTTCGAGCGGGACCACTTACTTCGGGTGCAACATAGAAAATGCGAGTTACCCCGTCGGGATATGCGCGGAGAGAGTTGCCGCAGCAGCAGCGATCGCTCACGGCGAACGAAAAATTGAGATGATCGCCATCGCAGGCGGGAAATCCGGAGAGGAACCGGATGGTGATCTGAGACCATGCGGGATGTGCGCACAGTTTCTGGCCGAATTCATGGATATGGACGGGCAGATACTGATTGCGGATGGACAGACGGGATGCAATTCTCTCAGGTTATCGGATATACTTCCACAGGCATTCACCTTATCCGGTAAAATCGACAACAATAGATGTTCTGAATAAACGGATATCCTGACATCTTTAACACAACGGTAACGTCTGATGACCGAGATAATTTTTGAGCGAAAAATTGCCGAGGAAGTACTTGTCGAGAAAGTTGCCACCATACTGCGGAACGGCGGTATCGCGGTACTTCCCACCGACACGATTCCGGGAATAGGATGCCGTGCTGACGATCATGATGCGGTTGGACGGCTCTTCAAACTCAAGGAAAGGCCCGAGAACCTGCCAATACCGGTAATCCTTGCGAGTAAAAAGGATATAGAGAATTATGTCGTCAAGGTTCCGGAAGCGTACTACAGGCTTTCCGAGCGATACTGGCCGGGTGCGCTGACCATCTGCCTCAGATCGAACGGAATGATCGACCGCATGGTTGGCGGCGGACTCGACACACTCGGATTTCGGATACCGGACTACCCGTTTGTCCGTAAGATTGTCAGTGAGCTTGGCGTTCCGCTTGCGCTGACATCGGCTAATCCCCATAACGTCCAGCCCTCCGCGCTTCATCAGAGACTGCTTGCCTGGTGGAAAAATGAGGTTGAAATTATAATACTCGGCCGTTCCACCGCACCGCGTCCTGCATCCACAGTTGTCGACCTGACCTGCGATCCGCACGTTATTCTGCGTGAAGGTCTACTGGATATAGAGGAACTTTCCTCCCTTATGCTGGGCACCGGCAACGCCTGAAATCCAAATAACTGCATTTATCCTCGTCTTGCCCCCTTACGCATCGTTTTGTATACTGCCGCCTTGACAAGCAACTTGTTAAGGAGGACTTTAAATGCCTCGCCCGATAGGCCAAAGACGCGTAGCACATGGACGGCGGATGTCACAGGGAAATAAAATGAAGATATTTTCCGGATCTGCATCCACAGACCTTACAAAGGAAATCTGCCAGAAACTTGGAGTTAAACCGGGAAAGGTCAAGTATCAGAAGTTTGCAAATGACAATACATTCTGTTCCATCCAGGAGAACATAAGGGAATGCGATGTATTTCTAGTTCAGACTTCCGTCCGGCCTGTAAATGACAACCTTATGGAAGCCATGATCATGATCGACGCGCTTGTTAGAGCAAGTGCCAGAAGAATCACGATGGTCATGCCATATTATGCATATGCACGATCCGACAAAAAGGATCGACCGAGAATTCCGATCACCGCGAGCCTTGTCGCAAGGCTTCTCGAAACAGCGGGGGCGGACCGCCTTCTCACGATGGACCTTCACGCGGAGCAGATACAGGGGTTTTTCTCCGTTCCGGTCGACCAGCTTGCGGCCCTTCCGATACTGGTGCGGTACCTGAAGAAAAAAAGATTTAAGAAATTCGTGGTTGTCGCACCGGATGCCGGCAGTGCACGACGTTCGGGTGCGTATGCCGAACGTCTCAAATGCCCGCTCGCAATTGTTGACAAGCGTCGTGACAAGATCACCGGCTCATTGAAGGTACACGGTGTAGTCGGTGACGTAAAGGGCCACACTGCTATCATCCTCGATGACGAGATCAACTCAGGCGGAAGCATTATCAGGGCAATCGAAACCGTCAAGGAGGCCGGGGCTCTTGATGTTTACGCGGGATGCACGCATCCTGTTTTCAGTCCCGATGCAATCGGTAAACTTGAAAATACTGAAGTTAAGGAAATAGTGGTAACCAACACGGTACCAATTTTCGACAGGGGGAAAAAGAAAAAATTGAAAGTGCTCTCGGTTGCACCACTTTTCGCCAGTGCCATAAATTCGATCCATACCGGCACGAGCGTGAGTAAGCACTTCAAGTAAAACAGGTATAATCAATAGATGACACTTCCCGATTTATTCCTCGTTATTATCCAGGCGGTGGAAATCGCCGGAGAACATGGTGGTGAGCTTGCGCAGGCGGCATCCGATACTGCCGCGCACACCAGTATTTTCGAGCACATAACTGTCTGGTGCACTGAAGTAATACGTGTTGGCGGATATCCCGTCGTTATGGGCCTTATGGCTCTCGAAAGTATGATCGCTCCGATTCCGAGCGAGGCGGTAATGCCGTTCGCCGGATTCCTGGCATGGGAAGGTGTCATGTCCATGCCCCTGATCGCGCTGTGGTCGACAATAGGCTCCATAATCGGGAGCCTCGCGTCTTACTGGATGGGCCTGTACGGTGGAAGGCCGCTGGTTCTGAAGATCGGCAAATACTTCCTTCTGAACGTTCATCATCTTGACGCTACCGAAAGGTATTTCAATCGGTACGGCGGCATCACGGTATTTATCTGCAGGTTCATCCCGGTCGTCCGGCACTTTATAAGCATTCCGGCGGGCATGGGTCGAATGCCGATGGGACAGTTTCTCATCCTGACAACCATCGGCGCATGTATCTGGAACACGTTCCTCGCATGGCTTGGTTTCAAGCTTAAGGAAAACTGGGACTCTTTAAGGGATTACTTCCACTATGTCGACATTGTGATCGTGATCGGGGCAGCTATCGCGATAGTAATTTTCATCATCATGCAGATAAAACGCAAAATGGATGAGAAATCTTCTGCCCAATCTGACGATATTTGATAAAGAGGTCCGGTTTATCCGTTACGGTGAAACAGAAATGAAGATTCAACGCACATTTATAATGCTCAAACCCGACGCGGTACAGCGTGGCCTGGTAGGTGAAGTCCTCCAGCGATTTGAAAAACGAGTTATGAAAATCGTGGCCATGAAGATGATCCGTGTCACCGAGGAACTGGCAGAGAAACACTACGCAGAACACGTTGGTAAAAAATTCTATCCCGAACTTTTAAGGTATATCACTTCGGGTCCAATTATTGTCGCGGTAATAGAAGGTCGCGATGCGGTTCAGCAGGTCAGGAAGATGATCGGCTCCACCCTTCCGAGTGAAGCCGCGATTGGCACGGTCAGGGCCGATTACGGCCAGGAGTTACCGCTGAACATAATTCACGCATCCGACAGTTCGGAAAGCGCCAAACGTGAGATCGGCCTTTATTTCAACAAGTCCGAGCTTCTTGACTATACCCTGGATTACGAGAAGTGGGTCCTGGCATACGGTGAGGATTAGACCATCAGGCTTAATGAAGAGAATAATCGGTTCAGTGTGCTGCTCTTCGACCTCGGAGGCGTGATAGTCGAGCTTACCGGGGTTCCGCGCATGCTTGAATGGACAAACGAGCGGTTCACCGTAGAAGAATTGTGGGAAGCCTGGCTCAAATCGCCTTCCGTAAGAAAATTTGAATCCGGGAAATCCGCACCCGACGAGTTTGCCGAATCGATGATAGAGGAATTCGGACTGCCGGTTGAAAAGAACCAGTTTCTTTATGAATTCGAGCGATGGCCCAAAAGGATTTACCCGGGTGCCCGGGAGTTATTACAGATACTCAGACAGAAATATACTCTTGCGAGTCTGTCGAATAACAACATCATACACTGGACGAGTTTCGTCGAGAAAACCGGGCTTGATAAGTTGTTCGATTATAATTTCCCGTCGCATCGAACCGGTTTTTTAAAACCTGATACAGAGGCATTTACAAACGCTGTAAAGGCACTTGAAGTAAAAGCGGACGAAGTACTTTACCTGGATGACAATATAATAAACGTGGAAGCGTCAGTACAAACCGGAATCAGAGGCGCGGTAACAGATGGTTTTTCAAGCCTTGTTGAATTTTTAAAAAACGAAAAAATCCTGAAATAAAACATCTAACAAAAAATAGTTTATCGGAATTTGTGTAAATTAAGGAAATCCAGTTGAAAATGGCTGGATTTTCGTAATTTTCGCAGCCAATCACTTGACAGAGAGAGACTCAAGTTATATACTGGCATCAGTATCACATAGAGCATTCTAGCGCTCTACGGAGGATAAAATGGCTAAAATAGCAGGTATTGACCTGGGAACAACTAACTCTGTAATTGCCGTCATGGAAGGCGGAGATCCAACGGTACTTGAAAACGCCGAGGGTGATCGCACCACACCATCGGTTGTCGCTTTTTCAACCGAAGGCGAGAAGCTTGTTGGTAAAGTTGCTAAGAACCAGGCTGTAATGAACCCCAACCGTACGATCATGTCCATTAAAAGGCAGATGGGACGTGACTACAAGGTTAACATAGAAGGTAAGGATTACACCCCGCAGGAAATAAGCGCATACGTACTTCAGAAGCTGAAGGCTGATGCGGAAGCAAAACTCGGTGAGAAAATCACCGATGCCGTCATTACCTGCCCGGCGTATTTCACGGACAGCCAGAGACAGGCTACGAAGGATGCGGGCAAAATTGCCGGATTCAACGTACGCCGTGTAATAAACGAGCCGACTGCCGCAGCACTTGCATACGGTCTTGACAAGTCCGGCGAGCAGACGGTCATGGTGTTCGACCTTGGAGGCGGAACATTCGATGTCAGTATCCTTGAGATCGCGGACGGGGTTTTCGAGGTCAAATCGACAAACGGAAACAACCTTCTCGGTGGCGATGACTTTGACCAGAAGGTAGTCGACTGGCTTGTTATGCAGTTTAAAAATGAAACCACGATAGACTTATCGAAGGATCCCCAGTCCCTTCAGAGGCTGAGAGAAGCGGCTGAGAAGGCAAAGGTAGAGCTGTCGAGCAAGACAAGCACTACGATCAATCTTCCATTTATTACGGCTGACCAGTCCGGTCCCAAGCATCTTGTAAAGGACCTTAGCCGTGCGGAGTTCGAAAAACTCACCTATGATCTAGTACAGATGACCAAGGGTCCGACCGAGACCGCGATGAGGGATGCGGGTGTCAGCAAGGGGAACATCGACCAGGTTTTACTGGTTGGCGGATCGACTCGAATCCCGGCCGTGCAGCAGTTAATTAAGGAACTGACCGGAAAGGACCCGAACAAGTCGGTCAACCCGGATGAAGTTGTGGCGATCGGCGCGGCGATCCAGGCCGGTGTACTTGGCGGTGAAGTTTCAGACGTAGTCCTTCTCGATGTCACCCCTCTTTCGCTGGGCATCGAAACACTCGGCCAGGTAATGACCGTACTGATTCCCAAGAACACGACAATACCCACGAGGAAGAGCGAGATATTCACAACCGCGGCGGACAACCAGTCGCAGGTTGAAATCGTTGTATACCAGGGTGAGCGTCCAATCGCTCCACAGAACAAGATACTCGGGAGATTCGCGCTTACCGGACTCCCCCCTGCCCCGCGTGGCCTGCCACAGATAGAGGTTGCGTTCGACATTGACGCAAACGGAATTGTGAATGTCACCGCGAAGGATCTCGGCACAGGCAAGGAGCAGGCGATCACAATTACATCGTCGACTAATCTGACCGACAGTGAAATCGATGACATGGTCAGAGAGGCTGAGCTTAATGCCGAGGAAGACGAGCGAAAGCGTAAGGAAGCCGAGCTGAGAAATCGGCTTGAAAGCCTTATCTACCAGACGGAGAAGAACCTCGGAGAGCACGGAGACAAGGTCGAGACGGAAATTAAAGCTGAAGTGGAGAAGGAGCTTGCGAATGCGAAGCAGGCCCTGGAATCCAACAACAGCGACAATTACGAACGTGCGCTCGAAACCCTTGGCACCGCAGCGCAGAAGATAGGACAGGCGATCTACGAGGCCATTCAGAAAGACCAGGCAGCAGCGGGAGCACCCCAGGACGGACCCGACATGGGGCAGCAAAACTTTGGTGACGCCCCGCCTCCGGGTGGAGCCGAGAGCGGTCCGGAATGGACGCCAGGAGATGATTCGGAGCAGTAACAGAACCAAGGACTGGTAGCCCCATACAATGACAGAAGGAAAAAAAGCAAGAAGAATTCCGGTCAGGGACTGCGACTCTCCGACCGAAGAGGCTGATGCCGGCAGTGACATTTCCGAGCCTGAAGCTGAACATGAGGTTACGGAAAAAGCCCTGAACACGGAAGAACCGGAATCTGGGGAATCCGTAGCCGATGAGAAGGAGACGTCGCCGGAAGATAAGCTGGAGGAAATGAAGCTCAACTGGCAGCGCGAGAGGGCAAGTTTCCGTAACTACAAGAGACGTGTCGAGGAAGAGAAAGCCAGTATCAGGAAATACGCGTCTTATGACCTGGCATTCGAGCTTCTCCGGGTGATCGATTATTTTGAAAGCTCGGTAACATTTTCGAAAAATATACCGGATGAAGCCCGCAATGTTTTAATTGGTGTAGAATATACAATAGAAGAATTGAAGCGGATACTCGCGTCGCATGGCATTAAGCGAATAGAAGTAAAACCAGGGGATATTTTCGATTCAGCTATCATGGAAGCTACAGTTCGCGAAGTGTCCCGTGAAATTGAACCGGGGTACGTGATCGAGGTCGCGAGAAGCGGGTGGATGCTGCATGACAGGATACTCAGGACACCGCAGGTCATTGTATCCGTCGAAGAAATTCAGGAGGACGACGAACCGGACTCCGTGGATGAAAGGGGTGAGCACCCGGAAGAATAATCCCGAGATAACTAATCCGAACATCGGTAAAGAAAGCACAATCAACATAGTTAGAGGGCCTTATTGAGAGGAGGAGGAGGAAATGAAATCCCTGTTCCGGGCGGAAAGTCAGTTCAACACTGGGAGGTTTGACTCGGGAGAATACGCAATAGGGCATTTAAGCGACGAAACAGCCAAACTG
>Ga0272441_10003388_pt1 | contig 30319 bp, 73 predicted proteins | sample SSMProp6N_FD_193582 | JGI IMG/M metagenome (GOLD analysis project Ga0272441, IMG submission 193582) | Marine sediment archaeal communities from Little Sippewissett salt marsh, Falmouth, MA, United States - SSM-Prop-6N | ecosystem: Environmental > Aquatic > Marine > Wetlands > Sediment ... | reverse complement strand
AAAAACGCAGGGAAATATTAAATTTTGATGAGAAAAAGCCGATAAATTATCTTCCAAAAGCAAGCACGGGCAGTGTATATGGAGCATATGTAATTGCTGAAGATGGAAAAACACCAAAGAGACAGGAACTAGAAATGACAGTTAATATGTTTCTTAAAATGGGCTATGGCCCAAAAGAATTTGAATATTTTTATAAAAACATATGTTTAAAGTGATATAATAGTATATAAGGAATTTGTAAAATGAATGGTGGAAAAACAGTAGCTATAATTAGAATAGCATTCTTTCTAGTTTTGGTGTTGTTGGCTATATTGGTATTAATAGATTCTTAAATAGGAGGATAATATGGAAAAAGAAAATGAGTGGGTGGTTAAAATATTGTTGGGAATGTTTGCCGTTTTGGGAATAGTGGTAGCCGCTGCTGGATTTGGTCTTTTGTTGGCATTTCCAGTAAAATGGTGTTGGAATTATGTTATGGCTGGTGTATTTGGATTGCCGATAATTGGATGGGGACATGCGTGGTGTTTGATTTTTTTGAGCAATATGCTTTTGAAGCCTGGTAATACCAATACAAAATAGAAGAGAGCCACGGGAGGATGTAAATGAATAATATAGCAGGATTGCAATATGCTGGTAATAGTGTGGGATATTGGCATAGTAAAACAAGGGCGTTTGAAAAAACAATAGATGATATATGGAAAACATTAGCTGAATATAATATATATCCAGATGGTAATTCAGATATTACAGAGAAAGTAAGAGAATTGGCTAATAAAAAGAATAATAAAATACCTCCTAATCCTTTTGAAAAGAAACGGAATAGAAAGATTGTGTAAAGCATTGGTGGGTCTTGTTGTAAGAGGAATAAAATGTTCTAGCTGTAGAGATGAAAATAGTTGTCCGTATGATGAGATTATGGGTGTTATAAAGGAGATATGTAGGAATGGCTAAGAAGTATTTTTTGGATCAAGATCATTCGTGTCATTGGTATGTAATAGATGCTGATTGTAGGCATGATTGGAATGAATGGCTTGATTTAGATGAGGATGATGAAAGGGCGTGGCAGGCACCGAATTTTGCAAAAGAATTAGGAACTGGTCCATCTTTAATAGAGTTCAGTAATTATGAGGTATATCAAAGATGAAAGTATGTTGTTCATGTGGTTATGCTTTTGATGAGAAAGATGCTGTTCCTTTAAATGGGTTATCGGGAATGCCTCCTGGATGTCCGGAATGTGGAAGTGATGATTTGCTCGAAGAAGAGATTGATGATGAAAAAATACATAGAGCATCTGAATTTTGTGATAAAATAAAGCCATATATTGAAGCACATTTTGGATCTAAACATGTTGTTTCTCAAAATAATGATTTAGATATAAGGAAAATGGCTGATGAGATACATAGAATAAGAATTAATTCGTTGCAACTCAATCAAGATTCTATAGATGTAATAAGAATACAAGAATCCGCTGAAGTATTAATGGATATGATTAGGCCGTTTCTCAAGGAATTGTCGAATGAAGAGTTGGAAAAAACAGGAACAGAAGAGAATACAACAAAATAAGAAGGATTTAAAAAAGCTACGTCAGAAAATAGATGATAGAATATCTAAAAATGAAGATCCTTCTATTGGTGATATATTACAACATGAGATGGAAAAAGCAAGGCGTGGTATAGATAAAAGGTTTGATGTAAAAAACTTTGAGGCAAGAAAATACAAACAGAGTAAATATAGGGGTGCGACAAAAGAGCAATATAAGATTTTGAAGAAGAAAGTAAGCAAGGAACAAAAGATTGAAGAAGAATGGACAAATATTTTTTAGGAGGGCATGACATATGCCTAAATGTATAGTATGTAATAAAGATATGACCGCTGCTGTAAAAGATGAATCATCATGGGATTGTCCTTCTGGTGGGGTTATATTAGATGGTGGTTCTAATTTTGGTAGTGAATTATATGATTCTCTAATGGATGGTATAGGGATGCGGTGTATTATATGTGATGATTGTATAGTAGAGAAATTAAGGTCTGGTGATGATTATATAAGAGAAATAAAGGGACTGCCTACGTTTAGCGATAAAGCTTTTGATGGAGGATTAGATTAAAATCATGTCTGATATGTTTTATACTATTGAGAGATGTCCTTTGTGTAGAAAGGTATTTGCAGTATATATAGGAGATCCACGGGATTTGTCGAGAGCAGATGTGGATGCTGTTATATGTCCTTATTGTGAGAATAAATATCTTTTAGATGGAGTAGGAGAATGGACTAATTTAGAAGATGCATATGTAGAAGAAGGGGTTTCATTGCAATATTTGAATGAAGAATATAACAAGGAGGCAATAAAATGAACCGAGGAGATAAGTTTTGGTTGTATATTTGGATTCCGCTTATGATTTTGGTTTCATTGGTAATATGTTATTGTGTAAAGGTAACTTCCACAGAGTATACAAAAAGAATGGAATTAGGATATGAGCAAGTAACAGTGCAAGGAAGTGCTGATTTGTATTGGCAGAAAAGTAAGTAAATAGAGAGTAAGTAAAGTGGATAATAATTGTAATCATCAATGGAATATAATATCTTCCAGTTTAGAGATATGTATAGAATGTCACACATTGAGATTCTGGAATGAAGATAAACAAATATGGGAATATAGAAAGGCAAAACAAATAAGAAAAGGAGATGTAACATGATAGAAGTAGATGAGATATTGAGCGTATTAAGACCATTTGCTGAAATGGATAGAGAAGATACAGAACGTTTAAAAATAGACATGGATGAATTAGCTTGTTCAAGAGGGATAGCTTCTGATATGACTATTATTACAAGCAATGACTTTAGAAAAGCAAAGGAATTGTATTATAGAATGCAGGAAGAGTGCGTAGTGGATAATAAGCCCAGAGATGAGTTTACCAAGAATTATATTAAAAGTATGAATTTATAGGAGGGATATTATGGAAGAATTAATGTTTGTTGCAAGTATATGTAGATCACGTGGAAATGAATCAGTAGGTGAAATGTGGACTGAAACGGCATTATTTAAGGCATCTGATAGTATTATTGATGTGTATCGGTGGGTAGCAAAAAGAATGAGCACAGAAAATGTGGTTGATTGTATTAAGATTGATGTGTGTTTGAATATTGTCCAATCAAATAGAAAGGATTAGGATATTATGGAAGATGATATTAGAGATGCAATATATGATTTGTGTGTAGATGGTTTATTGACTGATGGAGGGCATCATAAGCAGTGGTATTTGGAAGAAATTTTAAAGACATTGGGATATGATTTAGATGAGATTAGGCAGGATTTGTTGAAACATGATTATGATTGGGAAAACGGCATAGCGCCATAAAAGGAGAAAATAACATGATAGTCAAAATAGGAAGTAAATTCTATGATTCGAATAAGCAGCCGATTATGGTTATTCTCACAGATGAAGATAAGGAAAATATATCTGAAATGTCCAGTGAAGCTACAAAATATTGTTGTTATCCGGATGGTTTCAATCAGAAACAAATAGAGCAATGGATGGATATAGATCAATGAAAAACAAGCATTATTTATTATATGCTCGATGTGAATGTGGAAAAGAATTGAAGATAGAAAGTGATTGGTCTTTACATACAAACAGTGCCAATATTATATTAACATGTCCATGTGGTAAGCATGTTCCATTTAAAAGAAAAGAATCAATGCCATATGTTATTATGCTGAAAAAGCATTAGAATCAATAATTGTATAATAGGGTGTTATTTTTAACGAAAAATTAGTTAAGGATTTGAAATTATGTGGGGATACTACGGTAGCAAGTCAAAGATAGTTAAACATTACCCTGCTCCTAAATATGACACTATTGTTGAGCCATTTGCAGGAACAGCACAATACGCTTTAAGATATTGGGATAGAAAGGTAATTCTAATAGAGAAATATGATGTCATTTGTAATTTGTGGAAGTGGTTGCAGGGCTGTTCTAAAAAAGACATTCTATCTATTCGCCAGTTAAAATGTGGAGAGAACACTGATGACTTTAAGTGGGATTGCCAAGAGCAGAAAGATTTAGTCGGGTTCATTATTACTGGTGCTCCATCTATGCCGAAAAAGACTGCATCAAAATGGAAAACAATCATTAGACCAAACACGCAACAATTTAGATTAGAGTCTATTGCAAATAACTTAGATAAAATACGCCATTGGGAAATAATTTGTGGAGATTATCAGAAAAATTCACCCAGCATTGAAGCTACTTGGTTTGTTGACCCTCCGTATGTTATCGGTGGCAAGTATTACAAGTTTGGATGTAAAGACATTGACTATAAGCATCTTGGAGATTGGTGTAAGCAACTGAAAGGGCAAGTAATAGTGTGTGAAGCGGAAGGGCAAAGTTGGCTCCCGTTTAAGCCTCTTGTGTCATCCAGAGGGAACAGATACCAACACAAAGAGGTTATTTGGACAAATGAAAATCTATAAAATCACAGAGCCATGTATTTTTCAAGAGGCATTTAATGTGTTGGTTAAATTGCCCTCGATAGCATAGAATCAATAATTGTATAGTAATATCAATAATTGGTCCATTTAAGGCTAGTGAAAAATTTGCTGTATATTATGTAATAGAATAGACCATATATAAGAAGAGTATTTAAGATACGAACACTCTCCAAAATAAGTATTAAAATAGCAATCAAGAATTGTATAATCTATGAAGTAGAATTGTATAATCTATGAGAGTAGATGTGGAATAAAAGAAAGACAATAGATAGGGAAACAGAAGATGTTGTTCTTTGATAATTAGAATATATCAAGTATGTATATAATAGAGAGATAGTATATAGTATTAGTTTGAAATAGATGTGTAGTGAATATGTCTCTGGTATATGATAGTATCTTAGATAGATGTGTTTCTGGTATATGATATATAATATGACTCTGATATATGCCCATGTAATATATGATAGTAGTCTGAATGGGTGTGTCTATATGATATATGTGTCTCTGATATATAGTAGTAGTCTCAAAATGAGAATATAGTATTAAAAACCTAGCGAAATTTCATAGAAAAAATATGAATCGCATAAAAATAATTTCGAGTGGTTACTATAATATCATATTAGAGCCTTGGAATTATATTAAAATTTGTTGGTGTAATAGCCCGAAATCATAAGCAGAAACAATACAATAGTAGGACCAAAAATTGATAGGATGTTGAACAATCGAAGGTATGCCAATCTATAATATTATGTAGCAGAGCAATATTATATTAGTATAGGGCAATACTATATAGCCCGAATTTCTAGTATATTGCACCAAATTTGTTCGAAGATCCACTAGATAATATTACCAGACATATATAATAGTAGTCAGTCCTTCGGCTGTTCACTATACTATCAAATTGAACGATCAGAATTATATAAAAAGATTAGATGTAAGTTTATATTATATAATAGGTTCAAAATAAATATTTATATAAGTCTAATAAATCCAAAGAAAGACCTAACCATATGGCATGAAAAGAGTTCAAAATAAATATTTATATAAGTCTAATAAAATCGGTAATAAAATAGAAGATTGGATATAATATGCGCCGGTAGATTTGATATAATAGAATAGAAGAATAGTAGAACCTCATTTGGGAGAGCATATATAATAGTAGGCATACCTCCGACTGGTCGATATTATATCATATTAGGCGGGCAAAATTATATATTATTATGTTCTTATATAGAGAAAGAAAGGATATAATCATACCTTCGGATGTTCGCTATACTATCAAATCCATATGCTGAAATTATATTTTAAAACAATAGTCCATACAATTATAAGATAAATTCCGACTGTATACAAGAACCAAGAACAATAATCCATATTTGAATTATAAAAGGAACTCACATATCTCGGATTTAGATATTCGATAAATTCGAATAACTTGGGTTGGTCATTAACTTCAGATAGACTTAGGAAGAAGTTGGTCATTGAAATACTGACCAAGTTCAAAAATAAAATATAATAATAAACAACCAATATGATATAATAACAGAAGGATAGAATGGTCTTTAGAAAGGAGTATAGAAATGGTGGTTCGTAAGGATTGGATTCAGCGTGAGGGATATATGCCGAAGTATACGTGGAGAGGATATTTCCTGTTTGGGATTATTCCTCTGTATTTAATTCGGGTTGATTATAACGGCTAAATAAATCAATAATTTCTGAACACAGAAAGGAATAGAAATGTTTGATGCCCAGAAGATCAAGGAAATCATGTATGAGGGGATTCCTGAGAGTGGCAAAGGAATAGGTAATATTACATTAATGGAAAATACTCGACGGAGGGTGAATGCCGCACTGGACCATTATTTGACTGATGTTGAATATTGGAATCTTCGGGATAAAATGATTAAGGATGGATTGGTCCAAACTGGTCGTGGACGTGGCGGATCTGTAAGGCGTAGATTAACAAAGGAAAATGCTGAGAAATTGAGTCGGAAATATAGTATATCCACAAAAGATGGCAATACCTATATAATTAAGGATTCAAACGGTGAAACCGTAGAAAAACACAAATCTCCCATTAAAGCAATGGAAGAGGCTAGAAAATTAAATTCTAAATAAGAAAGGATAAAGAAAATGACTAAGTTTAAACTGTTTAAGTTGAAGTTGAAATGGAAGATCCAGGAAGTAGTGGGGGAATGTTTATATTCAATTGGATTTAAGCCGGGGTATTCTTCTGGTGTTTGTGGAAGTGTTACTAGTGGATATGGTAAATTAAATCATAATGGATATTGGCAGTATCCTACGCATAGAGCTGCAAGAAAACTTGAAAAAGAAATTGAAATAAAATATAAAAATCAGGCATCAATATGATATAATAATAGAAGGATAGAAAAGGTGCTCCTCCTTTCTAGAGCAAGGGGCTTGGTTGTCTGGTCAACAGTCAAGCCCCTGGGGTCAGGAGCAAAAGATAAAAGACCAAGAGAGTTCTTTGAAAACACGGGAATAACACTGATGCGTAGACAGCGCCAGTGTGAGATAGCAACGCGACTATCTTAAAAATGGCGATAGAATGATGGATGTCGCGGTCCATAAGATTCTATCTAACCATGTCGGTGCAACTCCGGCTATTCCCATCAAATATGTTCTTTGACAATTTGAACAGGCGTATAGAAAATCCCCGCCAGAAAACTATACATCCGGGGGTAGAGGCGGAACCGGAGGAAGTAAGCTACCAGCCTGTTCAATAATATGTTCTTTGATAATTAAAGGATTGGATTTTGACAATGGAGGAAATGAGAATGGCAAAAAAGGTAGTAAAGGCATATGGAGTTGTTGGTGAGGAAGAAGGGCTAGTAGTTGATACTGTTACTGATAACGGGTATGATGTGCAGTATGAAGCCGATACTCTTGGCGAAGGATATGTAATAAAGGAAGTTGAAATAAGCTACGAAGAGTAGATACAATTTAAGAAAGGTGGTGATGCTTTGGCGCGGGCATAAAATAAAATTGTGTATGTTATATGTTGATTGAATTTGTGTTAACCGCATAGTTTGTTGAATAGAGAGGCTGGATATATTGGATTAAATTGGATAGATGGGTGCCGGTCAACGTGGCATTATCCAGCCTCTCGTTTTTAAGTAAAAGAATGGTGAAATAAAAAATGACTCCTAAGCAGGAGAGAATGAAAAAAGCTGTTGAGTATATGAAGAAATATATAAATTCATATGATGGACAGTTTGGTTATATGGATTACAGTGATGAAATCTTCATACAAGATATGTTGTATGGCATCAGAGTTTCACTTGGAGAAGAATACGAAATGGCTTCTGGATTTGATAGATTTAAAAAACGATTGAGAAAGGATTTTGTATGATTAGAGTAGAGCGTAAAGGAAGAGACAGCATTGAGAAGATGCTTCGGAAGTTCAAACGTAAGGTTGAGGATGCTGGTATTATCGCTGAGATCAAGGGTCGTACCTATTTTGAAAAACCGAGTGATATTCAAAGGCGTAAGCGGTCTAAAAGTCTCAAGAGAGCAAAGGAAGTGCGAAAAGAATCCCAGGAGAGTTGGTCCCGTTGATATAATTTCATAGACTTAATATGATATAATATTGGAAGGATAGGTGTTCTTTAACAATGGAGATATTTCTTGTGGCTCTTAGGAGAACCGAAACAGTATTGGGGCAAACAAGTGTTGGATGCACGGCAACCTCATTAGTTCGGATGAAGGTCCAGGGACTGCTGTACTGTGCTGAAGGTCCCGGCGAAGAAATATCTAGGGCAAGAGGGGCTTGGTTTATCGGATAAGGATCAAGCCCTTCTATTTTAAAAAGAAAGAGTGTAGAAAAATAGGAATAAAATATGTCTACAAGAGCACAGGTAATTATCAAAGACGAATTTGGTGACGAACTTTGGTTTTACAAACATAGTGATGGATATCTAAAGGGAACCATGCCTTTGTTGGAGAAGTTTCTGGATTGGGTAAAATCTGGTAAGATTCGAGATAATGTAGAACAGGCATCTGGCTGGTTGATTCTCATCGGAGCAAATGAATATAAAAAGAGATGGGACGGAACAATAAAAGAGGATGTGACTCAACCCGATGAAGATAGGGCTTCGGGTTGGAAGTGTGGAGCATTTGAGATTTGTCCGTGTAGGAGAACACATGGAGATATTGAGCATCTATATCTTATTGATCTAGACAAAAAAGAGATTAGGGAAATTCCCGAATCTAAATGGTCTAAGTATAATCCCCAAGTTGAGGAAGAAGAATGAATAATCTCATATGGCTAGATCCCGGATTTGCGATTGCCCAAGACAAGATAATAGCAATCAAGCTGGAGCCTTATGTTGATGTACCAGATATTACAAAGTGGTATGTATATTATGATACTACAAGCGGAGTTGAGAAAAAGGAATTTGGACCCGGCTTCAAGGATATATACAAAGCAAAAGAATGGCTTAAGACGCAGGATATAGGATAAACGAGAGGATATTTGACCATGAATATACCATTAATCATAAGTGAGATTTTGCTGGTATCTATAATAATATGGATAGGTTATGACATATTTCGGTTGATGAGAATATCATGGCGTAAAAAAAGGTTTGAAAAAAAGTTTAAGAAATAATATAATAATATAGCTTGAATATGATATAATAATAGAAGGATAGAGAAGGGTTCTTTAAAAAGATGAGGTTCTTTGACAACTTAAGAGACTGCGGCGTGGAAGTCACAGACACGCAACCGGAGCGGAGAGTTAAATGCCCCTAATAAGGGAGATGGTACGTAGCTGGTTAAAATACTTAGCCTAAGTAAATGGGGGTAGTGTCCCATCAGTCTTTTAGTTTGTTCTTTGACAATCCAAGGTTGTATATGAAATTACATAAGAAAAAGTCAGTACTATGTATATTGATATGTACAATCTTAATAGGCTGTTACATAAGTGATGACAAAAGCTGTTTGGTCTAGCCACCTATAGCACAAATCATCCGTCCGGCTAGGGAAAAGCGGATCATAGAGAATTCGCCAGCCTATTTTATATAAGCGCCCATAGCTTAATTGGCAGAGCGGCACCGGACTGGCTAACTTCCGGGATAATGTGAATATGGGTTCGAGTCCCATTGGGCGCACTAAACAAGGTCTGATTATAGAGGGAATGACAAAAGTATATGATATACTAGTTACAATCATATATACAAATCATTCTGTTTCATATAGGACTAGGAAATATCCTATGTGAGAAAAGCGAAAGGTTTTGAATTTTCGCCAGACTTATTTTATTAAAAGTATTTTTATGAAAAGATGGAAATTATGATAGAACAAATGGAAACAAAAGAGTATCAAATTAAACGTTATCCGGAGGAACCACATTCTGATAATGAACATGGGTGGAAAAATTGGTGGATCAAGAAATGCTTTAATCCCAATGATACGTTGACAGAAGGCGCAATGAAATGGATTCATGATTGTTGGATAACCACTAAGGTAAATTGGACCAATGAGAAATATAATAAATAGAATTATTTGTAAAATTAAGGGTCACATTTGGCATGGTAATGATCCTAAATACAGAAGACCGCTTGCATTTATATATTGTAGTAGATGTCATAGAGTAGATCAGTATATTTCTAATACAAAAAGAAGGAGAATAGTATGAAAAAGAGAAGAGTTGATATTGAGGTTAATGTGGTTAAGACGTTAACAGAGAAAGACATATATAATATGCTTATGGATCTTGATGATAATGAATTGTTTGGTTTAACTGCTAATATTGTAAGTGATTTACATAGAGATAAAATAGAAGGTGAGGTTCCTAAGATTCTCAGGGAATCAGTTGCAAGATTTTTAGTTGATATAATAGAAGATGGTGATGTAGAAGAATTGTATTTTGAAGAAAATGAATAATTAATAAGGAAGAAACAATGGGATACCACGAACAGTGTATCAAGTGCGGAGGGGACATGGCGGATGGCGTGGATGCTGGGGAGATGTGTCGGGAATGCCTCAAAGCACAACTCGCAGAGGCACAGAACAAGCCAATAATAAGCAGATGCATCGAGTGCGGCAACACATACTACAATGTCCCTGCGGTAAAGGTAATGCAGGAGTATGTGAATCGTGCGGTGGATGCTGAGGCCAAGCTGGCAGATGCACAGGCAGAACTCTACGCCATCCAGACGAGAGAGAACGACCTTATACATGCCAAGTGTAAGGCTGAGGATGAGGTGGAGAGGGTAAAGGAAGAGAGGGACAAGTTCATAGACCTTGCAGATGATTGGATGACAAAGGTGAATGATGCCGAGGCCAAGCTGGAAGATGCACAGGCAGAGGTGGAGCGGTTGGATGGTGTTATAAATTCGTTGCTGGACGAATGGGGCCATGTTGTGGTTGCAAAGGTTTCATGTCCAGATTTAATGAATGTGAAGCTGGGCGACATAGTTCACGACTTGGTTCATGACGTAACTCACAAAGGGCCAAAGACAGCGGCTACTCTCCGTGCAGAGCTTAACGCTGCAATGAAAGAGTTGGGTCGAGTGCGCTCTATGTACCTAGACAGGGCAGACATCGACGGTTCATTAAAGCGAGAGCGTGATGCCGCCGAGCAACGGGCGAAGGATGCTGAAGCCAAGCTCACAGATGCACAGGAAGCATTATCAAAAGCATTCGACGCCGGTGCGGCATATGCAACTGGGTCTCATACTGACATGAAGCAGACACACCCAAACAAGGAGGAGTGGATTAAATCTACCCTCAACGATACAGGGGAGGAGGCTGAGGATGAGTGATTACGACCCGATAGACTACCGATACTTGTGCGAGGTCAAGGACGCAGAGATCGCCGCCCTCAAGGCAGAGGTTAAGAGGCTGAACGCTGTGATTGACCACCATACAGAGCGACACGCTTATTTTCAGGGGGAGGCCGAAATGTGGGAGAGTTCAGCGGCCTCAAAAGAACGGAAGATCGAATCCCTCAAAGCCAAGCTGGAGAATCTACAGAGGGCGGGTAGGTCGTTAGTTAATGATCGCTACGGGAAAAATTGGCGTAAATTTTTAAGTGTACTCAACGATACAGAGGAGAAGTTGGGCAATAAAAAAGAATTCAATCAATGAAAAACTGGAGAGTAAGTTTTGTAGATATGTTGATAAGAAGCACAAGGAGACCGTTTTACAAATGGAATAAGATAGTAGAAGCAAATACAAGAAAGGAGGCTATTGAAATAGTATCGAGTAGGTTTTCTCCACCTAGATATGGAGAATATAAGGCGTCTGTAATAAAGGAATAGGAGGAAGATAAGTAGATGGATAATGAAAAGTTGAGTGAAATGTTTATTGGCGTATTACCCGAGGATGGTAAGGGTATGGGTAATGTCAAGCTTATGTCTGCATTGCAGAAAAAGGCAAAGGATGATCTTGATGTTGATGTAGATGAAGCAACATATGCCAGCATTAGAGATGCTTTGTTGGCTGATGGTAAGGTAGTTAAGGGTAGAGGCAGGGGTGGATCTATTAAGAGAGTATAAATAATATATCAACGAGAAGCGCCAACTTATTTCCTTCTTGTTGAAAAAATGGAGCCTGGTAATATCTAGCCGATTGGTATATTCCAGGCTCCTATATTATTATATAATTTTCTAAGCCCAATATGATAGTATAGTGACCAGTCGAAGGTATGGCAATTTATTTCCAGAGCGCATATATATATTAAATGCCACATTTTCGATAGGTCGTTATGATATCAAATTAAATAAGCAGGATTATATGGCAATGCGCTTAAAATAAAATATAATTCTAAGACCTCAATATGATATAATAATAGAAGGATAGAAAGGGTCTTTAGAAAGGATAGAAAGATGGACAATGGCAATAGGTGGAACGGAGAAAGACTGTGGAACATTGGATGTGGAAGGTTCTACTTCTTTTCAGAAGATGGTAAGGAACTTTTTGAACATCCTCTGAATGGTGCTTCAATGGAGGGTTGTTCATCTGCTGTTGATGTGAATGGAAATCTGGTTTGTGATACCAATGCTGAAAAACTTCTTGATGGTAAGGGTAGGATTTCTCGAAGAACTCTTCATGTATTTGCAGGAAGAAGCAAATATGATTGTAGGAGAGTGGATCTAGAAAATTTTCCTGGTCATAACAGGGTTCTTGTAAAAGAGTGGTTCCCTGAGAATTCAGAGTGTTTTTGGCTGGTTAAATAAAAAGGATTGAAGATGGATAATAAAGATATTCCCAAGGGATGGGGAGAACTTAAGCCTGGGGAGATTATTCGGGCTGGTGACAAATGGAAAAGACCTGGGGCAAATTGGAAGAATGTTAATAGCACGGGTGGTCGTTGGAATGCGATTGATTTTTGGCCTTGTATACGAAAGGAAAAGGATAAAGAAAAATGACCATAGATCAGTTAGCTGCAAAGTCTAATAGAGAAATCAATCAAAGAGTTAATTGCAAACATATATTTGAAAAGATGAGAGTGGGTGTTTACGGATTGGTTAAGATGATAGAAAAGTGCAGTAAGTGTGGAGAACAAAGGGATATAAAAAAGGAGATTAAGAAATGAACTAGGAAGACAGAGAATATTCACAGTGTAGTGGATGTGCGTATTATAGAGAAAATGGAGGTTGGTGTTCTACAGGGGTTTCTGGTAAGCACAACCTTAAGTGTTTTGATATCCAGAAGAAAAAGTTTGTCTTATTGGAGGGAATAGAGACGGATAATAAGTTTTTTTCATTGAACACTCAACGAGATCCGAGGTATTCAGCAAATGGAGAGTTGTGGTATAATATTATAGGATATGCTGATACAACTGAAGAAGCTCAAATTAAACTATATGGAAGGGTTTTTAAATAAAATATAATTCTAAGACCTCAATATGATATAATAACAGAAGGATGGAAAAGGGGTTCTCTAGAAAGGAAGGAAAAGATGGGCAAGTATTGTGGAACTCAGCAGGACATAGCAAGGAAGTATTTCAGTCTGATAGGTGGAGAGGAGAGCGCAATAACGGGAACGTATGCACGGGCGAACATGGGGCTGATTTCGCTGTTGAGTGATGTTCAGATGCAGATTGAGTTTCATGTACCTGAGTCGGATCGAGCTGGTAAGTCTTACTGGATAGAAGTGCTCAACGATATCAAGAGTGTTCTGGATAAACAGGGTGAGCCTGAGAGAGAAGCCTATGTTAGAATGCGCGAAGCCGAGATGAGCAGGAGTTAAAAAATGACCATAGAAGAACTCAATGCATGGAACGATGTGGGCGTAGTCAAGTTTGTAGAGATTGACCATGACCGTATAATATTTGCTGTAACGGATATGATAGGTAATCCCAAGCATGTAAATATGGTTTCTTCGGAGGATCTGGAAAAAGTAACAGGAGCGGGCACTATATTTATGTTTGCTGATTACTGGAAGCTAGAAGAAAGAGGTTCAAATAGTATCAGCTATAAAATTAATCGTCTTGTGGGCTGTAGTAAGGAACTTGAGATTAAGTTGGAATTTCTTATTAAAAAAGAATATAGAAAGGAGTATATAGTATTATGAATAAAGAAGATGTGGATGTAGTAAAAATTTGGGTTGCGTGTATCGTTATGGTTGTAGTATTTATAGGAGCATGGGTTGGTGCTGCCACATCTGAAGCATATTACAAGAAACAGGCTATTGAACGTGGTTATGCTCAATACAATACGGAAACAGGAGATTGGGAATGGAAGAGTCAAGTAGAGAAGAAGTAATAATATAATTCTAAGACCCCAATATGATATAATAACAGAAGGATAATGAGAAACGAGGTATTTGAAGGAGGATATATAGTGATGGCTATAAAGATAGCAGAATCATTACAGGAGCATATTTCCAATCTGGAGCGTGACAAAGCAACCCTGCTGGCGGCATTGGAGAAGATCGCAGACTATGGGCATGAAGTTGAAGCCGACATAGCAAGAGCAGCTATAGAAGCGACAAGGAAATAGGAAAGGGGGAGATTGTGAAAGAGCAAAAACCTGTTTGGGAGTCTACTATAATTAGATTGCAACAGGAGAACACCACCCTGCTGGCGGCATTGGAAGAGATAGCCGAAGAGGGTGAGCGCGAAGCCGTTGGTGCGCTGGATATTGTAATGACCCGTGCTGGATTGGCGAGAATGGCAAGAACCGCAATCGAAGCTGTAAAGAGTCACTAGGAAAGGGAGGTAGTATGCTGTCATACAAGAACAAAAGACCTTATAGGTAACGATGTGTGGTGGGTAGAAGATAGTGACGGCAGGCTTTGGGGCATTAATGAGGATAAAGAGGTGGAGTTCACAAAGGATCGAAACAATGTTTGGAGGAGGTGTAGCGTGAAGCGGGGAGACAAGAAGCGGGTACGGGGATGTACGGGCGACCTGTACGTGGAGGTTCTGGTGAAGGACGACGTCCACGCGATGAAGGTGACCAAGAAGCAGGCGCTGGAGATCGTGTCACAGGCCGGGATGGGCCTGCACGACCTTGGTGCAGGCGATCTGTTGGTGAGTTACTGGGCAACGGAGGAGGTGTAGTATGGGGAAGTTGGTAGGAATGGGATTGAGTCACTAGGAAAGGGGGAGATGGTGAATAGAGCAATGGCTGTTAAGGCTTTGGACGCAATCCAAGAGGTTGCAAGCGAATTGACGGTGAAACAGATTATCGAAGACGCACACGCGCCGCAAGAGATGGACGCAATCGAAGATATGGTTGCCAACTTTTCCGGTGACTACGGAGTTAGCGAAGACCGCGCAAGAGATATGATAGAAACCGTCCTGAGTGAAGTCGGGACGTACAACCACATCCAGCGCAGGATCGAAACCAAGTTCGCTGTCAAGGCACAGGGATAAGGGGGAATAATGGCTATTAACGGGATTGATAGATGCTGTGAATGCGGAAAGTTCAAGAATTGCTATAAGAAGCCGAAGAAGATGAGCAAAAGCTGCGTTGCATTCGTATCTGAGAGAAGCTTGCAGGAATTAGAACGATCAATAGAAGCGGCGAGGAAATAGGCAAGGGGGAGATTTGGAGGATGTTGAGATGGTAAAGCGAAGAACAAGATGTAGTGATTGTGGAATGTTGGTTCACAAGACTGTAGTAGCGAATCTTCATAATCTGGTAATCAATGGTAAAAGGATATATCAGAGAGTATGTGAGCATTGTGCTGGATCATATCCTAGTACAATAGTAAAGGAGAAGTAAATATGGAAAAGTCTGTACAGTATAGTATTGGAGAATCAGGTTATCGCTATACCATAAAGGGAAGCTGCGATTTTCCTGGAGCCGTTGATGTTGTTTACCAAGAGTGGGATAAGGATATCATGGCGTGGAAAACCAAGGAAGGGCTGTATGGTCTTAAGCCTGAAGTGTTGAAATCGCTTGTTGATAAGGCTGATGTAGTAATTGAATGGGAAGATGCTTCATAGAGAAAAAATGAAGCCAAATACAGCGCCCAAGTAAAGGATAAATAGATGAGCCAAAATGAAGAAAATTGGATAGAAGCAAGTGGAAAAGTAAGAAATGCTATTATCGAGATGAGACAAGCAGGAGATAAAATAGGAATAGATGCAGAGGGTGTGGTTGAAGAAATAGCAGATATGATATATGTTTATTTGGATATTACTATTGGTGGAATATCCTAGTAGATCAGAATATAATTCTAAGCTCTCAATATGATATAATAGCAGAAAGGATAGAGGAGTAGTAATAGCTAAAAAGGGAGAAGCTAATGGAATAGTAACAAAGAAATCTATAATGGGTAAAATTGAATGTTGAATTGAACTACAGGGGAGTATATAAAATTATGCTCCCCTATTTGATTGAAAAGAGTATAATTTCAAGCTTTCAAATTGATAGCATAGCGAACAGCCGAAGGTATGTATTATATTCAAATATTCCTATGCTCTGACCTATACTGACAGGTGCTATATATTAATAGTATAGGGCTATTCTAATCCACTAATCCAAAATAGGACAGCTATTTTATTAAAGGGGGTAGGGAACCTGAATTTCAAAACGCTAGAAAATTTCAGAGAAATAAAATATAGAATGCACTTTTCATTTAATAAATATATAGAGAATATATATCTTAATATTATATAAGAACTTAGATGTGTTTAGAAAATATTTTGCCAATATAATATAGGATCTTGGAGAAACTTTGCCAATATTATATAGAGCATGGACATATCTCTAATGAGCCTTGAAGAGATACTGACCGTACCCCCAGGAGCATTAAAAATAAAAAGCATTGTTCTATTCAAGATAAATTAAAAAATGAATAGAAGCCAACAGAGCCATGTAAGAACTTCACGGAAAATTGACTAGAGAAATAGAACACACCTTAAAAAAGTACAGAACGCAAATATTAGGAAGAAATTGCGTTCTGAGTTTAAAATATTTGTTCAAAATATGTCGGAAATCGTGTATAATACAAGAACCATGATAAGTCAAATTGGAATAGTATTGTTTGGGCTGAGTGCAGTATGGCTGATCGGCAGAAAAGAGAAATGGAGTAGATGGGGATTTATATTGGGATTGATGTCACAGCCGTTTTTTATATATACAGCATGGAAGCATGAGCAATGGGGATTGTTCATATTGTCAATATGCTATGTGTATGTGTGGTTTCAGGGGATATATAACTATTGGATTAAAAAAGATAGTGTAAAAGAAAGAGAGGAATAAAAATGGATACAATAGTCGTAAGCGCATTTCCAGGAACAGGCAAAACGTATAGCCACAAACATGATGATTTGATAACGCTGGATTCTGATAGTAGTAAATTTAGCTGGATTGAGAAAGGAATACGGCATCCTGATTTTCCAAATAATTACATTGAGCACATAAAGAAAAATCTGGGTCGTGCAAATATCATTTTTGTTTCATCACATAAGGTAGTTCGGAATGCTCTTGTGGATGCGGGAATTAAATTTGTGCTTGTGTTTCCGGAGCGATCTTGTAAGAATGAATATCTTAATCGTTTCAAAAATCGAGGAAACGATGAATCATTTATATCTTTTATTGAAAATGGATGGAATGATTTTATAGATGAAATGGAACAACAAAGCGGATGTTGGATAATTCGATTAAAGCGTGGAGAATATATTAGTAATATTTTAGAAGATATTTTTTAATTGTGAATGTTAAAAAGGAGGACGGTGGAAAATGAAGTAGAAGACATAAGACGCTCAATGGGTTATTAATGAGGTATTTTTAAGGGAGAAATAAATTATGAAACTTAATAAAGGAGAACATGTTCATCTGACAGACGTAGAAATAGAAATTGCGAATATTTGGGGTCAAGCAAGAGTGAAAAATGCAATAGAAGAAAATGCGAAAGATAACAATCGTAATAATAAAAAAACTCTTGATAATCATATTCTTGGATGTTTGGGCGAAATTGCTATGAATAAATACTTTGATAGATGCCCTAGGTTTTGGGACAAATCTGATTCAACAATAGATATGATATGGTATGAAAAAACAATAGATGTTAAGGCTACGGGTTATACAAATAATCCAAGGTTGTTTGTTGAACCTGAGAAAGATACTCCAGATAAAAGATGTGATATATACATGTTGGCTATTAGAGAAGATGAAAAAGGAAGTATTATTACTCTATCTGGATTTGTATATGACTATGAAGTTTTTCGGGATGAACTATTTGATTTTCCAAATAAAGAAAATATAAAACCTCATCATAAGAAATCATATATAGTAAACTCGGAAAACTTAAGAAGTATAAAAGAATTGAAGGATTTTGAAAAACAAATTTTAAAAAATATATAACCCCTAAAAGATATCCCCTGCCTTTAGGTGGGGGTCCGGAAACTAAATGAAAAAAATTTGTAATATTATGTATTTTTTATGTAACTTTTTGTTATATTTTGCGTATAATATAGTATGAAGAGAATCAGAGCATATAAATATAGGCTATATCCTAATGCAAAGCAAAAAGAATTGCTTGCGAAGCATTTTGGATGTGCAAGGTGGGTATACAATTATGGATTGGCTAAGAAGATAGAATATTATAAACAGCACGAGAAGTCTTATTCACGATATGATTTACAGAAGGATTTGGTAGTTTTGAAAAAACAAGAAGATACTCAATGGCTTTCTGATGTATGTGCTCAGTCATTACAGGTTGTGTTGAAAAACCTAGACGCGGCATATACCAGTTTTTTTAGGAAGAAGAATAGTTTTCCTAAGTTCAAGAGGAGAAGAAATAGACAAAGCGTGGCGTTTCCACAAAATACGAAAATTGATTTTGATAATAATAGAATACAAGTGATTAAGTTTATCAAGGATGGTGGTATAAAATGTAAGTTTCATAGGCGTTTTGAGGGAATTATCAAGACAACTACAATATCAAAAACGCCAACAGATAAATACTATGTATCTATTTTAGTAGAGGAAGATGTAAAGAGTGTTAAGCAAAAACCGTTAAAAATAGATAGTGCCATTGGAATAGATTTAGGGATTAAGGATTTGTTAATAACTTCGGATGGTAATAAATATGAGAATCCAAATTGGCTAAAGAAATCATTGAGTAAATTGGCAAGAGAACAAAGGAGGTTATCAAGAAAGATAAAGAAAAGCAATAACTATGTAAAGCAAAGAAAAAGGGTTGCAATTGTGCATGAGAAGATTTCTAATCAAAGAAAAGATTTTCTACACAAGATTTCAAGGCAATTGGTTGACGAGAACCAAATCAATACATATTGTTTTGAAGATTTGAGTGTGAAGAATATGATGGGAAATCACAATCTAGCACAAGCAATTTCTAATGTGAGTTGGTCTATGTTTGTTCAATTTCTATCATATAAGGCTGATTGGGCTGGTAAGAATATACTTAAGATAGGTAGATTTGATCCGAGTTCAAAGATGTGCAACTCATGTGGGTATATAAACAATGAATTGACACTAAATGATAGAACATGGACATGTAAGAGTTGTAATGCAAGGCATGATAGAGATATTAATGCTGCTAAGAATATCAGGGACTTTGCGTTTGATAAACAAAACCTAATAGGGTCGGAACGATCCGAATTGAAGCCTGTTGGAGAGGGCGGGTTGCCGCCCTCGTTGAATCAGGAAGCCCCTTCCTTTAGGTAGGGGTAGTTCACAACATAAATGGTTGAAAATAGGACGACTAAAATTTGGAAAGGTGGTCAGTACCCCAAAATGCATATGCTAGAAAATATTCTAGATATATTTTTTTGAAATCAATTCTCAAAATAAAATATGGTTTGTGAAAAATATTATATAATTTCAATCTCTTAATATGATATAATAATAGAAAGAGAAAAATAGGTGGGTAGATAGAATTTAATAATTAGCATAGAGGGCGAAGGATGAAAAGTACAACGTTTCCGATGCTGTATGCGAAAGCGTCTAATGGCAAGACTAAGCAGTGGTCAATAAGGGTAGATGTTAATGATGCTGGCATAGCAACAATAATTATGGAGAGTGGATACACTGATGGTAAATTAGCTATTAATCAGAGATTGATAACAGATGGAAAGAACATTGGCAAATCTAATGAGACTACAGCAGAGGAGCAAGCTGTATTTGATGCTCAGTCTAAATATAATAAGAAATTGGATGAGGCTTATAGTACTGATATAAATGCATTTAAAAATCAGACAGTGAAACTTCCTATGCTGGCTTTGGGATACGAGAAGAGAAAACATGATATTAAGTTTCCATGTTTTGTACAGCCGAAACTTGATGGAATAAGATGTATAGCCGAAATTTCTGGTGGGGAAGTGGTTTATACTTCAAGGAAGGAAAAGGAATTCACAACCCTAGCCCATTTGACTAAGGATATTATTTCCATGGCGAAAGGAATTGGTTCTCCTCTTGACGGAGAAATTTATGTTCATGAGGAACTTACGTTCCAAGAAGTGACAGCAGCAGTCAAGAAGCTGAGAGATAATACGGCAAAATTGAAATACTATATATATGATATAATGAATGAGAATATGTCATTTAGTGAACGTACATCTCTGCTCCATACAGCATTTGATGGACAAGATTATTCGAATCTAGTATTAGTTCCGACCTATGAAGTTAATGACGAAGAAGAGATTAAGAAATATCATGAGCAGTTTATACAAGATGGATATGAAGGAATAATTATACGCAATAAGGATGGCAAGTATAAAATAAAGCACCGATCTAAAGACCTACAGAAGTGGAAATATTTTAAGGATGATGAATATGAAATTGTCGGTGGTAAAGAAGCAACCGGTGGAGATGAAGGAACAGTAATTTTTAGATGCAAAACTGCTACTGGTGATGAGTTTGATGTAAGACCGAGAGGTACTAGAGAACTGCGAAGAAAATGGCTCAGTGAAATAGAAAACATTAAAGGGGCTATGCTGACCGTGAGATATCAAAATTTATCAGACGATGGAATACCAAGATTTCCTGTTGGTATCTCAATCAGAGATTATGAGTAAGAACGGAGTTGAATCATGGAACGAATAAAACAGGCAATAAATAAGTATCTTCCAAGGTGGAGAACAAAGCGGTTTTCCGAGGATGTTTGGACACGGATAGATCGTGAAGCATTAAAGGCAAATATGCTTCGGGGATTGGAACGTCCATATGATTGTGGAGCGAATCTGTATAGTCTTATTAAATATATAAATAGACGCTTTCAAAAGGGGTTTAATAAAACTGAGTATAAACAAATAATCAATGCGCTTTAAAATATAATATAATTTTCAATAGCCAATATGATATAATAATAGAAGGATATAAAGTAGGTTTTAGAATAGGAGAATGGGCAATGGCTATTAGAAGAATGGTGAGCAAGGAAAAAGCTGGACAGTCTAATGTGGAGATTGTTCGCAATTTCTTTGGGCATGAAGAAGATCGGATATGTCATTCGTATGATTGTCCTCATAGGAATGAGCAGCAGCACATAAAGAGTCGTGGTCCGAATTGCAAGAAATCTTGTAAGCCCCTTGGACCTCTTTATATGGAAACCACACATCAAGGGCTTGTGCTTGCGAAGCGAGAAAGAAATGGATATCACGATTCTGATTTCTATGCAATAGTATGGAATGAAGAAAAGAATAAACCGGAAGAAATCGAGTATGCATCTACAAGAGGATGGTCATATCCTAATGGTGCAGTGGTGGACGCTACTGATGAGATTCGAGAAAAATACAATGCCTATGTAGAGAAACAAAGGATAATAGCTCAGAAAGCGCAAGAGGAAGCAGAGGCGCGTATTCCTCGCAGAGGAAGATCCGTAAGGGTTGTTAAAGGAAGAAAGATTTCTATAGGAACGGAAGGCGTGGTATTCTGGAGAGGTCCTGATAAATACAAGTCAACTAGAAACTATACATATTATAGAGTTGGAATAGAAATGTCCAATGGAAATAGAGAATTCACTTCTGAAGATAATGTTGAGGTTGCAAGAGGTTAAGAAATGAAGCTTGAAGATATAGGTTTTTATACTCTGTCGGATGCCAGAGCAAAGCAAGCATCTGTAGAATCTCCTTTGTGGCGTTGTGAATTGCTTGTTACAGGTAAGTGTAATTTTCAGTGTTCCTATTGTCGAGGAACAAGGGGTGCGGAAATTTCACTTGAATATGCCAAGCATGTAGTTGATTTGTGGGCTGATGATAAATTAAAGAATATACGTTTTTCCGGTGGAGAACCTACGTGTTGGATTTATTTACGGGACTTAATTCGCCACACAGCCAAAAGAAAAATAGAACATGTGGCTATTTCCACTAATGGTTCGGCGTCTATGGATTTTTATAAAAAGTTACTTGATGATGGAGTAAATGACTTTTCTATTTCATTGGATGCTTGTTGTGCATCACAGGGAAATAAGTTAGCAGGAAACGTGGATGTGTGGGATCGGGTTGTTGAAAATATAGGGTTCTTGGCTTCTAAGACTTATGTAACAGTTGGTACGGTTTTATTGCCAGATACCGTGAAAGATTTGGAAGGTGTTATATGTCTTGCTAAAGATTTGGGCGTAGCAGATATTCGGATTATTTCTGCCGCACAGTGGGCTGATGATATGAAGATGGTTGAAGAAGTAAGAAAGTTTGTAGATGATCCGATGCCGATATTACGATATCGTGCAAGAAACATAGTTGCAGGAAGATATGTGCGGGGCATTGGATCTGACGATAATCATAGATGTCCATTGGTGCTTGATGATATGGCTATTAAGGGTGACTATCATTATCCTTGTATTATTTATCTAAGGGAGGGAGGAGATCCAATAGGGCGTGTGGGTAAAAATATGAGAAAAGAAAGAGAAGGGTGGTATGTAGAAAACGATACATATAAAGATCCAATATGTAATAAAAATTGTTTGGATATATGTATAGATTATAATAATAAATGTGGTAATTATAAAGCAGAAGTAATATTGTAGAATAGAAAGGAAAAGAACATGGATAAGAAAAAGGAAGATATCAAAGACAAAAGATGTGCTGGATGTAGACATGCTGATGGAGCAGAAGGAGATGGTTGGTGTTATATGTTTCGTGAAAAGCCAGAAACGTTGCCTTGTGGACAACACGATAAATTTAAGGCAGGACGTGATGCAATGGCACGTATGATACGAAAGAATCCGTTGATTCTTTCATGGGTTATGGAACAAAATGAAGAGAAAGACAAATAATAATTAAAGAAAGGATATTAAGATGTATAGAAGAGAATGGTTTCTTATGCAGAAAAATAAAAATAGATTTCGGAAAATATTTGGATTTGGAATAGAAAAGTTTGCCAGTCCTATGTTTGGTTTTGATGTTGTGGGATTTGACAAAGCAATAAAAACTCCCGATGGAGTAAGTTGTGCTGATCACATAAAAGAAAACTATGGAGAAGACGCATTGGTAATGATAGAGTCTTTTTTGGGAAAAGAAAAGGCAAAGGATAAGGAGAATGTTTGATTATACAATAGAATATGCATATCGTTGTGCTGATAATAATTCTCTTTTAGATCCACTAACCGGAAAAGAAACGATTAAGGCAAAATGTGATTGGGACGAGCGATATAATTCACAGGGATTGTCTGTTGTTATGAAAGACGGGCAGGGATATTGTCCAAAGTGTGGTCAGATTGCTGTTGTTGATAAACATGCTGTATAAAAAATATAATTTTAGAAGCCCAATATGATATAATAATAGAAGGATAGAAAAGGAGAAAGAAAATGAAAAGCATTAAGGATATGAGAAAGTTTAAACGGTGGCTTCAAGAAAGAGCAGTAAAGGATTATCATAAGGGCTTAAGTATAGATTCATATTATGATATTCCCTTAGAGCGACACACAGAAAGATGGAGAGCAGTATATGAGACTTCTTATCGTGAAGAAAGAAAAAAGGAAGGTCGGAAATAAGGATAAAATATGAATACTAAACTAAAAGTAAGGGTTGAATTTTCTGTAGACATGGCGAATGTTCCCATGTTAAATGAAATAGACATGGAGGAATTTTCCAGAATAGTAAGTGCCGATGGTTATTCTGATGGTAGAAAGAATTTCAATATTGAAATGATGGAATGTGGTTTGGTGAATCATATAGAAAATAGTATTAGGATAGCAATTACAAATAAATATAGAGAGTTATATGGAAACGAAATGATATCAACTGGTCCTAAGAGCAGCACATCAAAGGCTGTATTGGAAGCAGAGAAAGAAATGAATAAGTTGATATATGTATATGCTAATTGGCGTATAGCCCAAGTTGAAAAAGAAAAGGAGAATGAAAAATGATTAGTCTATTTAATTATTGTTCAGATGGCGCATGTGCTTCGGCAAAAGCAGTGTTGGGATATCTTCAACAGACTGAGGGGATAGATGCATCATGGAGCAATAAGGAAAAAAGATATCTAGCACTTCCTACGGTATCTAGATGGGAAAATTGTCGTGAACAGGGATATATAATTTCAATGCGTTCAAAAGATCATATGAGACAAATCAACATAGCATTTTTTGAACATCGAAATAGTGATAGTATATGTGCTGTTGAGTGGGAGCAGGTTTCATTGAATTCTATTGGAATAGAAAATGCTGAGTTTGGAGATGGTGTATATAAAGACAAGTTTGATGTAAGCCACAAAGAAGGATATGGTGACGCATTAAAGATGGCTGATTGGATTATGTATCGTCTTGAAGAGTTTTGGAGAACAACAAAGAACAATAAACAAAAGGATGAAAACAATGAAAACTAAAAAAATAGTAATTAAAAAGAATCGTTTGTGTTCAAAGTGTGGCAACCTACAACGTTGTCATTATTGTGGTCGTGGATGTGACAATCGTGGATGGGCAAAGGTTTGGAAGTTTATCAAGAATGGTCCTGAGCATTGTATTTGTCCATCATGTGCTGAATAAAGAGGATGAAAAAATGACTGAAATATATTGGAGAGGAAACAAAGCAAAATATACAGGCAAGATAGAAAAACTGTATGGTGGAGTATTTTGGGAGATTGAGATTCTTGATGGTCATATGAAGGGGCAAAAGAAGTTTACTCCAAGAGATCCCAATGAAGAATTGAACATAGGCGAACACGATAATAAATGGTAGTTTATTATGAATAAGTTAAGGTGGGTTAAATCAAAACGTAGTCAGCTTTGGCATATTGTTAATATATCTAAAAATATAGATAGAGATATGATTAGGTGTTTTTGTGGTTCTAGTTTGAAGAAAGAATTTGTTATTATATTGGAAGATGTAAATGTTTTTGGAGTGTGTAATGTGTGTGAGAGTTGTGCTAGGGTGCGGAAAAGATTAGTGGATGATGCTAGGTCTTGGATTGAAGAATTAGAATCTTTGAAATAGGAAAAATAAAATGAAATATCCAAGTTGGTATGAGGAACTAACAGGAAGTATTATTCCCGAGGGCGAATCTGGAGATTGGAAAATTGAAAGATTTACTGTTTCTGAACAGGAAGCTAAGTTTGATAATATGAGGGCGTCAATTCATGGGAGTAGAAGATTTTGTTGGCCTGGAACATATACAAGACTGACAAGAAATGGTAAAACAATAATGAGTGATACGGTTGATGAAGTAGGAGATATACTAGGTCCAATACGAGAAGCGAAAAATCGTGGTGGAGATGTTTTGATAAATGGATTGGGATTGGGCATTGTAGTAAACGCCATATTGAAAAATGACAATGTAAATTCTGTTACTGTTATAGAAATATCACAGGATGTAATTGATTTGGTGGGATCTCATTGGATGGAAAAATATGGGGACAGGCTGAATATAATAAAAGCAGATGCATTGGAATATAAATCTCCAAAGGGTATGAAGTATTCTGTAGTGTGGCATGATATATGGGATAATATATGTGCTGATAATTTAGAAGAAATGAAGAAGTTGCATCGTAAGTATGGAAGAAAATCAGAATGGCAAGGAAGTTGGTGTAGAGCGGATTGTGAATATTATAATAGGAGATATTAATATTGTTGATTATGAGTAAGGAGTAAACCGAATGAGATGTGAATTAGAAAAAGCGAAACAGGCGGTCAGGGAAATTGTTGCTGATATTACAGACAGATCAGGACTTGGTAATGCATGGTATGAAACAGATATAGATGTTCAACGAGAAATAGAATGGAAATGGGAGAGAATAATTTTCAAGGTTTTTTCAAAACAACAGAATGAAGGAATTGCTTATTATATTAATGAGAATAAGAGATGCCAAAAAGAATAAAATGTGGAAACTTAGGTGGCGACGTACAAATGTACTGTGTGTAGGAAAAGGGCAAAGCACGAATGTATGCTATTAGGACGTACTCTAAGCTGGTGAGGACTACACCCGAGGCCAGCGCAAGACCTGTCTTTATGAGACAAGCGGGGACCAGCATACAGCCTGATGTCGCCACCTATATTATAGCGAGTGTGAAAAATAAAATATAATTCTAAGACCCCAATATGATATAATAATAGAAGGATGAAAAGGGGGTTCTTAGAAAGGATAGGAAGATGAAGAAAGAATGGACTAAAAAAGAGATTAAGGAAATGCTTAAAAGTGATGATGCCGCTGTGTGTAGGGGAATACTGGCTATATATAACATGCAGACAATTGATGAACAGGCTACGGAGCATACGCACTATCACAATGGTGTTGGATTTAATGGAATAGATGCCAAGATTTTATCGTCATTTGCCAAACAGATTCAAAGTTGGAGAGTGGAAAAGAAATACAAACGCCCTCTTAGTGAAAAGCAGATGACGTATGCTCGAAAGAAGATTGTTAAGTATGCTGGTCAGTTGGTTTCGATAGCCAATGCGAATCAATAAAAAAAGGATGATAAAAATGGAACATGTGTGTAGGAAATGTAAGGGATATCTTGTTTATCGTATCTACGGAGCCTATGGATATTGTTTGGCTTGTTGGGATGTTATGAGTGATGAAGAACGTGATAGGGTGCGTAAAGAGCAGGAAAAGATAAATAAAAGGAGAAATGAAAATGTATAATGAGTATGAGTTTAAGGTTGGTCAGGATGTTAAGGTGTGTAATCATCATGGAAAAGTTTGTTATGTTGATACTGTAACAAATGTGTGGAAGAATGGAGTGGCTGTAATTAGCAAAGGTAGGAAATATAATCCCGATGGGTTGGAGCGTTGTGGTAATTCTCTTTGGTATAGGGATAGAATAAAGCCGTTACAAAAAGGAGAAACAAAAGAAACAGTAGAAAAACAAATTGTAAGTGAAAGAAAAAAGAAAGAAAAGCAAAATGAAAACAAAGAGAGGGAATTGAAAAAAGCAATAGAAGATAATTGGAAGAAAAATTCATCTGTGTGGACTGATGCACAGACTGTAGTTTTGAATGGAGTTGAGTTTAGGATAATAGAAACTAAGACTTCATATGGCGATCCTCAAGTGATGTTAGTTTCTACCAGAATAGAAAAAGATACGTTTTCTGATAGAGAGACAATGGTTGCTGAGATTGGTGGATTTAAATTTAACGGGCAAAATATTCCAAATTCATTTTCAAGTTCATCAATACGTGGTAATAATGAAAGAGAGATTCTATATTATTTGATGAGATAAAGGAGATATAAAGTGGATACTAAAGAAATACATGATATTAATATGATATATGAAGTGGTAAGTAGGTTGGTTGGTCCAATTAATCCAGTAGGAGATTCAAGGATTGACGAGGAAAGACTATTGAATTTGAAAATTGTACGTGGTGTTGTAGATCGTGTTTTGTTTGATATAGCACACGTAGCACGTTGTAATAAAAATTTACAAGAACATAGTAGAAAAGTGGCAGGAGAATATGCTGATGGTTTTCTAAGAGAAACAACCGAGGCTTATACTGATGAGTAGAAAAATATGTCCATTGTGTGGTTTTGAAATGACCGATAGGATGACAATTTGGTTTTGTTCCAAGTGTACATATTCAGAACGAAAAGCCATGCAATCAACAAGAGACAAAGATCTAATAAAACAGCGCGATATAAAAATATAATTTTAGAAGCCTAATATGATATAATAGTAGAAGGATAAAGATGGTTTTTAGAAAGGTAGGATAAAACGATGAAGCTTTGGCTAGATGATGTTAGAAATGCTCCCGATAGTACGTGGGTTATTATCAGGACCGTTGAGAATGCATGGGACATTATAAGAAGTTGTCGGGTGGCTTTGATAAGTCTCGATCATGACCTGGGAGAGAACCAGCCCACTGGATATGACCTGTGTAATATGATAGAAGAGGCGGTATATAAAAATGAGTTGAATTATGTTCCTGAGATGGTGATACATTCTGCTAATCCAGTTGGTAGGCAGAATATGCAAAGGGCTATAGAGTCTATTAAGAAATTAAATAAAGAAAGAAAAGAGAGGGTGGTATTATGACTGAGTTGAAGTGCCACCTTCACTACGAAGGAGATAGATGATAAACGCAATAAGGAATACGCTTCTTACCGGACTAATATGGTTGGGTGCGCTTATGGTAGTGGTACTAGTAGGGGTGGGAGTTGTTGGGAGTCTTGTATTGTGGTGGATGTTTGGTTGATGATGTGGGGAGGAGGCAGAGGAGCGGAAAAATGAGGAGGAATGATGGGTAGTTACGGTGTAATGTTGGACGAGTTCGCTCTTGAGTTTGAGATGTTTCTGACAAACATAGAGGGTGATGTGAGCGCGAAAGTGGTCGCTGATGCTTGGAACGAACTGGCACACAGATATGGTTGGAACGATTTTCTCACGTCTACAGATCGGCTTGCCGCCCTCAACGATACAGGGGAGGAGGCTGAGGATGAAGGATGACAAGGTGGTCGTAGAGGTGATTAGTGGAGTAGAAGGCCCGTGCTTAGCCATTAACGACTACAGAGTCGCAGGGTCGAAGCCATGGAGTGGTGGTCAGGTTGTTCACCGATTCGAGGTTGAGCGTGGCGACATCGCCGACGCCCTCAACGATTCAGGGGAGGGGGAATAGCATGGGGCTGTTTATACTTGGCTTCTGGGTTGGTGTTCTTGCTACGGTGATGTGGTGGCCCACCAAGAAGGAGGAGTAGATGATGAGTGAGCGGCGGGAGATTACGTGGAGGAAACTTCGGAACTGTTGTGAGTATCGTTTTGCCAGCAATCGATGTTGTAACGCTAGGGCATATCGGATGTGCAACGAGGCTGACTGCCCCATCTGGAAACGCCTCAAGCCCACCACCAAGAAGGAGGAGAAGTAGATGAGAACCTTGGTAGATATGGTCGTGGCGGCAGTGGTTGTTTTTTTAATCTTTTTCTTGGCAACTGCGGGCATGATGTGTGGCGCGAAAATAATTGCTTGGTTGTTTTCTTGAAGCCCATCAAGAAGGAGGAAGGGTGATGAAAAGGCAAGTCATCTGGATAGACTTATTCGTGATCGTTCTGCTGATGTCCACTACAACCGGGATACTACTTCAGGTCATGTCTGGAAGGATAGCGGAATTGGAGAAGCGGGTACTGACGCTGGAGGAGGCTGAGGATGAGTAAGTCATGGAGAGACTTAGATAAGGAGAATTAATATGTCAAAAGAGATAAGACCAATGTGGACAACTACAGTAGATCCGAGTGAATATGATATTGATGCCGACATGGAACGGATGGTGAACTTATCTAATGAACTCAAGGAAGTTTATACGCCAATGGATGTAGGTAAGATATGGGGATTGTATAAAGCCTGGAAGAAATTAAAAGAAACAAACGAGTGGATGAGAAAGAGTATGTATGATATGTGTAAGAATTGTCCTGATCAATGTGACAGAATAGGAACACATGAACTAGTTGATGAAGTGAGTGAGTTTGGTGATATTTTAAAGACGTTATGTAAGGATTTTGGAGAGGTTGTTCTTTGGGAATATCAAGACGAGACAACGGGGGAGCCACACAGAGTTTCTTTAAAGGATTGGATTTTAGGAGAATGTTATTGTTCGTGGTTTAAAAAGGAAATTGAAAAGAAGGATTGAAAATTGGAAAAAGCAAGAAAAGATATAGATGTAATTGCAGTAGATTTTGATGGAACAATAGTGGAACATAGTTTTCCTGAAATTGGAAATGAACTTTTGGGAGCTATAGAAACACTAAAGGATTTACAGAAAGTAGGATATTGGATAGTTCTTTGGACGGTAAGAAATGGATACTATCTTAAACAAGCAGTTGATTTTTTAAGTCAAGAAGGATTTGTTCCGAATGAGATAAACAAAAGTACCTATTTGAATATAAAATACCATAATGGATCATTAGATATATCTGCTAAGGTTTGGGCTGATGTTTATCTTGATGATAAGAATTTTAATGGGTTTCCAGGATGGGATGTAATACGAAGGGAATTTTTAACATGAAAGAGAAGTACAA
>Ga0272441_10003387_pt1 | contig 30320 bp, 22 predicted proteins | sample SSMProp6N_FD_193582 | JGI IMG/M metagenome (GOLD analysis project Ga0272441, IMG submission 193582) | Marine sediment archaeal communities from Little Sippewissett salt marsh, Falmouth, MA, United States - SSM-Prop-6N | ecosystem: Environmental > Aquatic > Marine > Wetlands > Sediment ... | reverse complement strand
GTGAGACTATTGCAATCATCGGAGGTGGCTTAATCGGTGTCGAAACTTCGGAGTATCTTGCTGATCTGGGGAAAAAGGTAACAGTTATTGAAATGTTGAAATCTGTTGCGACAGACGTTAGCCCATCCTTACGATGGGGGTTCCTCTCGCGATTGTATAAAAAGGTAACGATCCTGACATTGACAAAAGTAATTGAGGTCAAGGATAATACCGTTATTGTCGTTGATCATGATAACGAAAAAAAGGAGATTCCAGCAGAGACCGTGGTTGTCGCTGCCGGACTGAAAGCTCAAAAGGATCTGTGCACTGTCTTGGACTCGACCGGTATCGAGTATTATGAGATCGGCTGCTGCAGTGAACCGGGACAGGTAGTCGAGGCTGTCAGTGATGCCTTTGCAGTCGGGTGTAAACTGTAGGAAAAGAAAGAGAACCAAACGTAGAAAAACCATCGCATGATTTCATGGATGAAATAAAATACATCTATCTCGATCACAGCGCCACCACCCCTGTGCACCCCGAGGTGATGGAGGCGATGCTTCCCTTTTTCAGGGAGTCTTACGGGAATCCTTCAAGTATTCATGCCGCGGGACGGAAGGCGCGAGAGGCGCTCGCCGAGGCGAGAGAAAAGGTTGCCACCCTCATCGGCGCATCGCCGGAGGAGATCATATTTACGAGCGGCGGGACCGAAGCGGATAACCTCGCCGTGCGGGGGATAGCATATGCCCGTGAGCACAAAGGGAACCATATCATTACGACAGCCGTCGAACATCACGCCGTTTTAAATACCTGCACGTACCTGGAGGGAAAGGGGTTCGAGGTTACCTATCTTTCTGTGGACCGCGACGGGTTGATAGATCCCGACGACGTTGCGCGGGCGATTACCGAGCGGACGGTGCTGGTCAGCGTTATGCACGGGAACAATGAAATCGGAACGATCGAGCCCATTGCGGAAATTGCGACCGTGTTACGAGACAGAGATGTCATTTTTCACACCGATGCCGTGCAGACGGTGGGTAAGATACCCGTTGATGTCAATGTTCTGGGCGTCGATCTGATGACGCTGTCAGGCCATAAAATTTACGGACCCAAGGGAATCGGTGCACTGTACCTCAGAAAAGGAACGAAGATCGTTCCCACCCTTTACGGCGGTCACCAGGAGCGAGGCCTTCGTCACGGTACCGAGAATGTGGCGGCAGTTGTGGGTTTCGGAAAGGCCTGTGAAGTAGCTGCGAGGGAAGATGTCTCTCAGATGGAGACCCTGAAGGGTCTTCGGGATCACTTGGCGACGAGGGTTACCGGAGAAAGTGAAGATGTCTATCGGAACGGTCATCAGGTGAGGCGGCTTCCGCATATTCTCAACGTATCGTTCGAGGGGATTGAGGCGGAGTCAATCGTTCGAGAGCTTGATAAAAAGGGTATTGCTATTTCTGCCGGCTCGGCCTGTACCTCCGATTCTGTAGAAATCTCTCATGTCATTACAGCGTTGGCTATCCCACGACATATCGCCAAAGGCAGTGTACGGTTCAGCCTGGGAAGAGATACCACCGTGGAAGACATAGACTATACGGCGGATATGGTGGCTGAGGTTGTCGCGAAGCTGAGAGGTATTGCTGAATTAGAAGCATCATTGGGGCGCAGAGGATGCGTGTAGTGCTTCTGATGGTACATCCGGTAGTACCGTATTTCTGACCGTTTCTTCACTGTTCCCCAGGTCTATTGAGTATCGTCATATGAGGTAGGTTGCTGCGTCTGTTGTGCAGAATTCGATGAGAGAGGAATTAGTAGCAGTGTTACGCTGGACCGTATTATCAGCAAAGGAAAATCCCGGGATGTTATGAAAACAACGGTGATGGAAGGGAGTTTTGCAACAGGAAGAAGAGAAAAAGGAGGGGATTATGAGTGATGAACAAATTTGGCACAAAGTGTATCCACAAGGTGTACCAAGAGAAATCGATATCGAAGAGATCACACTATCCGAAGTGCTGACGAGAACGGCGGAGCGATATCCCGATAACGTTGCACTTTTTTACATGGGTACGAAGATTACCTATCGGGAACTTGAGGGTCTCGTGAATCGGCTTGCCCGCGCATTCACGGAACTCGGAATAAACAAGGGCGACAAGATCGCAATGTTGCTGCCGAACATTCCGCAGTATGTCATGGCAAATTATGCGACATACAGAATCGGTGCAATCACCGTAATGAACAATCCCCTCTATACAGAACGTGAGCTTGAATATCAGTTGAATGATTCGGACTCCACAGTACTGATAACACTCGATATGTTTCTTCCTATGGCATTGAAGCTGAGAGAAATTACACAGGTTACCACGGTAATTACCTGCGGCGTCGGCGATTATTTGCCGACACCTCCTGAGGGCGGCACTGAAGAAGAGTTGCCCCCCGGTGTCTACCGATTCAAGGATGTGATAGAAAACGCAGTCGTTGGACCCGTTGCAAATGCCGCCTGCTGGGATGAGGTGGGAAATATCATGTATACCGGGGGGACCACCGGTATAAGCAAGGGAGTGATGCTGACGCATGCAAACATGTCGGCAAATACACAACAGTTCAGGGCGTGGTTTCATAAACTCTAGGATGGGAAAGAGGCGATGATTGCCGTCTATCCCTTCTTCCACTCGGCCGGGTATACGGGTGTTCAGAATACGTGCATATATTCGGGATGGAACGATGTGCTGGTACCTCGTCCGGAGCCGGATATTATTATCAAGATGATCGAAACAATAAAGCCAAGACCGCTGCTCGGGGTATCGACGATATTTGTCGCTCTCTTGAACGATGAACGTTTCAGGCAGATGGATCTCTCATTCGTCGAGGCGTATCTGACGGGCGGAAGTCCCATGACCGTTGAAACGATACGACAGCTGAAAGAATTGCGGGATGTTCCCGTTATCAATATCTATGGATTGACGGAGATTGCTCCCATGGGTACGGCGACACCGTGGGGCGGGATGGAAAAGCCGGCGACCGTCGGGGTTCCGTTTCCTAATACGGACTTGAAAATCGTCGATCTGGAAACGGGGACGAAAGAGATGCCCCAGGGCGAGGCTGGTGAGGTATGTTTCAAGGGACCTCAGGTAATGAAGGGGTACTACAACAAACCTGAGGAGACTGCCGAGCAACTGCGAGACGAGTGGGTTCGCACCGGCGATGTCGGGTACCTGGACGAAGACGGTTACCTTACGCTCATCGATAGAAAGAAAGATCTTATTGTCGCGAGTGGGTTCAATGTTTATCCTCAGGAAGTTGATGAAGTCCTCTACCAGCATCCAAAGGTTATGGAGGCATGTACTATCGGGGTTCCCGACGAATATCGAGGAGAAACCGTCAAAGCCTATGTCGTGCCGAAGGCCGGTGAAGCGATTGACAAAGATGAAGTACTTCAGTTCTGCAAGGGAAAACTTGCAATGTACAAGATTCCCAAGATTGTAGAGCTGATAGATGAGTTGCCAAAGAGTGCCGTGGGCAAGATTTTACGGCGCGAACTGCGAGAGTTGGACAAGAAGAAGCGGGAGGGACAAGCGTAATATAGTGAGGCTTTCTCTGATAGGAACAACGGCAGAAAATACGGAATAAGGAGATGGTGGTATGTCTGATGCGAATGTGTTTACTCTAACGATGGATGGAGAAATTGGTGTTGTTACATTCAACGTCGTCGGTGATGCCATGAATACGTGGACCGATGCCGCGTTCGCGGGTGTCAATGAGGTGCTCGGCGACCTGGAAAAGAGTGAATCCCTCAAGGGGGTGGTTTTCATTTCGGGAAAACCGAACACCTTTCTTGCCGGTGCAAATTTGAAAATGGTAGAAGAGATTGCAAAAGAAGAAGAGATGCGAACAATGGCCGAACGGTTTCACGGTTCTTTCAACCGGCTCAACGCATTGAAGATCCCCACGCTTGCAGCAATCAATGGCCACTGCCTCGGCGGGGGGTTGGAGTTTACCCTGGCATGTACGGCACGTATTGCGAAAGAATCGAAGACAACAGTGATCGGTTTGCCTGAGGTGAACGTAGGGCTCATCCCCGGCGCCGGCGGCACGCAGCGCCTTCCACGACTTATCGGGTATCAGGCGATCGAACTGGTATTGAAGGGTTCCATGCTTCCGGCGGCGAAAGCATTTGAAGTGGGAATCATTGACAGGCTGGTTTCTGCCGAGGGTGATCTCCTGGAGGAAGCAAAGGCATTCCTTCGAGACATTATTGCCGGTACCGCCGATCTGAAGCGTCCGGAACATGATTTTTCTCAGATTGATGATATCATCTCGAAGGCGAAACAGGGGGTTCTCAAGGTAACGAGGGGGAGGGAACTGCCCGCGCCGATGACGGCTATCAGATCCATGCAGGAAGGACTGAAACTCCCCCTGGATAAGGCTCTGGTGAACGAAAAGGAACTGGTTATTCAGCTGGCCATGGAAAAGCAAACGAAGGGAACGATCAACACCTTCTTTCTGAAGACCATGACCGATAAACCGACCTCGATGATGACCAAAGGATTTAACCCGAGGCCGTTGAAAAAGGCGGCCGTCCTCGGTTTCGGCACCATGGGGCGCGGTATCACCATCGATATTTTACGAAATATGCAGATTCCCGTTGTAGTGAAGGATATTCCCGAAGCGGAAGAGGCGGGCAAAGCCTTTCTGCGAAAGATATTCGACGGCATGGCGGAGAAAAAGAGACTCAAGGCTCCTGTGGATGATATTATGAATCTTATCACCTTTACCACGGAGTATTCGGACGATTTCAAAGACGTTGATATCGTTGTCGAGGCAGTCTTCGAAAATATCACAGTCAAGGAGCAAGTGTATAAAGAACTATCCGAGGTGGTGGCCGGAGATTGTCTCATCGCGAGTAATACGTCATCACTCTCGGTCGATGCCATGGCCCAGTATGTAAAGAATCCTGAGCGATTCGGCGGCACCCATTTCTTCTCTCCCGTATGGTTGATGCAGCTCGTAGAAATCGTACGAGGTGAAAAGACAAGTCAGGAAACAGTCGACAATCTCCTCAACTTTGCCGCGTCAATTAGAAAGCGTCCCATTGTCTGTAAAGACAATCCAGGATTTGTCGTCAATGCAATGCTCTTCCCCTATCTCCTCAATGCCCTTCAGTATATGGAAGAGGGCAACACGATCGAGAAGGTCGATGGGGCCCTCATGAAATTCGGGATGCCTATCGGACCGATAAGGCTTTGTGATGAGGTTGGTATCGACGTTCCGTATAAGGTGTTTGTCGGGATGGGCTTGGAACAGAAGACGCTTGAGAATGTAGTGAATGACGGTCGCATGGGACTCAAGAAATCGGGGAAGGGCTTTTTCCTGAAAGACGGAAGTGTCGATCCTGACGTGCTGCCCCTGATTGCAAAACGGGAGCCGAAGGAACTGTCGGAAGAGGCAATTCAGTTAGGTCTTCTCGAAGCAATGGTGAAAGTGGGACGAGATCTTCTCAACAAAACGATTATCAATGATCCCCGAATGGTAGACGTGGGGATGATCTGGGCAACGGGATTTCCGCCCGACAAGGGGGGACCCCTCAAATGGTCCGATCTCATCGGGATGTCCGAAAGACTGTTTGGAAAAACTTTCTATTAGCGAGAAACTCTCCCGTGAGCGATGCGCATGGCACGAAAGTAAGTGGGCGTAAGGCCGCGCGAAGGTCATAGCGCGACGGGATTTGCAGTAGTAATGAGGCGAAGTTGATATAGCCCGGGATTTGCTTCTGATACAAAAGGCAAATTCCGGGTTTTCTGTTATGTGGGATACTTTTCCACCGTAATTCCTAGCCTCTTCATCCGGTGAATGAGGGTGGTTCTTTTCAGTCCCAGGAGTGCTGAGGCGCCATCTCTGCCGCCTATTTTTCCGTTGGATTTCTGTAGGGCCTTAAGGATCTGTGCTCGTTCTATCTCTTTGAGATCCATGATCTCGTCGTCGTCGACCGCAGTCGATGGTTTACTCTCCAGCTCCATGAACCTGACCTTTGGTCCCCCCAGGATCACGGCCCGCTCGACCATATTGGAGAGCTCCCTGATGTTGCCCGGCCAGGCATAGGCCAGCAGCCGCTCCATGTCGGATTCGGCAATCCCGCTGTAGCTTCGATTGTATTGGGCGGCGAAGAGGGTGAGGAAGTGGTGCGCCAGCAGAGGAATGTCCCCTTTTCGCTCCCGCAAAGGAGCCACCACAACAGGGAAGACGTTCAGCCGATAGAAGAGATCCGCCCGGAACCTGCCGCGTGCCACCTCGTGTTCCAAATCCTTGTTCGTGGCCGTGATAAGCCGGAAGTCGGAACGAAGCGTTGTCGTCCCCCCCACTCGCTGAAACTCCTTTTCCTGAAGAATCCTCAGAAGCCTGCTCTGCGTCGACGGAGGAAGTTCGGAGACCTCGTCGAGGAAGATGGTTCCCTCGTGGGCCAGCTCAAACCTCCCCGCCTTGGTCTTGACCGCTCCAGTGAAGGCACCCCGTTCGTGACCGAACAGCTCGCTGTCAATCAGGGTGTCCGGCAGTGCCGCACAGTTGACCCGAATGAAGGGACCGTGCTGCCGGGCGCTCTCCCGGTGAATGGCCCGCGCCACGAGTTCTTTGCCCACCCCGGTCTCACCCGAGATGAGAACCGTCGACTGCGTCGGCGCTACCTTGTGGATGAGGTGATGGAGATTCACGATAGTGTCGCTCGTGCCGATGATATCGCCGAAGGGACGGAATTCTTCCTTCTCTTCGATGTAATAGAGGTTTTCCTGAATGAGGCGCTTGTTCAGCCGGGCGATCTCGTCGTATGCCTGGGCACGGTCAATCGACACGGCGATCTGGGAGGCCAGCGCCGACAGAAGATTGATCTTATCGGGTGAGGTGTCCAGTGAGAAGAAGCGGCTGTCCTGATAGAGAACACCGATCACTTTCTCGCCCAGCTTCAGCGGCGTGATGATGACCCGGCGGAAATTGACGGAATCGTCACGGTTGACTTCGTACTGGACGATGGTACCGTCGCGCCGTTCGGCCGCAGCCTTGATCGCCTCGAGGGTGTCCCTGAACTGTTTATCCATGGTGTGCTCTTTGACGAGATTGCGGGATGCCACCATCTTCAGGTCGGAAGAGAGGTCGTCCTTGATGAAGAGCGCTGCCCGCTCCGCTCCGGTGAGCCGTGAGAGCGATGAGATGATATTAGTCAGGAGCCGTTCGATGTTGCTCTGGCTGGTGAGGGCGTCGCCCATTTCAACGATAAGGGTAAACAGACGGTCATCCCGGCTGACGTCGTCGTGGGGTATCAGATGCTCCAGGTCGGGGGGGAAGACATCACGGGCAATGGGCTTGAGAAACTCCCAGGCCATCCCGGCGTAGCTTTCCGCCTTCTGCCAGTTGTTTGTCTGAACGTACAGCCGCGCCAGATCTATCCTGGTCTTCGCAAGCTCCAGCGTCGCTCCGCACCGCTGCACTAATGTTTCAACCTTTACGAGATTGTCAATCTTCTCTTTGAGAGGCATGCTATCTTCAAGCAGAACGAGTTGCAGCCGCTGGATCATTCCGTATGTCAGTGGGTTCACCAGATTCTCTTTGTATTTGTCGAGATAATCAAAGACAGGGTGCAACTCGATAGGGGAGATACCTTTTGAGTGGAGCATATATCCGATGTCAAATAGATGATAGAGGTTGAGTATGTGATACCAGCTCGACTTACGAATTCGCCAGAGGACTTTGTAGTATTCAGAAGCGGATTCAAAGTGTCCCAGAAGGCATTCAATACCCGCGAGCCCCATGCCGGCCATTACCTCGGCCATGGGAATGTTCTCTTTCCGGGAAAGCTCCAGAGCGCGCTCGAAATATGTTCTGCTGTTTTTCAGTTGTCTGATTTCGAGAAGAATCATTCCGGTTGTCGTGAGTGCGTGTGTGACAAGGGGCCAGTTTTTGTTTCCGTGAGCCTGCCGCTCGATGGTTTCCGATATTCCAAGGCCCCGTTGCGGCATTCCTACCTGGGTGTAGCAGAGTGCGAGGTTGAGAGCCGTGAGCATAGAAAAATCGTCATCGGCAATAGATTCAAGTCCTCCCAGAGATTCCTCGTAGGCCTGAATGGCTTTCTGTAATTTTCCCTGAATCCAATAGACCAGCCCCTGCAGTTTAATTCCTTTCTTGTATAACTCATCTTCTTCAATCTGGCTGAGGAGGTGCCAGCCCTGATTGAAGTGACGAACGGCTTCTTCGTATCGGAACGACATCCAGTAATTCTGTCCAATGAGAAGTTGCAGAGAAGCCTGCGAACGTATATCGCCGAAATGGTGCGCAATATCGAGAGCCATGGAAAGGAATCGGTTGATCTTCTTGAGATTCGGATGAAACAATGAAAGCGAGGCACGGCGTTCAATAGTTTTGATGAACACACACCAGATGTCGCTGGAAAGTTCGACATCGTCAACGGCGATGATGTGTTCGATATGCTCCAGCAGAGAATCATATAGCCGTATCGCATGAGATATCCGGTGTATTTTTTCTTCAATCAGCGCCGCCGTATAAATAATAGTATGATCCGTTGTTTCAATTCCCGCAAGAATGCACTGGTTGGCAAGTTTCAGGGTGTTTTCGTCGGTTTTGGGGAGGTGCCGTATGAGTATCTCTACTGATTTTCTGTAGTATTGTGACATTTCTTCGGGTAAAATGTCTTTTAAGATTTTTTCACGAGGAAATTTATCCGACCATGCGTAGCATCCTTCCTCCCGGGGGAAAATCCACTGCTTTTTGCTGAGAGATAAGATCACCGAAATCAGTTTTGATGGAGGAATGTTTGCCACTCCCGAAAACCAGTCGACGGAAAAATATTCTGGAAATGCCATAAAGTAATACAGGGTCTGTTTTTCATCATTGTTCAGTTGATTCATCGCACTCTTTACTGTGGACACACGTTTGTTGTTATATCGGAATGTGACACATCGACTGAACCCTACATAAAAGATCGTATCATGTCAACATTTTAACGCATGTCAATATATTAACTGTTGTCCCTGGCGGTACACGTCGATATTATCGAATAAGTGTCTGTAATAATGTAATTATTTTATCTGAGTTGTTTTGGTATATTTTATGCTCTCTTTTCAGTGTTGACAGTAGGGGGCGTATTATTCTGTGAATTGTCATGTCGTCTCATCAAGTGTTTCCTGGAAGGAGGGGGTCAGATTCATGGGTACACGGAACGAAGGGAAGAGTTTTATTCAAGGGGAGGATAGAAAACGTGGGGAATAATGACGTTGTGCTGTACGAGAGGAGAGATGGTGTTGCGATAATTACCTTTAATCGTCCGGATACGTTGAATGCCTTGAATATGGAAGTTAACGGAAAGCTGATTGAATTGCTCACTATGGCGGAAAAAGATGAAGATGTGCGGGTAGTCATTCTGACGGGGGCGGGTAAAAAGGCATTTGTTGCCGGAGCAGATATTAAGGAGATGCTCACGATGGATGCCATCGGAGCACGGGAACATGCAATTCGCGCAAAGTGTGCGGTAGATAGAATTTCTAATCTGACAAAACCTGTCATTGCCGCCATCAATGGATTTTGTCTGGGTGGGGGAATGGAGTACGCCATGGCATGTGATTTTCGGGTGGCCTCTGAAAATGCCAAGTTTGGTCTTCCTGAAATTAACCTCGGTATCATGCCGGGTTCTGCCGGAACGCAGCGGCTTCCGCGACTCATTGGAATGGGGAGGGCGAAGGAACTGGTGTACTCGGGGACTATGATCGACGCACATGAAGCATATGCTCTCAGGTTGATAAACCACGTCTTTTCGCAGGAGAACATTCTGGAAGAGACACTGAAAGTGGCGCACAGGATTGCTTCGAAGAGTTCAGTGGCACTTTCTCTTATCAAATCGGCAATGAATAAGGGAACGGAGATCGATCTGGAATCGGCCTCAATGTTTGAAATCGACTGCTTTGCCCTGTGCTTTGCAACGGAAGAGCAGAAAAAGGGAATGGCAGAATTCATCAATAAGAAAAAAGGTTGAGATGTAGTTCAGCAGAATTGATTTCCGGGATATCAATTCTGTAAAATAAATAACAGGTAGTTTTTTCTCCCTTCTTCCCACTCGCTATAGACCTTTTTTTATTGGGTAATTTCAATCGGGGAATAATGATCAAAGGAGAAGCGGAATGAGTGAAAAGATCGCAGTCATCGGTGCCGGGACCATGGGGTCAGGTATCGCCCAGATAGCAGTAGAGGCCGGTTTTGAAGTGGTCATTGTTGATACCGACAATACACTTATTGAGCGGGGAATCGGGAACATAAAGAAGTTTCTCGGTAAAAAAGCCGAGAAGGGCAAAATCAGCCAAGAGAGTTATAACGAGATATTGTTGCGGCTTTCGGGAACGGCGGATATGAGAGCGGGCAGTGCCGGAGCTGTCATGGTGGTGGAAGCTGTCTTCGAAAACCTGAAGCTTAAAAAAGAGATCTTTCAAAAGCTTGACACGTTCTGTTCTCCGAATGTGATTCTGGCAAGCAATACCTCGACGTTGAGCATTACCGAAATTGCACGGGCCACGAAAAATCCCGAGCGGGTCATAGGCACACACTATTTCAGCCCCGTTCCCCTCATGCGACTCGTGGAGGTGATACAGGGTGAGAGGACAACTGATGAAGTAGCAGAAAAGACAATGGCTCTGTGTAGAAAATTAGGGAAGACACCGATTGCCATCAAGGATATTCCCGGATTTATTGTCAATCGGTTTCTGTGTCTTCTCTACAATGAAGCGGCCAACATGATTTATAATGGTGTGGCGGAGGCGGGCGATATCGATTCAGCGATGAAACTCGGCTGCAACTGGCCTATGGGAGTTGCGGAAATTATGGATATGGCAGGGGTGGATGTGGTGTTCTATGCCTTGGCAGCGATGTATGAGATGACCGGTGAAGACCGTTATAACCCGTCGCCGTTATTTAAAGAGCTTATTGATGCGAATCGGTTGGGACGTAAGACGGGAAAAGGTTTTTACGATTATTCATCAACGCAGGGGTGAAAAAAAGAGGAGGCAGAAATGGCCGACGTGTTTATCAGTGAGAAGAATGTGAAATTCATGCTTTACGAGGTCTTTACCATCGATGATCTCACAAAGTACCCATATTACAAAGAGCATAGTCGGGAGGTCTTCGATATGGTACTGGATGCGGCTCTGAAACTGTCGAAAGATCTTCTCTACCCTGTATTCGAAGAAATGGACAAGAAACAGCCGGAATTTATTGACGGGTCCATAAAAGTACACCCGATAGTCAGGGACTTTATGCGTGAAGCAGGAGAAGGCGGCTGGATCACCGCACATTTTCCTTTTGAAAACGGTGGTCAACAGCTTCCGCTCACCCTCGCTACGGCGGCACATTTTATGTTTTCCGCGGCGAACTACTCGGCCTCGGTGTATCCGTTGCTCACGAGCGGTGCGGCCCGTCTCATTGCGTCATTCGGCACGGGTGAAATGAAAGAGGAATATCTGGGCAAGATGTTTTCCGGCCAATGGCAGGGGACCATGGCAATGACGGAGCCCCAGGCGGGAAGTTCACTCGGTGACATCACCACAGTTGCCGAGCCAATGGCAGCGGGACACTATAAGATCCGTGGACAGAAGATCTTTATTTCGGCTGCCGACCATGATTGTGTTGAAAATGTCGTGCACCTCATGCTGGCGAAGATAAAAGATGCCCCTGTAGGCGTGCGGGGCATTTCTCTCTTTGTCGTGCCGCGGGAGCGGAGCGATGGCAATGGCGGGCTGGTCTTCAATGATGTTCACGTAGCGGGTATCTATCACAAGCTGGGGTATCGGGGAGCACCTATCGTGCAGCTGAGCCTCGGAGAAAATAACGATTGTCGGGGATATCTCGTCGGAGAGCCTCATAAAGGTCTATCATACATGTTTCAGATGATGAATGAGGCCAGGATCGATGTTGGTCTTGGGGCGGCAGCCATTGCTTCCGCTGCGTACTATGCATCATTGGACTATACAAAACAGCGACCACAGGGAAGACGACTGACCGAGAAAGACCCGATGCTTCCCCAGATTCCGATTATCGAGCATGCCGATGTCAAGCGAATGCTGCTCTTCCAGCGCGCAATTGTCGAGGGGTCGCTTTCACTCCTCTTCCAATGCTCGCAGTACGCGGACTTTGGTCATGTATTGTCGGGAGAAGAGAAAGAACGGTACTCCCTGCTCCTCGATCTTTTGACTCCTGTTGCGAAGAGTTATCCCTCCGAGATGGCGATCCACTCTGTAAGCCAGGGACTTCAGTGTCTGGGCGGGTACGGCTACTGTGACGAATTCCCTCTTGAACAGTACTACCGGGATGTGCGGATTCATCCCATCCATGAGGGTACGACGGGGATTCACGGCATAACGCTCCTCGGTCGAAACATTACAATGCGGAACGGAAGGGCCTTTTCGATCTATCTTGAAGAGGTCCGGAAGACAATTAAGGAGGCCGAAGCGTATCCAGAGCTTCAGGAGCAACTGCAGGAACTGCGCGAGGCGATCGGCAGGTTGATCGATGTCACACAGTATCTTGCGGAATTCGCTCGGCAAGGGAAGGCTGAGCTGTTCCTTGCCGATGCAACGCCGTACCTTGAGTGTTTCGGGATCATCTGTATCGCCTGGCAATGGCTCAAGCAGGCCGTCAGCGTCCAGAGGGCATTGACACAGGATCTGTCGGGTAGTGTGGCGGATTTTTACCATGGAAAGATGTGTGTCTTCAGATACTTCTTCGATTATGAACTTCCTAAAATAGAGGGCCTTGCGAAGACATTGAAGAAGAGCAGTGGGGTTACGATAGGAATGAAAACGGAATTTTTTTCTGACTGAAAACGGGTCGAGAAGAAAGAGAACCGATAAATGAATAAAAACGATGTTGTGATAGTAAGCGCAGTGAGGACACCCTTTGGAAAGTTTGACGGGATTCTCAGGACAATGCCGAGTTTTGATCTTGGAATTATGGCATTAAAAGAGGTTATTGACAGGATACACCTGGATCCCAGTGAGGTAGACGAAGTCTACTACGGTACGTGCATCCCTGCAGAGTATGCTATCTTGACGAATGTGCCGGCACGACAGATTACCCTTGGGGCGGGCTTTCCCGAAGACAATATATCGCTGACGATTGATCGGGCGTGCTGTTCGTCCATGACGGCGCTGCGCCTCGGCTACCGTGCCATCAAATCAGGGGATGCGGACGTCGTCATCGCATCAGGTGCGGAGAATATGGGGAATGTGCCCTTGATTGCCTGTGCCGAAAAAGCACGATGGGGGAATCGTTTGGGACCCACCGAGTTGGAGGACGTTCTTTTTGAACTGGGGTACGCGCGAAGGGGATTTGCGCCGGTGGCAACCGACGCGGGGCATGTTGCCGTTGAGTATGGTGTGACGCGGGAAAAGCAGGATGAGTGGGCGGCGGGAAGCCATGAGAGGTGGTTCGAGGCATACGAAGCGGGTAAGTTCAGAATCGGCGAAGAGATAATGGCGATTACGGTTCCTCAGAAACGAGGGGAGTCTGTCATCATGGAGAGGGATGAATCGCCACGGGCAAACCTGTCACCTGAAAAGATGGCATCTTTAAAACCGGTGTATGGAAGTCCCACCGTGACGGCCGGAAACGCTCCCGGGATGAATTCCGGGGCGTCGGCAATTGTGATAATGAGCCGCAAAAAGGCCGAAAGCCTCGGACTTGCTCCGCTGGCAACCGTAGAAGCATGTCAGGCGGCTGCCGGATCACCGAAGTATATGGCCTGTGTTCCTGCCCAGGCGATCGGAAAGATGTTGGAAAGACAGAAAAAGTCGATCGACGACATGGATCTGGTTGAGATCAACGAGGCCTTTGCGGCGGTGACGCTCGTCTCGCTTAAAGTACTGGCCGCCGATGATCCGGTGAAGTGGCAGGCACTTCAGGACAAGACCAACGTGAACAGCGGAGCCATTGCCATCGGACATCCCGTCGGTGCAAGCGGTGCCAGGGTGACGATGACACTGATGTATGAGCTGATGCGCAGGGGCGGTGGTACCGGTGTGGCAGCAATCTGTGGTGGTCTCTCCCAGGGTGAGGCAATTATGATCAGGGTATGAGATTTTGAATTGAATAACAGCACTGTCGGTCTGAGTAACAAATGACCGAAGGAGGATGAATACATGGCAGAGTGGTTACAAGACGTGGAAGGATTGACCCTTGAGGGACAAATCAAGGTTCCTTATACCTGGTCAGTCGGCGAAGTGGGAAGCCGCTTCCTGGTGGCTCTTCGAGATGAGAAAAAGATTCTCGGAAATCGATGCAGCGGGTGTAACATGGTGTATGTGCCGCCGCGGAGAAATTGCGGTACCTGCTTTAAGGATATCGACGAGAATGGATGGCTCGAAGTGGGTGATGAAGGGGAGGTCACGGCGTTTACCGTTGTCAGATACGCCTATCCTCTGCAGCCGGCTGAGGTACCGTTTGCCTACGCGATTATCAAGCTTGACGGCGCCGATGTGGGGTTTCTTCATATCATTAAGGAGGATCTGGAAAAGCTGCACCATGGTACCAGAGTTAAGGCGCGGTTCAGCGAAGACCGTCACGCACATATACTTGATATCGATTCATTTGTGATTATCTGAGCACGCCTGGAGGGATTATGGAAAAAATAGCAATAGTAGGAGTTGGCCAGACGAAATACGAGAGAAGAAAGAAAGGCGAAATCTTCTACGACATGGTGTATGAGGTGACGACCAAAGCGATGGAAGATGCCGGCTGTAGCCTCGACGATATTGATAACGTCATAACGATATCGAATGATTTCTGGGATGGGAGAACCATATCGTGTATGGCCGTGCAGGAAGCCGCCGGGGCTCATGATAAGAATGTGTCCACTGTTGAGGGAGATGGTACGTTCGGCGCATTTTACGGAGCCATGCGGGTGCTCGGCGGGTTCAGTACGACGCTTATCGTGGTTCATTCAAAGGGCAGCGAGGGTGATCCGAAAATCATTACCAACGCAATGTTTGATCCCGTGTATCATCGATCGCTAGGATTGGAGGCCATAAGTTCGGCTGCCCTTCAGGCGAATGCATACATGCACAGATACGGTATTACCGAAGAGCAGTGTGCCCTGATATCAGTAAAAAATCACGGAAACGCGAAGAACAACCCCTATGCCCAGCTGCCGCTGGATATTACCGTTGATGATGTCATGACCTCCCGGAAGATTGCCGAACCTCTGAAGCTGCTGGACTGCAGCCCCGTGAGCGACGGTGCCGCCGCGATAATTATTGCGAACGAGGAGAGTGCGAAGCGGGCGCGGAAAGCTCCGGTCTGGATCAAGGGGATCGCCCATTGTGCGGATGCCTATTTTTTGGGAGATCGTGATCTGGCAGATCCTCGGGCACTTACCGATGCGGCCCGGAGGGCCTATGCCATGGCGCGAATCACGAATCCGCAGGATGAAATAGACGTTGTCGAGCTCTACGATGCATTCAGTTATATGGAGCCGCTGTGGCTGGAAGGAATGGGCTTCTGTGATCCGGGAGGAGGCGGTGAAATGACGGAGAAGGGAATTACCGCAATGGACGGCAGCGTGCCGGTGAATCCGTCGGGGGGTGTTTTATCCGCGCATCCTGTGTTGACTGCGGGATTGGCAAGAATTATCGAGGCAACCTTGCAGCTTCGTGGCGAGGCGGATAACCGCCAGATCGATGGTGCCCAAACGGCACTGGCTCATGGGATCAATGGTCCCTGCGGGCAGAGCCATTGTGTGTGGATTCTGGGAAGAGAGTAGGGAGGTAGACAAATATGGCGAGACGAGTAGCGATAGTTGGAACGGGGCAGACCCATCATCGAAGTCACCGGCTTGATGTCAACGGCAGAGAAATGATCAACGAGGCCGTCACGAGGGCCTTGGCCGACTGTGAGATATCAATCGCCGATATCGATGCGATTATCATCGGCAATATGGATCATTTCGAGTCGATCAATTATGTGGATACCTGGAGTGTGGAAGGTTCCGGCGGTATGATGAAACCGATTATGAAAGTAACAACGGGAGGGACGACGGGCACATCGGTCGCGATTGCCGCGTTCTATCACGTCGCGTCGGGGCTTTTTGACAGGGTACTCGCCATCGGGTGGGAGAAAAACTCTGAGAGTGACACAACCGCAGCCATCGTCACCTGCAGTGATCCCGTCTGGGACAGATTTTCATATTCCGGCGCAATCCCGAGTCTTGCAACGGAAGCATCCGCCTATATGGAGCAGTACGGGGCGACACAGGAAGATGCAGCACGAGTGGCCGTGCGAGACAGAACCCATGCACTCAATAATCCGTATGCCCAGATGTACAACAGACCGATTTCCATAGAAGACGTTATGGAATCCTCGATGCTGGCGTATCCCATAAAGCTTTTGGATGTATGTCCCCGGACGGACGGAGCGTGCGCTGTTGTTTTCGCTGCCGAAGGAGTGGCAGAGACAATGACGGAAAGTCCCGCGTGGGTCAAATCCTGCTCCGCCCGTCATACGACGACATGGTTCGGTGATGTAGACTATGACACGGGTATGTTGTCACTCCAGAGAGCAGCAGAAGAGGCGTATAAAAAAGCCGGCATCGAAAATCCCGCTGAAGATTTTGATGTGGCGGAGTTGTATCTGCCCTATTCATACGCGGGGCTGAAATGGATCGAAGCCCTCGGTTTTTGCGGACCGGGAGAGGGACCCAAATTTATCCGTGACGGTCATACCGATATGGGGGGAAAGATCCCCATGAATCCTTCGGGTGGTGTGATCAGTACGAATTGTATCGGGGCGACGGCCCTTCTGCGAGTGGCAGAAGCGGCCATACAGATAATGGGCAAGGGGAATAAACGTCAGGTCCCCAATGTAAAAACGGCACTGGCCACCGGTTTCGGCGGATGCTGGTGGTCCGATGTGGTGATTCTGGCAGGTGACAAACCGCAATAGGAGAGAGAGGAGAAGGCTATGAGTAACCCCGAGTTGGTAACCGTAACGTCCGGCGATCTTGCCATGCCGTACGAGTGGTCTATCGGAAAATACGGAAGTAAGTTTTTTCAGGAGATAAGAGAACATCAGCGATTTCTGGGGATTCGCTGTCCCAAATGCGGAAAGGTGATGGTTCCGCCCCGCAGGATATGCGGTCCCTGTTTCGAAAAACTCGATGACCTGGTGGAACTCGGGGACGCCGGAACGATTATGGCATTTTCTGTTGTGAACTACCCCTTTATCGATCCGGAGACAGGAGACCACCGTCTGATTCCCTATACCTATGGCTATATCAATATCGATGGTTCGGATAATATCTTTTCCCATATTATCAATGAAACGGACGTGAGTAAGATCAAGGTCGGAATGAAAGTAAAAGCGGTGTTCAAAAACCCGGAAGAGATGGAAGGAAATATCAAAGACATCAGGCACTTTGAGATTGTCGCATGAGTGATACTATTCATGTGTCACTGCATAATTCCGGATCTCCGTGGTGTAGAACGCCGACGAGGAATAACAAAAGCATATTACCATATAGACGGCAAAGGAGGTGATAAGAAACAATTACCGAGAGGATGAGGTTTTCAGGAATGTAAAGGGATAAAATGTTGATACCAAGAAATAAAGAGGGGGAAAATGCTATGGCAGAGTATCCGAAAAAACCGAAAACGGTCAGTGAATTTGGTCAGTTCCTTTATAAGTCGCAGGATGAGATCCGTACCATTCAAAACGAGAAGCTGCAACAGCAGGCAGTGCTCCTGGAAAAGTACAGCCCGTATTACAGCAAGCTCTTTAAAGACATGGGTATGTCAGCGGCGGATTTTACCACGGTAGATGACCTGGAGAAGATACCACCTCTCCAGAAGAAAGATTATATGGCGGATCCCATGAGCTTTCGTCTGAGCATTCCGCCCGATGCACCGGTTATGCCCCATGAGCGGATCATGTGGGGGGTTCACTACACGACGGGAACGACGTCCGGTGTTCCCACACCGTTCTTCTCAAATACCCATGACTATTTCGGCAATATTATGCAGCTTGCCAGGATGTGTGAAGTCGGCGCGATCACCAATAATGATATTGTGGCGAACATCTTTCCACTGACTCCGGTACCGCATATAGGGTTTTGGAAGACGGTGGACTATTGTATCGCTTCGGGTGCTCGATGCGTTTCCGCAGTAACCGGCTCAAAATATGATCCATTTCCGATTCACAATCCCCTCGACCACGCCGTCGATATGGTAGAAAAATACCGGTGTACCGTTCTTTCGGGTATTGTCTCATTCGTGCGGCGCGTCATTATGCGGGCAGATGAACTGGGAAGGGATTTCTCGAGTGTTCGCCACTGTTTCGTCCTGGGAGAGGCCTGTCCACAGGGTATGAGAAACGATATGAGGAGCAGGCTGGAGCATATGGGGGCAACAAATCCTTTCATCTGCAGCGGACTGGGCTTTACGGAGATGCAGGGAACAACACTGGAATGTTCAGAAAATGGTGGAATGCATATCTGTGCTCCCGATCTCCATTTTCTTGAGATTATCGATGAGAAAACGGGGAAAAGGCTGCCCGACGGAGAGCAAGGGCTCCTGGCGATAACCCATATCGATCGGCGAGGAACGTGTTTCCTTCGCTATATAATTGGCGATATTACGACACTGACACATGAGACATGTCCCAATTGCGGCAGAAATGATGTCAGGGTCGAAATGCAACCGATACGAACGATGGAACTTGTCAATATCAAGGGGACCCTTATCAATCCCGATATTTTGAAGACTGAAATTACACAGATAAAGGGCATTGAGGAGTACCAGATCGTTTTTACCAAGGAAGATGCAAAGGATCCGCTCTCCCTGGATAAGTTGCAAGTGAAGGTGGCGATTGCAGAAGGGATAGCAAGAGAGACCGTTGAAAAAGAGGTCGTGGAAAGATCGAAAAGGTCGGTTGAGATGACGCCGGAAGTGGTCTTCTGCGAAATGAAGGAAATTTTTGATCCGACACAGACATTAAAGAGCCAACGGGTCGTCGATGCGCGGCCTCAGGTGGAGTAACTGCTGCGGCAGGTAAAAAAACGGAGGTAGTAGTCGGTATGTCCAATACATATGATGTGATAGTAATCGGTGCCGGTGTTGCGGGGCTTGGCGTTGCGGCGATCGTGTCGAAAGAAGCCGGCAAAAAGGTTCTGGTTCTCGATCGATTTCCGAAGTTTGGCGGTCGACTGATGAGCTATGACGGGTATCCCGAACAGGGATGGCGTGTTGAAATCGGTCTGCATATGACCGAGCTCGGTGAAAAATCCATGTGCAATGCCGTCAACGAACGGGTGGGAAAACATGTTGAATGGGCTCCATTCAGTGATACGGTAGATATCTGGAATGGCGAAAAATTTGTCAGTATTGCTGAACTCGTTCCGATGACGAAAGAAGATAAGATCGCGTTTAGAGATATGCTGCAAAAAATAGCCACCATGAGTGATGCAGAGATCGAAGCCTGGGATAACCGGTCACTTGAGGAATGGCTTATGGAAAACGTATCTCAGTCGTCGATCAGGGAGTTGTTCACCGATATCGGAATGATTATGACGACGATTCCGAACGCAATCGATATGGCGGCTGGCGAAGTCCTCTATATCGCCAGAGACAATCTTCTTACTGCACGGCAGGTGCTGCAGGCCAGTTACCCGATTGACGGAATGGAAGGCATAACGAGAGGTCTCGTTGAGGTAATCAAGGAAAACGGAGGCGAGATTCGACTGAACTGCGACGTCCAGGAGGTTTTGATTGAGAACAAACGGGCGACGGGTGTTCGTGTTCCCGTGAAAAAACACCTCTACCAGGAAGAATATCGAATCTTTGAAACAGAGACAATTTACGCTGATCGCGTCGTATGTGCCCTACCGATTTATAAATTAAGCCAGATTCTCGATTTTAACCCGGAAACCAGCCCGCTGCCACGGTGGTGGACAAAGCGCATTACGGATATACAGCACGAAATTACCGGGCTCATCGGATACATGGTCGGGTTGTCTGAGCCAATTGTCGATCCCGCAAAGCGGTGTTTTTTCACTGCTCTGAAGACGAACAATGCAGGGTTCCCGTTCCAGGGCTTCCCGGCATCTAATTTCTCGCCGGGGACGGCACCTGAAGGAAAACAGATCCTCCATACGGACGTTGTCTGTGAACATCAGGAGGCCTCAGACAAGTTCAAACGGGAACGAATCCTTAATCTCATGTGGGAAGATGTCAAAGAGATGTACCCCGGAATCGAAGAAAAGGTGGAGTGGAAGCTGCCCTACTATGTGGACGGTTGTGACGGTCTTGCCCGCCAACCGGGACTGGTCGGAAGATTCAAGCCCGAACTCCGTGCCCCCGGAGTTCCGAACCTTTACTTCGCCGGTGACACCTATCAGGGACGGGGTCTCGCGATGAACGGTGCGGCCCTGAGCGGCATGAAGTGTGCCGATATCATTATAAAGGATCTTGAGAAGAAATAACGGGCACGTAAGCGTTCGGCCAGGGGATTGTGTGTATGGCCGAACGCTTACCCCATGAACTTTATAATATTTTTTAGAATAGAAAGTCTCTGATTCATAGATCTGAGGAGGCAATGATGGAGTTTGGCTTTACGGCGGAACAATTGATGTTTCGCGATACGATATACAGGTATGCAAAGAATGAAATTGTGCATCTGTGTGAAGAGGCGGATTGGAAAGCGGAATTCAGCCATAAATTGTGGGAAAAATTAAAAAGTATGAGGCTTTTGGGCTTACCTTTTCCCGAAGAATACGGAGGACAGGCTGCCGATGCGGTAACCTGTACACTTGCCGGTGAAGCCCTCGCGCATGCCGGTGTCGACCAGGGGCATCTTCTCGCCATGGGGGCGCATACATACCTCTGTGGAGACACCATTGTCAGGAATGGCACCGAGGAACAGAGGAAAAAGTATATCCCGAAAATCGCATCGGGAGAATGGATCGGGTGTATGGGGTTAACGGAACCGAGTGCAGGGTCGGATGTCGCGTCTTTGCAGACACTTGCTGTCAAGAAAGGCGACAGGTGGCTATTAAACGGGACCAAGACGTTTATCACTAATGCTCCGGTGGCGGATGTTGCCGTGATCTATGCGACGGTCGACAGAGTGAAAAAACATAAGGGGATTACTGCCTTTATCGTTGAGAAGAACTTCAAAGGATTTTCAACAGGTAATCCGTTTCATAAAATGGGTGTTCGGGCATCGACAACATCGGAAATATTCCTTGAAGACTGTGAAGTACCCGAAGAGAATCTCCTCGGAGAGGTAGGAAAGGGATTTCTTATGGCCCTGCAAACGGTGGAGTGGGATCGAAGTGCCCTGTTGGGACCGTATGTGGGAGGTTTGCTCTTTGCCATGGAGGAAGCTGCACGGTACGCGAACGAGAGAGTGCAGTTCGGCAGAGCAATTCGGTCATTTCAAGCGATTCGACACAAGATTGCCGACATGAAGATCATAGCCGAAGCATCTAAACTTGCAGTGTATAGAGTTGCCGCGCTGAAAGATCAGGGGCGACCCCTCAATCAATTGCAGGCCTCGATTGCCAAGGCGTTTCTGGGCGACTGGGGCATGAAGGCCGCATCGGAAGCCGTGCAGGTATTCGGCGGTTACGGGTACATGCACGAATATCCTGTTGAGAGAATGTTGCGCGATCAGAAACTGGCGCAAATCGGAGGAGGGACCTCTGAGATTCAGCGGCTGGTTATATCGAGACTTATGTTTTCATAAGTGGAACATGGGAGAGTAGGGATGAATTACGATTTAACTGAAGAGCAAAAATCAGTGGGAGAACAGATGCGAAGCTTTTGCCTGAAAGAAATCGCTCCGAATGTTCCTGCAGTTGATCGCTCTTCGAACGATAAAGCAAGTAGCATAGTCAAAGACAATATCAGGAAGCTTGCACGGGTAGGATATCTGGGATGCGGACATGAAAAAGTCTATGGCGGGGCCGAGGGGAACTTTTTACAGTGGGTAGTAGCCGGAGAAGAAGTGGCAAAAGTGTGCCCGTCCACTTTCCTGGCGGCAGAGGTGAGCTCCCGATTGTTTGGCATGATCCTTACACGGTACGGCACAAAGGAACAGAAAGAGAACCATCTGCCCGCTCTCATAGATGGAGAATTTGTGGGGTCATTCGGACTGGCAGGACTCACTTCAGCACGGCTGAATACAGGTTGGCAGAATGGTCAGAACGGATGGTGTCTGAACGGACGGATGAAGTTGGTGGGTAACGCGCCATTCGCTCACATGCATATGATCGTTGCGGGGACAGAGGAACAAAACGAACCGGGGCACGACGTGAAGACATTCATTGTTAAGAAAAATGCTCCGGGTTTAACGGTCGGCAGGCCCCTCGACAAGATAGGTTTCAAGGGTTTTCCTGTTGCTGATGTTTTCTTTGACAAGTGTGAGGTATCGGAGGCGGACGTCATCGGGATGGCGGGCCGGGGAAACGAAGTCATAGAGTGCACGCTGAATCTCCGGAGTCTGGTAACCGCTGTGTCCGCCCTTGGGACGGCACGTGCGTCGATGGAGGAAGCGGTAGGGTATTTGAAAAACAGAAAGGGCGGCGGATTGTCTCAGGCAGCCTCCTTTAAATGTGCTGATATGATGATTATGACAGATGTGTCTCGTCTTCTGATTTATCAGGCAGCATGGGCAATGGACACGCACAATCCTGAAGCGCCAGTCCTCGCAACGAGCGCCAAGATATTTGCCGCCGATGCGGCGAATCAGATTTCACATATGGTTGTTGAACTCCAGGGTGAAGATGGCTATACTGCCGGAAGTGTTTCCGAAAAGCTCTCACGGGATGCCCGGTTTTACGCTATATGCGGCGGACCTTCGGAGGTGCAAAGAGATTTTGTCGGCACGTCCGTGTTGAATGGTTTTCGGAAAAGGGGTGAATAGGGACACGTTTTGGGTGTTACTACGATTCATTTGTTGGCAAAAATTTATAGACTACAGTCGTGAGAGCGTGTGAAAGTTCGAACATGAGAGCTTTGCATAGTGGTATGGAAAAGAAAATAAATAATGTTAATTACTTAACTGTTGACCATCTTCTTGGTGCAGCCGTGAGGGCAGGGAGAGACAAGGGACGAAATGGAGACAGCTGCGGCGATTCTCTTTTGATTGACCTTGAGAACAATTTCTTTGCCGTTGCAGACAGTACCGAAAGAGCGCCAAGCGCATCGAGGGCTTTTCTGGAAAAAGTTCGGGCTCTCCTGAAAAATCACGGGTTGCATGGCAGCGAAAGCACGGACTCAAATCGACAGGTGAAGGAATTTGTCAGTGCCGTCAATGCATCAGTAGCGGAGGTAACCTATACCGATAACACGACGTTCACCGGTCTTTTCTTTGATGCCCGTACACAACGGGTTGTACTGCTGCACAACGGTGACAGCATATGCTACCATTTCAGGGTAGCGAAGGAGAGAGGAGAAAAGATATCGCAGACGAATCATTGCTTTGTCGGGCGAGTTCACGAACTTAACCAGACGAGACATTTCGAATATGCTGAAGATTCGCGGTTTCTTCTGGCAACGGATGGTTTCTACGATCTTGTGCGGAATCTTCGGCGCATGCAGAACGGGGGTATGGAACAAACAATAATGGAACTTATGAGAGAACGATCAGCCGACCAGATTCCCGAAGCCTTCATAGGAAGATACGATCTCTGCCCCGAGATGAGCGATGATCTGGGGATGATTGTGTTGAACCCAGGTGTTTTATGTAATGACCATAAAACAAACATTATTATGTGATGTTATCAAATATTGTTAAAGCGTTATATTAAGAAAATATTATAGTAAAAAACAGACGCACTACAGCGCATCTGTCTTTTTTCTACTCCGTTGCGGAAGAGCGCATCTATGGTTCGTAGCGATGTATTTCTCCCATTTCCGTGAATGAGAAATTGGCAAAGATGTTATATCCGTTGTAGTCAAGAACCCGAAGATCGTCGGTCTGATAGAGGTCTTCCAGAATAACATCAAATCTCTCGCCGTATTTCTCTCGCACCCTTTCCAAGGGAAGTTCGACGGCAATATACTTTTTGATACCCTTCGTCGCCAGCTTTTCAACAAATGCAGGATTCGTGAATGAACCATAGGAGGTAAGAATGAGAATTGGACCCGTACCGGTAAAAATGACACCTGCGTTCATTTTAACTCCTCCTTTCTTCTAAAAAGAGGTGTGTCCTACTCTAAAAATGACACTCGCACCGCCATTCACCAATAAGTGACTATTTGAATTTAGTATAAGACAAAATGCCCCGTCGTGTCAATTAAAGTGTCGTAGTATGTCACGCTTTAGGAGAAAAGAGCGCGGTAAGAGGAGACATCAGCTTACCTTTGCTGTTGTGCGTTACTCCACATTCGCTTCAGGCGCAGTGAATTGGTGACGACAGAGACCGAACTCAGTGCCATGGCCGCTGCGGCGAACATCGGATTGAGGAGAATACCGAAGAAGGGGTACAGGATACCCGCCGCGATCGGAATACCGAGACTGTTATAGAAAAAGGCCCAGAAAAGATTTTGTTTGATGACCTTCACCGTAAGAAATGAAAGATGAATGGCCGATGCCACCAGTTTCAAGTCGTCCCGTATGAGGGTAATGTCGCTCGTTTCTATGGCAACATCGGTCCCTGCGCCGATGGCGATGCCTACATCAGCGGATGCCAGGGCAGGGGCGTCATTGATTCCGTCACCCACCATGGCCACGACTCGTTTCTGTTCCTGAAGATGCCGAATTTCTGATGCCTTGTCCTGTGGCAACACTTCTGCCAGAGTGTGCTCAAGTCCGATCTCTCGGGCTATCGCGTTGGCGGTTTCACGGTTATCTCCCGTAATCATGACAATGAGCATTCCCCGTTTTTTCAGTAATTCAATTGCCTGTCGTGCCGATGTCTTGGGGGTATCGGCGCACGCGATAAGTCCCGCTAGTGTTCCTCCTATGGCGACATAAATGGTTGTCTTGCCGACTGCGACGAGGCGTGCCGCTTCTGCCTCCATTGTCTCCGTTGCAACATTCTCACGCTGCATAAGAAAGTTATTTCCGATCAGCACCCATTCCTCTCGAATGGTTCCCCGTGCCCCCATTCCTGGAACGGCCTCGAAGTTCTCAACCGCTACCGGGGTAATTCCCTCGCTGCGGCCTGCGGTGACAATAGCCTCAGCGAGAGGATGTTCCGAAACTGCCTCAATTGAAACGGCAGTTTCAAGGAGCCTCCCTCTGTTCCCACCGCGGGCGACCACGATATCGGTGACCCGGGGTGCTCCTTCCGTAAGGGTTCCCGTTTTGTCGAATACCACGGTGTCCAACTTGTACGCCTTTTCGAGAGATTCGCCTCCTTTGATCAAAATGCCGTTTTCAGCACCAAGTCCTGTTCCCACCATGATGGCCGTTGGGGTTGCAAGCCCCATCGCACATGGGCACGCAATGATTAATACGGAGATAAAATTCAGCAATGCACGGGAAAAATTTGGATGAGGAACGAGAAAATTCCAGATTACAAAGGTTACGATGGCAATGCAGATGACAATGGGTACAAAGATGGACGCCACCTTGTCGGCGAACCGTTGAATCGGCGCCTTCGAACCCTGTGCCTCCTCAACGAGTCTGATAATCTGTGACAATACCGTGTCTCTGCCGATCTTTGTCGCTTGAAAGATAACGCTGCCGCTCTGGTTGATCGTACCCGCAAAGACGTCGCTTCCCGATTTCTTGGCCACGGGCATGCTCTCTCCCGTGAGCATCGATTCATCGATTGTCGATGTCCCTTCCGTGACCACCCCATCGGTGGGTATGCTCTCTCCGGGCCTGACGCGAAGCATATCGCCTGGAATGATATCTTCAATGGGAACGTCGTGCTCCTCGCCGTTCTTGATCATGTGGGCCGTTTTCGGTTTGAGTTCGATGAGTTTTTTGATGGCTGCCGATGTCTTCCCCCGCGCTGTGGCTTCGAGGAGGCGACCGAGCAGCACAAGGGTAACAATCATGGCGGCACCATCAAAGTAGACATGCGGGTACAGGCCGGCCTTTGAAAAGAATCCGGGCCATAGTGTTGCGAAGGTCGAATATACATATGCGGAAAATGAGCCTAGTGCCACGAGGGTATTCATATCAGAGGTTTTTTGACGGCCTGCCTTGATGGCGCCCGAGTAGAATCGGGAACCCACCCAGAAGACAGCGGGCGTGGAGAGCACCAGAAGAAAGTAAAGCATCATATTTCGGGGGACAGGCGAAAGAAAGGGAAACCAGTGCTGCATCGATCCCATGAAAATGATACTACTCAGCACAGCGCCGATGATAACCTTTGTTTTCAGTTCTCTGAGTTCTATGCGTCGAGCGGCTTCGATGGGATCTTGTCCGGCTTCGCCGATGACGCCGAGGAATTCATACCCCGTTTTTTGGAGGGTGTCTTCGACGGTTGCACGGCTGATGCGTTCTTCTCCGTGGTTGAGAATCGCTTTTGCGGTGGCAAGATTCACCGACGCGTCGGTGATGCCGGGAATGGTATTCAGGGCTTTTTCTACCCGTCTTACGCAGGCGGCACAGGTCATGCCGCCTACCGAGACGATCGTCGTCCCGGCCGGGAGGATATCGATCGTGGCCGTTTCAGTGGCCGTGTAGCCAAGATCTGCCGCTTTCTTTTTTATGGCAGCCGTGGTGATGACGCCGGGGTCATACTCTACCGTGGCCTTTTCCGAGGCAAAATTGACCGATGCGGCGGTGACTCCCTCGAGCGACCGCAGTGCTTTTTCCACACGATTGACACACGAGGCGCAGGTCATCCCCTGGATATGAAATATCTGCTTAGTCAAGCTCGTATCCTGCGTCTTCTATGTGCTGTTTGATTGTTTCAATAGGGACAGGTGTCGTTTCTTCGAACGTGACACCTCCCGTTTCGAGGTCAACGGTGACGTTCTGTATCGCCTCAATACTTTCCAATGCGTTGGTGACCGCCGTCACGCAGTGTTGGCATGTCATCCCCTTTACATGGATCGCTCTCATTGTAACCTCCCGTATTCGTTATAGGCGTTACTCTTTTTTTGTTTCGGTTTTCCAGATTGCAAGGAGTCCATCTTTACCGAAGGCCATGTCTATCAGTTCCCAGCCCTTGTCACCACGATCGTTTAGAAGATTCTTGAGTATTTTAATCTGATCGGATGGCAATTCTTCGAGGCTGCACTCACCCTCCTGTGTACAAAAGAAAGCGACCTGTTTGAATGTTTCAACCGGGTGGATGGTAATGTCGTACACGAATTTTTTCATTGTCACGTCACGCTCCCTTCCTGAAAATTGGTAACAAACACCTGTCTATAACATAACAATAATTTGCGAAAATGCAAAGGTGCAGATATTACAACGATGTGAAAGAACGGACAAAAAGGGGCGAAGTGCTTTTTCAAAAGACTAACCGGTGATTTCCGCTTTTGTGAGACGATTTTCATGATCCGGTCCGGGATAAACGGGAGAGGACAATTTTTATATCATTGCCATGAAGAAAGACAATTAACTGCTGTGTATCGTTTTTTGTCTTGAAAAAGGAAACCCATTGCGTTATATAAAGTCCTTCTGCGGGCGGTTAACTCAGTGGGAGAGTGCTACCTTCACACGGTAGAAGTCACTGGTTCAAATCCAGTACCGCCTACCATGAATAACAAGGGGTTACGGTTGATGCCGTGACCCCTTTCTAGTTGTTTGTGACCATTTTGTGACCGGTGGGCTTATATAGGGGGACAGATATAGGGGGACAGATAATCTCAGAAAATTGATATTACTGTATCGGTATGGTCTTCATGTAAACAAATGATAAGCGTTACAGCCGCTTAGAAAGTGTAAATGAAAATATTTTGAATGAGTTTTTAATGTCAGAAAATTTGGGGTTTTTGAGCGATATTTAGCGGTTTTTTGCAGATATTCTCAGAAAAATAAAACGCTAGAAAGGTATATGTTTAGAAACCAAGTTTTGTTTCTCCATTAATTTATTCGATGATAATGGTTGGTGAACTTTTGTATTAGGCATTACTGGATTTGTAATATTAGGAATTAAGAGGTCATCGCAAAAGAAAATAACTTCTGAACCTTTATAACGGTTCGCTGCACTGTAATTCAGACTATATTCCAGTTTTCTGTATTTGTTATACAAATTGTGAATTTGGGGCACATTGTCGTATGAGACAATCCATTTTTGTTGTTTCATCGATGCTGAGATCGTTTCTGATATCATTACGTGGTTCTCGTGTGTGTAATAGCTATCATAAAGACCTTTACCTTTAAAATAGTAGGGAGGATCTAAGTATACTAATGCATTGACTGGCAGTTTTGGTAGTTCTGTTCTGATAAAATCCACTGCATCAATATTATATAAACTTATTCGATTTTTATATTGGGCAATACGCTTAATCCTTTTTGTCAAATCTTTTACATTGTATCTTGCATCTAGCTTCCAAGTACTGCTTTGTTTTTTCCCGCCTATGACGCCTCCGTTAATAATGCCTGAACGATTAGTTCTATTAAGGAAGAAAGTTGAAAAACCGAGTGAAAGTATATCAACCTCGTTGGGATTGTTTTGTATATTTTTTTGTTTGTGCCATGTGTCCATTGTTACTGGTGTATCAGCGATAAGCTTGCAAAGAGCTTCCGTTTCGTTCAACACGCAAAACCAGAAAGCATGTATCGATTTATTGAAATCATTAATGTATATATGGGATGCATATTCTTGAATTAACAATTCAATCGCAATAGCTGCCCCACCTGCATATACCTCAATGTAGTGACCATCTAAAAGTTCATTTAATTCAAATATTATTTTAATATAATTTGCAATTTTACCCTTACCGCCTGGATAACGTAAAGGAGAATAGAATGCCATATCTTTACACCACCAAATGAATTAACTCACAATAACAGAAAAAGGCAGATCTGGCCAGTAACTATATTAAGACCATATCTTCTCAAATAGAATTTGGGCATTATCCCAACTTATGAGAAGATTTTTCGGTATTGGCTGCATGAATCTGTTGTGGACATAATTATGTAAGGCCCTGTGGTATAGAGGACTGGTTTCTTGAGATATTGCAATCTTTACAGGTTCCAAATCATCCTTGGACATCCCTCCTTTTTCAACCATATGTGCTATAGCAGCATGACATTTTTTGAGGAAAGAAATATTCCTATTAATGCCTGTTGCTTTGTTTGTTATGTAGTAATCGACGGATAATTCGATGAACACTCTAAAGAGTACAGCAACAGCATTCGAAAATTTTTCCACACGAAGTTCTCGCAATTCCTTATATATTGCATTTGTTCTGGCATCAGGTATTACAAGTTTACATTTGGTGGGAATCAAAGTTTTTCTATCAGTTGATTGTTGCATACTTCGTTTGCTTTTGGCTGACTTTTGTACAATTTCAGCTGTATCGAGAGCCCAATAATCTACACTTTTTTCAAAACTTGGCTTCACATTGGCAGGCAAATTGTCGATGTATTTCTGCCGAAGTGGTTTGTTATCAATGTTTGTTACAGTAATTTTTCTATTAGCAATATCCGATACTATTTTTTCAAGACCTTTTACTGATTCCTCCTTTGGTAAATTGGAACATAACTTCCTGTCTATTATTTTAAGGCCTAAAGCTTCTCGTACGTAAGGATCGCCTAACAGTCTATCAAGGTTTGTTATACTAAACTTTTGAAGGTTCTTTAGTGTATTACTATCAAGATTTCCGAATTTCTTCACAAAGTCAATTGCTTGCAGCGATGCTTCCTTGCCCCGAAAACGGGCCGTCGCCACACCATCCCATCCAACTATTCCGGCCCCGTTATTTTCACCTGTGTGTCTCAATTCAATCCAATGATTAGCTTCTTCACGACTGTCGCAGAGAGCGCACTCAAGTGGTTCAATTGCATTACGATCAAGTTGAGGGGCTAATTTGTTAAAATTCTTTCTTAAAGTTGAAGTCATTGAAAGTGAGTCCAGCAACGCCGAGTTTGTAAGAAGCTTTAATGCAGCCAAACGTCTGTTACCTTCAAGGACTATGTAATGATCATGATTATCCTCGGACGAGATTACGAGCATACGGTCCATTGGGTTTGTGCCTTGAGTGGCGATATCTCTCGCTAATTCTAATAATTTTTTTCCTTGGTTTGTAACAATTTCTTGTAATGCACGACGTTGGTTTGGTATTTTGTCATAGCGTGCGGAGATATAACCAAAAGTTGTGGATAGGCAGATAAAAAAAGCGTACCCTTCGGTTTCACGTTTCGCCAGAAACACAAAAACCGAAAATGGAGGATACGCTTGT
>Ga0272441_10003385_pt1 | contig 30322 bp, 21 predicted proteins | sample SSMProp6N_FD_193582 | JGI IMG/M metagenome (GOLD analysis project Ga0272441, IMG submission 193582) | Marine sediment archaeal communities from Little Sippewissett salt marsh, Falmouth, MA, United States - SSM-Prop-6N | ecosystem: Environmental > Aquatic > Marine > Wetlands > Sediment ... | reverse complement strand
TACAGGAAAATCAGAATGCCCACGCATATTAATTCCTGCGTGGGCATTCCGAAACGTTTTAATTGATCTCTAGTTTAAGGGAGTAATTATTGTAACAGAAATCCAGCGTTTTTGTGAACCGAAATTCAAAAAACTGCGGATTTTTCAGGATTTTAGCCTCATTACTCCGGTTTTTTTCGTTAATCACGTGTCACAAAATCGACAACATTACCGTCCTCGTCAGCTATCTCGACCACGAGCGGCATCTTGCCGACCGCGTGCGTCGCGCATGACAGGCAGGGATCGTACGCCCTGATCGCGACCTCGATGTGGTTTAAAAGCCCCTCGGTTATCTCGCGACCATCGAAATACTGCTCGCCCACCTTCTGTACCGCGCGGTTCATCGGCTCGTTGTTGTTCGTCGTTGACACTATCAGGTTCGCCATCTCTACCTGGTCGTTGTCGTTAATTCTATAATGATGGAACAGCGTTCCCCTCGGAGCTTCGAGTAATCCGACGCACTCGTTTCTCTTCTCTCCGCGAACGACAAGGTCCTCACCCTGAAGATCCGGATCGTTAAGAAGCTCCTGGATTCCCTCGACAGCGTGAAGCGTCTCGATCAGCCTCGCCCAGTGGTAATGCATCGTCGTGTTAACCACCGTCGATCCGTCACTCGCTTCCTTCATGAATATCTGACGCTGCTCCTCGGCGAGTGGCGTCGGGATGAAATCGCAGTTGTTGACACGCGCCAGCGGCCCGACACGATACCATCCGTCCTCTTTCCCGATGCTCTTAATGAACGGGAACTTCATGTATGACCACGGGCGGACTTCCTCGCGGATGTAATCGAGGTAATTCGCGTAATCGACCTTGTCGAAAATGATATCACCCTTCGCGTCCTTCGCACGGAGAACTCCATGATAGAGATCCATCGCGCCATCCTCGCGAACGAGTGAAAGATGGTTCGACGGGAACGCGGCGAAAGTGTTCATCAGGTCGGGTGACTGTGCGTGAACGCCCTTAATCAGTTCAACAGCACCGACGGCCCATTCGAGCATCTGCTCGATGTCCTTCAGGAAGAAGTCGCGTTCCTCGATTGAGAGATTTTTGTTGATCCCGCCGGGAATCGCGCCTGTTCCATGAATTTTCTTGCCAGCTGTCGCCTTGATGACTTCCTGTCCGTACTTCCTCATCATGACAGCCTGCACCGCGAGGTCCGGGTTCTGGTTGATTATGTGGACCACGTTCCTCTGCTCCACCGGGGCGTCAAATCCGAACAGGATATCCGGTGACGCCAGGTGGAAGAAATGGAGCGCGTGCGACTGGAGTATCTGTCCGAGATGCATCAGACGCCGCATCTTCTCGGCCGTGGGTGTTATGTTCTCACCACCGACGAGAATATCCGTTGCCTTCGCGGCCGCAAGATGATGGCTTACGGGGCAGATGCCGCACAGCCTCTGCACGAGTACAGGTAGCTCCCAGAACGGACGTCCCTGTATGAATCTCTCGAAACCACGGAACTCCACAATGTGAAGCCTCGCACGCTTTACGCGATTTTCATCGTCCACCAGAAGCGTGACTTTCCCATGCCCCTCGACCCTCGTTACGGGCTCTATTACAATCTTTTTAAGGCCTTCCTGTGTCTCTGTCACTGTCACTATTTCACCTCGAATAATTTCTTAATCAGCGATCAGGTTAAGCGATGATGCTCAGTCGTACTTGATCAGTTCGTATGGGAGGTCCAGTTCCCTTCCCTCGAGAAGAGCGGTAAGGGCTTCCCATATCATGTCGGCGGACGGCGGGCATCCGGGAAGGTGATAATCAACCTTCACAACCTCGTGTACCGGGTACACCCTGTCCAGAAGAACCGGAATGTCCTCGTCGTTCGGAATAACGCCATCGACAACCGACGGTCCTTCGAGGAACGCCTCGGTAAGACACTCCTTCAGCGGTATGCCGTTCCGCAGGGCCGGAATTCCGCCCATCGTGGCGCAGTCACCGACCGAGATCAGGATCTTGCAGTGCTTCCTCATCTCGTGAAGAACCTCGAGGTTCTCGGTGTTAGAGACCCCGCCTTCGATCAGGCCGACCGTGCAGTCGCCGAATTCCTTGATGTCATCGATCGGGCACCGGTCGAAATCGACAAGCTCCACCAGCTTGAGGATTCGCTCATCGATGTCCAGAAGCGACATGTGGCAGCCGAAACATCCTGCAAATGACGCTGACGCTACTTTTGGTTTATCGCTCATATCTCAACTCTCCATGATTACCTTCGATGAATAATTTCTATTTCTCCATGTCGGAACCGATCGGCTCCTTATCATAAACGCGTTCCCCGATAGGAGTACGGTACGCCGTATCCTTCACCAGGATTGCCCCCACCGGACAGACCGATACCGACTTGTCGTTTACATCGAGATCTGTACCTGCAAGCTTGTCCTTCGAGTCAACACCGATCTTCGTGTTAAGCCCCCTGTCGAGCATCCCGAAAACATGCTTTTCGTCCACATGCTCCGATGTCTGCTCGCAGCGTCCGCACTGTATGCACCGGTTCCTGTCGATGAAAACGTCCGGATGAGACGCATCCACGTCCCTCGTCGGGAACATGTATGGATACCTCGGTGCGAGTATTCCGAACTTGTAGGCAAGCGCCTGAAGCTCGCACTTCCCGCTCATCTCGCAGAACATGCAGTAATGGTTACCCTCGACGAACAGCATCTCGATTACCGCTTTCCGGAAATCATCGAGCTCCGGGTCGCCCTCGTTGATGACCTCCATCCCGTCCTCGACCGGTGTCGTGCACGCGGCCATGAACCGTCCGTTCGCCTTCACCGTGCAGACGCGGCAGCTTCCGTGCGGCGGAATCGCCGGATGGTAGCAGAGCCTCGGGATGTAAACTCCCGCCTTGTCGGCGGCAACCAGTATCGTCTGTCCCGGGACCGCCTTTACTTTCGTTCCGTCTATCGTAATTGTGATTTCTTCCATTTCTCACTCCGTCGACTTTTTACCGGTTCGCGGCCCGCCGACCCTCCTCGATAGATTTCTCTATATCATGCGGGGAAACAAATTCCTCGCCCGTGAGTTTCGATTCGTAAACCTCCGGGAACCCTTCCATCGTTGTAAGGATCGGGTTCGGCGACGTCTGCCCCAGCCCGCACCTGCTCATCATAATGACCGTCCTGCCAAGCTGCCTGATGTAATCGATGTCGGCCTTTGTTCCCCTGCCATTCATTATTTTTTCAAGCGCGTTTAAGAGAAGCTTGTTGCCGACACGGCACGGTGTGCATCGACCGCATGATTCCTCGACAAAGAACTCCATGAAGTTCTTCACAACTTCCAGAAGATCCCTGTCCGGCCCGATCACTATGATCGAACCACCCGTTGCAAGGTCTTCAAATAAAATCTTTCGTCCGAATTCACTTCGCGGTACACATCTGCCCGATGGTCCTCCAACCTGCACCGCCATAGCGTCTTCAGCCCCGACTTCACTCAGAAGTTCCTCAATCGAAATCCCGAACTGCACTTCGTAGACACCCGGATTACTGCAGTCGCCGGAGACACTTAAAACCTTCGTCCCGGTCGACTTCGTGGAACCCATCGAATTGAACCACGTGCCGTTCTTCTCAATGATTCGCGCAGCGCACGCAAGAGTCTCGACATTGTTCACAGATGTCGGAAGCCCTTCGTAACCGTACGTTACCGGGAACGGCGGACGGTCGCGCGGGACTCCACGCTTGCCCTCGGCCGACTCGATAAGCGCGGTCTCTTCACCGCAGATATATGCTCCGGCACCCATCTGAATCCGGATGTCGAAGTTAAAGCCTTCCAGCCCGGCTATGTTATTGCCGAGAAGATTGGCTTCACGCATTTTATTCAGCCTGTCCTCGAGTAACGGCCTGAGATACTCGTACTCGTCCCTGAGATAGATAATTCCCTCTTTTGCAAAGAGGAAATATCCCGCGACGACCATTCCCTCGAATACAAGCTCCGGTCTTTCGGTGAGAATGACTCGGTCCTTGAATGTCCCCGGTTCTCCCTCATCCGCGTTGCATATAACATAACGGGGCTCGCAGTCGCACTTCAGGCAGAAGTCCCACTTAAGCCATGTAGGGAATCCCGCGCCGCCTCGTCCGAGAAGATTCGATTTCTTGATCTCCCCAAGAACATCCGCACGGTCCATCGTCACGAGTTTTTTAACCGCGTCCCCAACCGTCCTCTCGGCAAAAATTACCTCGCCCTTCCGGCGAATGTTATTGTTCACCATCGCGCCGACAAGCTCGTCGGAATTGTTGCCGTCACCGGTTTCTGTAACCAGTTCCGACGGGTCGCGACCATCCTTCAGATGGCTGACAAGCTTTGTGACTTTTTCAGGTGTGAGGTTGGTGAAAACAATGCCATCTACCAGCGCGGCGGGTTCCTGGTCGCTCATGCCGATGCATGATGTCCATTCAAGACCGATTGGATCCTCGCCGGATGATTCGCCGAACTTCGATCCGACAGCATCCTCGAAAGCTTTCGCGATCTTGTCGACACCGGTGATTGACGGTACCGCACCATGAGTCAGGTAAATCGTCGTTGATCCCGGACGGGACTTTGTCAGGAAGTGATAGAAGCTTACAACTCCCTCTACCTCCACCCGGTGGATTCCCATCTTTGATGCGATGGAATCGATTGCATCCTCGGATACACAACCGAATGTATCCTGGGTTTCACGAACGATGTCGATCAAACGTGTACGATCCGAACCATTTTTTTCAATAATACCGACTACGTCGGCTGCATGGGTTTCCTTGGCTAGAGCCATACTGGACCTCCGTACCTTATGGGCCTCACTGCAGACATCTAATTAGGTTATAAGTCTAAGCATGTTTGAAATGAGGCAGTGCAGATATTAGCATGAAATTTAACCTTTGTGAATAATTGCACATGATTTTTGTGACAATTTTCACAAGCCGTTACATTAATTTATACGTATCTGCACATGATTTTAAACCCGCTTCACTCTCCTAAAAATCTCAGCGGGGGCTTTACAGCCCCCGCTTTCAACTGAAACCAGCCACATGTCAGAGTTTCAAAGGTTTAAGTTGAGTTACCTATCATGTCTTATGGGAAGATGCCTCTTTCCTTGTAGACGGTCTCGAGGGACCTCAGCGCGACGATATAGGCGGCGGTTCTCCAGTCGGTGTCGAACTCGGCGGCCGTATCGCGCACCTTTTTGTAGGCGCATGTGATGATCTTGTGAAGCTTCGCGTCAACCTCTTCAAGCTCCCAGAACTCGCTTCTCTTGTTCTGAAGCCATTCGAAGTAACTGACGATGACACCACCTGCGTTGCAGAGCACGTCGGGAATGAGGTTAATTCCGTTATCCTGAAGGATCTTGTCACCGATCGGATCGGTCGGGCCATTGGCGCCCTCGGCTACGAGACGGCAATCCAGGAGCGAGGCGGTGAGACCATTTATCTGGTTCTCAAGCGCAGCTGGGATGAAAATGTCGCACTTTGTGGAGAGGAACGTGTGGTGGTCAATGGCTTCTGCGCCAGGGAAACCGGCCACACCGCCGTGCTCCTTCACATACTCTGCCATCTCGTCGGGGTCGATACCATCGGGCTTGCTTACTGCTCCCGTGATATCTTCCGCGGCGATAAGTTTCGCACCATGCGGCTTCATAAGCCTTGCGGCCCATGATCCGACGTTACCGGTTCCCTGGACAATGTAAGTCGAGTTGCTGAGATCAAAGTCGTTGTCCTTCGCCCACTCTTCAATGGTGAAGACAACACCCTGGCCGGTCGCTTTGTCGCGGCCAAGGCTCCCCCCTGATTCAACGGGCTTCCCGGTCACCACGTGAACGCATCTCTGGCGCTCGTGCGGTGGCTGAAGTGAAAGATATGTGTCCAGGAACCATGCCATAATCTTTCCGTTGGTGTTGACATCCGGTGCGGGGATGTCGTACTCCGGTCCAATGTTATTGGCCAGAGCGTATGTGAACCTTCTGGTTATTCGCTCGAGTTCTGCCTCCGAGTAATCCCGCGGATCAAGCTGGATTCCGCCCTTGCCACCACCAAACGGGATGTGGACAATTGCGGATTTCCATGTCATCCACGATGCCAGCGCACGTACCTCGTCGATATTCACCTGCGGATGAAATCTCAGACCACCCTTGAACGGCCCGAGTGCATCGTTGTGCTGGACCCTGTATCCGGTGAACATCTTCACCGTGCCGTCGTCCAGCTTCACCGGGAAGTGGACGATGATCTCGTTCATCGTGGTTGAGAGTATCTGCCTGATCGAAGGATCGAGGTCCATCAGATCAGCAGCCTTGTTGAACTGCCTCTGAACGTTTTCATATACGCTCGGCTGCTTCTTTTCTGGAGATACCGGACGCTCTTTCGGTGCTTTTTCTATCTTCTGGCGGGTTTTTGTATCTCTGGTGATGGTCATGGCTGACCTCCTTATGGCTGGCTACAGCCTGGAAGTTAAAGGATTATTTATACGGACGGCTCCTTCTTATTCGTAGTCCTCACAATGCCATATCCCACTTTTCGTTCTGGCCAGCGTGCATGTTTCGCGGTGTTCGCAGGTAACGCATAAACCCTTGAAACGTGTTTCCTCGTCAGACTCAATGACCGGTGGTGTGTATGGTACGGCAGGACCTGTGCCGTTGTATTCTTCGCAGTGTGTGATCGGGCCCTTGTTGCGCTTCGCGTGCATGCATGTTTCCCTGTCGGCGCAGGTTGCACACAGACCTTCAACCTTTACATCCGGATGCCTGTCTCTTTTCGGTACCGGATGCGGGATATCAGCCTTTCCAGCCTTCTTCGTCTTCTTCCTGACTTTTATTACTGTATCTGGTGTCATCATTGACCTCCCTTCCGCATCACTTTTTTATCCTTGCACAGGATTATCATGCACCGCGGATTCCAAACCGTGTGAAATTTTTCTCAAACTCGTAAATTAAGGCTTTTTTAAGGGGTATTTTTTAAAAATTCAGTTTTTAAGCGGTTTTAAGACTTACAAACACTAATTTTTTATGAATTTTTCTTCATTTTTAGCCCGTTATCACTTTTTTTGCCCTGATTCGTTCGTGATTTTCTGGGGAATCGGGCATCAGTGGGGAAAATTTCCCCGGTTCGATCATGCAATGCCTCAGGCTGATTCCTCGCCCTGATCCTCCGAATCCTTCAGCTTTTCCCTCAATGTCTTGCGATCAATACCCAGGATTCGGGCTGCCTGTGACTTGTTACCCTTCACACTCGCTACAACATTCTTTATATACTCCGCTTCGATTTCCGCAAGCGTTCTATCAAGACCCTGCGCGTGTGAGACTGCAAACCTCATCAACGACGGCAGGTCGCTTACATCAATCGCATCTCCCTCACACATCACTATCAGCCTCTGCACCACATTCTCAAGCTCCCGCACATTGCCGGGCCAGTCGTACTTTTTCATCGCCTCGAGAGCCGCATCGGAAAAACTCGGGGCTGGTTTTCCAAACTCACCCGCAAACCTTCCCACGAAATGATTCGCAAGAAGCAGAATATCGTCCCCGCGCTCCCTTAAAGGTGGCAGGTTTATCGTGAGTACATTGATCCTGAAGAACAGATCCTCCCTGAAATCTCCCTTGTCGACAAGATTCTGAAGCTCCTTGTTTGTAGCCGCGACTATCCTGACATCGACCTTCTGGGGTTTGGTCGATCCAACCATGTACACTTCCTTCTCCTGGATCACTCTCAGGAGCTTGACCTGCATGGGAAGCGCGACCTCGGATATCTCGTCGAGGAAAATAGTTCCCCCGTCGGCCGTCTGGAAAAATCCCGCACGGGTTTCCGTGGCACCCGTGAACGCGCCCTTCACATGTCCGAACAGCTCGCTTTCAAACAGGGTGTCGGGTATACCCCCGCAGTTGACCGGCACGAACGGCGCGGACGCCCTCGGTCCGCCATAATGAATTGCCCTCGCAACAAGCTCCTTGCCGGTTCCGCTCTCTCCGGTTATCAGTACCGTCGCCGTCGTCAGCGCGGCCCTCGAGATTTCCTCGTATACCTTCAGCATGGGACTAGATTCGCCGATCAGCCCGTAGGAACACTTCGGCTTCTTAACTATCGCGCTTGCGGCACGCCTTCTGTGCAGTTTTTCAAGGGTTCGCGCGACGGCCACAATCAGTTCGTCATCCGTGAACGGTTTCGCGAGATACTCCTCGGCACCTGTCTTTACCGCCTCGACAGCCCCTTCCACCGTCGCATATCCCGTTATCATCATTACTTCCATGTCCGGGAGGTTCTCGCGCACATGCCGCACAAGGTCAAGCCCGCTCACACCCGGCATCTTGAGATCCGTTATTACAAGATCCACGACTTTCTCGCCAAGTATATCAATCGCCATCGGTACCGATGAGGCGGTGTATATCTCGTAACCCTCACTCTTGAGATTTCTTCGGAGGACCTCCTGCGTTAAAGCATCGTCGTCAACAATTAACAGTTTTTCCTTGTTTCCGGGTGTTTTCATCTTAAAAGCTCCTCCGGTTATCAGGAGTAGTAACAGGGAGTCTCACGATAAACTTCGAACCTTCTCCTACCCTGCTTTCGACTTCGATAGTCCCGCCATGTGACGTGATTATCCCATGCACTACCGCAAGGCCAAGACCCGTCCCTTCACCCACGTCCTTCGTCGTGAAAAACGGCATGAAGATCTTCTGTTTTATGTCCTCAGGCATCCCCACACCATCATCTCCCACCGAAAACGTGATCTGCTCGTCATTGTGCGATGTCTCGATTGTCAGCGTCCCGCCTTCCGGCATAGCCTGGATCGCGTTGACCATGAGGTTCACAAGCACCTGGTGTATCTGGCTCTGATCTGCGTAGAGTCCGGGTAGTCCCGGGTCGAGTTTCTTCACAAGCTCTACGCGCATTTTCGCGCACCTCGACTCCAGGAAGTATATGCCGTTCTCGATGACATCGTTAAGGTCAAAACGCGTCTTCTTGGTCGGCATTTGTCGACCGAATATCAATAGTTTCTTCACTACTTCACGCGCATGAAGAGAGGACTGCACGATCTTGTCCAGATCCTGCTCCGTCTCCTCCGTTACATCCGTGTTCTTAAGCGCGAGCTGCGCGAAACCCAGGATGCTGCCAAGCGGTTCATTGAGTTCATGCGCCACTCCCGCGGCAAGCTGCCCGATTGTCGCCAGCCTGTCCGCATGACGAAGCTGCTCCTGCAGCTTTCGCTGCGTCGCTTCGGCTTCCTTCCTTTCGATAACCAGGGCCACCTCACGTCCGACCGCGTCTATCAGGTTCCGTTCCTCCTTAAGAAACGGGCCTTCGTAATACTTCGGACGCTTTTCCTTATATATGACATCCACCCTGCCACGAAGAACACCATCGACCACTATTTCACTCGACTGCCTGTCCACTCCCTCCTCGAAATCGGCGCTAAGATACTCGCGATCATCAAGCGTTATCCGTGCGCATGTTATCTCCGGATACTGCCAACCGGGTGGAAGAAGCTTCACGATCTCAATAAGCGAATCATTCAGTGAGATATCGGGAAGCCCGGCGATATTCGCTATCCCGTATAGACAGGATAGTTCCTTCACCCTCTCGCTGCAGTCCGCGCGCGCCCTTCTATCGGCTATCGCAAGCCCGAGTGACTGCGCTATGCCCTCGTAAAGCTCGATGTCATTTCCGGTAAGGTAGTACTTCTCGATACTTTTAAGGATAAGAAGACCGATGCTTTCATCTTCCAGTACGAACGGTATGAAAGCGACTGTCTTGTATGGACCGCAGATATTTACCGGCCTTTCGGGATTTTCTTCCGAGTAACCCGGAAGCTCCAGCGGTGTATCGGTGTCCGGGATCCAGAAACTCCCGTTCTTAGTCATGAACGGGTGCTCTATCTCAAGCCTCTGTTCGATGATCCTGCGGCACAACTCGACCATCATCGGGTCCTGCGATATGCAACTGTCCGTATCAGGTCCCCGATCCGGATCGATTACCTCGAAATTGAAGACTTTCTTCGGGCGGACCGCGGCCTCCGCATGATAATAGATATCTGCGTCCTTGATTTTCAGCTCGACTGAGTCGCAGGAGGAAAACTCCCTGATTATCTTCGTCAGCTGCCGGAGAAAAGCAATAATGGATGTTCCGCGATTGGCATAGTGAAGTATCCGGATCGATAACGACCGGAAGTCGGCGGCAGGTTTCCTGTCAGCCCTGTTAAGACCCCTGTATTCTTTTTCTTCACTCCCCATTTTTCGGGCTATTGAATTTACTATTGTTTTCGGACTATGTAAAGCAAATTACATGCCGAATTGGTTATTTATCAAACACTCGATGCAATCCATCAATCATATTCAAATTCCTGATGTATCCAGTTCGGTAATATCAAGCACATCGCCAAGCCTCCCGACAAGCTCATCGGCTGATGCTGTCCCGCATAGGTTCTTCAGCGATCCCACAAAGTCATTGTGAACACGGTGCTTCCTGTATTCAGGTTCGCGCGGTGGATGGGCTATGTACCTCTCCATCAGGCTAACGTCGGGATCGACCAGTATGGAAGTCGAGTAATACACGAAGTCACGCTTTCGCTGCATGCATGCGCCGGCAATTTTACGGTTCGCGATCACGAGATCGGAGTACCCTTCCCGGTATACACCCTCGACCCCAATATCCGACAATCCATCGATCAGCCAGTTCGATATGGCTTCGAAGTACTCGTTTATCTTCCCGAAACCGGACGCGGGGAGCACGATAGAGACAATCACGTTACCCGGATCGAGAACGACCGCACATCCCCCTCCACGTCGCCTGAGGACCGGTATCCTGTCCTCGATACAGTTGTCGAGATGTAATTCCACCTCGGGTTTCGAGCCTCGACCAAGCACTATCACAGTCTTATCCCATTGATAAATGTTTATGGCGGGCACGCGATCCCTGATCGTCATCGCAATCAGTGATTCATCGTTTTTGAAAGCTCCGATTTCCGGTGAAATGTAATTCATTATTTTTACTTCAATTTTCAGGACCTGGCTGATCTGTCGTGCTTTGCCGCCCCGACTTTCGCCGCTTCCATTATCGATTCCGAAAGCGTCGGGTGAAGGTGCAGAGTTTCGATTAGATCATCCAGCGTCGCACACATGCGTATTGCAAGCGTGCCCTCGGAAATCAGCTCGCCCGCATGTGAACCGACCAGTCCCACTCCGAGAATCGCACGGCTTTCCGGATCGAACAGTATTTTGGCAAAACCCTCCGATTTGTCCTGCGCGATAGCTCCCGCAAGAGCGGCCATCGGATATTTGCCGATCCTGTATTCGACACCGGCCTTCATCGCTTCCTTCTCGGTGATCCCTGTCCATGCGACCTGCGGTTCGGTGAACGCAACCCCCGGGACGATCGGGTAATCAAGCTGAAGTTCTCCACCCGAGATCGTGTCGACCGCGAGTTTCCCGGTCCATGACGCGAAATGGGTCATCATCGGACCCCTGACCACATCGCCTACCGCGAAAATATGCCCTTCGGATGTCCTTCCCTCCATGCTCACATCGATATATCCTTCGGGGTCCGGAGTAATCCCCGTATTTTCAATCCCAGTATTGTCCGTGTTCGGACGCCTTCCATGCGCAAGCAGGATCCGGTGAAACTCCATATCGCGCGATCCGCTGCTGTCATCTATCCTGACACTGAAGGAATCATCCGTTTTTTCAGCGGACCTAATAGATGCTCCTGTGATGACCTCGTCGAACTTTGATCTGCAGTTTTTCAGCAGAGCGTTCACAAGATCGTTATCGGCTTCTTCAAGGACCTGCTCGCCTGTTTCCAGCACGGTTACCTTCGTGCCAAGCGTGGAGTAGAACATCGCAAGCTCAAGCCCGTAGAAGATCGTGCCGACAACAAGCATCGACTCCGGGATTTCGCCAAGCGCGACAGCTTTTCCGGTAGTCCATATGCCGGGTACATACCAGTCGGGAAATGCCTTTATCCTCGATCCGGTCGCGATGATCGCGTGTTCGAATTCGATCCGAGGTCCGTTTTTAATAGCAATCCGCTTTGGTGATTCAAATCGTCCGTGGCCCCTTACAAGGTTTACACCCGCTCGTTTTATCGCCCTTTCCGCCCCGGATGATAATCCTTTTACAATCTTGTTCTTCCATTCCCGAATCGACTCGATATCGATCTCGGGTTCCTCATACCTGATCCCGATCGATTCTGCCGACCGTGCCTCGCGGATTACCGACATCGCGTGATTGAGGGCTTTTGCCGGTATGCAGCCTTCGTTGATGCAGGTCCCTCCGAGCGATTTCCTCGAGTCTATAAGTACCGTATCGTAACCAAGTTCACGTGCACGAAGCGCGGCGGCGAATCCTCCGGGACCGCCTCCGAGTATCGCGATACTGCTCGTGATCTTTCCGCTCTCTGTACTCATTCTCCCTCCTTCAGTCCTTACTTGCAGTGTGAATTATACTCTACATGATATCCGGTGTTATCCGTATCTAACAAATTGAGTACTTTCGTTTTAAAAATTCAATCTAAATATGATATTCTATAGCACACATATCGGCATGGAATGTTATTCTATTCATCGGAGGTTCATTCGAAATGCGGTTCAATCCAATAATTCTCATTACGGTTTTAATCATCGCGGTATCCTGCTCGGGTAGCGGAAATCCCGTCACACCCGACACAACTGATATTACTCCCGGAACCGATGTATCGGAGAGGGTCCTCACAACATCCGACTCTCATCACTGCTGGGGCCTCTGGCAGTTCGCTGCCGATCCGGATGCGGGAACTCTCGAGGTTACACCTCTTCGGTCGGCACTTATGCATGTTAACGTCGTTCCGCTTCTCGAACCTCCCATGGGCGCTAAACTGAAAATCGGCAACCTTGTATTCGATGACCTGATCTGCAATGTTGACGTCACCCTCATCCATCCATTCCCGGGCCTGAGCGAATACATCGGATTCGACGTCACGGGGGTTTTCATCTCCGATGGAACGATGGGCGGATTCCATGATCCCGACCTCTTAATGGCTGGTGACGGCGAAACACGACTTCTCAATCCTGACGGACTCACCCGATGGTGGAATCCCGACGAGTTCGGAATTCCCGGCCCGCCGATATTCAGGTACAAAGACGGCCTGATGGGTAATCCCGATTCAATGGGAAACTACTCATGCACGCTTAACGGGTACAAACTTTTCTGCGACGACCTTGGCCCGGAGGACCCGGTGCTCGCGCTCGACCCGAACAGCCGCGTGACGTTCACCGATGGTTACGCGAACACACGCCACTACACAATAGATTTCGCAGGGGGCGTTGTTTTCAACTACGCCGTCGATGCGAACTGGGAGCCACCCGAAGGTCTTCCACCATATTACCCCGATGATTTTATCCCCGAGGCTAACCGCCCGGAGGCATGGGCGATTTCTGTTACGGAACTTGAGAACAGCCTGTGGAACGACGGAAACGCTTCAGGTGGAGCCCTTTCTCTGATGATAGATGTCTGGGACCACTACAACGCCGGTGACAACATCCTGTGGACGGAGTCACCGGGCGCTTTCGATTACACGACCGGTTACCAGACAGGCGGTATGGATTCATACAGCACGTACCAGGTTGATATTGTCGATGTGTCACCGCCGTTCGAAACCATGGATATCATGATCGGCGTCGAGTCGGAAGCGATCGGATACCACGATGTGCTTCCGGACAATCCCATAACCGCGTATTTCACATACACTGTCGAGGTGGGAAGCGAGCCGGGAAATCCGCCGACCGCAATTATGGAGGCGACATCCGGCACGACCATCTTCGCGGGACAGACTGTCAGCTTCGACGCGTCCGCGAGTACCGGGAGTCAGCCCCTGACATTTACATGGGATTTCAACGGTGATGACATCTACGACGGCCCCGAGGACACATACACGGGTGATTCGGCTACGCCGGAGCACCAGTTCGACGATGAAGGCACGTTCGATGTGACGGTGAAGGTTACAAATCCGATCGGTGAGGATATCTCGGAACCTGTCGAGATAAACGTACTGCCGGCGCTCGATCCGAACGACACCTACGTCGACGCGGACTACACCGGCGGTGATTCGGACGGCACTATGGAGAAACCGTTTCTGACCGTACAGGAGGGAATGGCTGCGGTCGATCCGTACCAGAAGGTCCACGTCGATTACTGCGACGGTGGCGACAATATCTACTACACTTCCGGGCTTACGCTCAAATCCGACGTGACTCTTCTCGGCGACAACTGGAACGGTGGCGGACCCGGAAAACCGATTCTCAAAAATACATCGGGAATTCACACCATCAGCTGGACGTCCACGCTCAATAACTTCACACTCGACGGATTCGAGATCGGGATGGGTGAACAGGCCGGTAACTCCAGTAATTACGGAATATACCTTTCCACCTACAGCAGCAATATGGACAGCATCACGATTCGTCACTGCCAGTTCACCGATTCAATCGATGATACGGGAAAGACTTCCGGGGTGGGAATTCCGATCAGCATGAGAGGCTGCAGCAATTCCCTTATCGAGTTTAACGAGATCGGACCACTCACATGGGAGAGTGAAACTCCCGGAGTGTACGCAAGGGTGCTGTGGAGCGGAATGTACCTTCAGTACTGCGACAACATAGAGGTTAAGAACAATTTCATCCATGACACGACTGTCGATTACGACGGTGACGCTTCGTGGGGACAGATTCGTGTGTTCGGTATCCACTGCTACACGTGCAATCCGGCGGACGTCCATAACAACCTGATCTGCCACATCAAGGGCATTAACGACTACGACTATCGTATCGAGGCGATGATGATGGAGGGGTACTCCGGGACACAGGAGTATCACTACTACAACAACACGATCGACAGCTTCGATCACTCCACCTCGAATGGCGGATTTTCGCTCAGGGGAATTTTCATCTATGCCAACAGCGCAACCGACACTGACATCAATAACACGATAATGACCAACTTCACCCCCGGCGGGTATTCAAGCGTACAGGCGTATTTCTCAAGCCCGTCCTACCTTTACGACATCAGTTACTCGACAGGTTACAGCCTTGGAAGCATCACGGATTATTTCTACAACCTGAACGAGGGCGACGGCATCACGAATTATCCGGGGATCGATCCGAAGTATGTGAACAACACGACCGAGCCGTACGATTACACGTTCCAGAGCGGGTCGGGATGCGAGATGGGAGACCCGAATTTCATCGACTGGGACGACACGGGAACCCCGTCGGGAGATCCTGACGAAACGAACGAGGAGAACAGGTCACGGATGGGATGCTTCGGCGGACCTGACGGCGACTGGGACCCGTACGATTTGTAGACCGCAGGTTTATGATCACCAAACATCAAATTGGTGTTATTTACGGTGTGGGAATATTTACGATGTGGGTTGATTTTATGGAGTGGAATTTTTAAGTAGTGGATTTTTCTTAGGAGTGGAAGCCTCCCGGCTTCCACATGATCGATGGCTTCAAGCCATCGTCTCTTAATTGCGAGGGTCGGGAGACCCTCACTCCGGTGATGATGGCCTGGAGGCCATCACTCCAGAGAAAAGTAATCACTCCGTGAATAAGCCATCACTCAAGTAAAAATCCCGTAATTCCATGAAAAACGCAGGCACTTTCGCCTGCGTTACGATTACCTGTTAAATTGTAAAATTAAAACTACCACAGATCCACAACACGGAATCCCCCATCCCGTGCTGCGACATACGCGTAGCCGTTCACACACATCACGTTCACAATGTTCCCTGGTAGCGTGACCGAATCGTAGTGCGTTTCAGAACCGGGGTGCGAAGTGTCTACAAGCTCAAGGGAGCGCGTGTCGGCAATGTAGGAGTAATCAAAGTAATTAAATATTCCTACCGCATTCCCGGGAGTGTCGACAGTGTTCAGCACGCTTGCTGATGTCGGTGTTGTTATATCGATCACCTGAAGCCCCGACGTGTCATCCGCGACATAGGCATAGTTTCCATTGATAACGATATCGTAAGCGGAACCGGATGTGTTGACGGTATGTGCCGTGAATGCGATTTCCGGATCACTTATATCGACTACCTGTATGCCTGATGTTGTGTCGCATGGATATGCATAGTCACCCGATACCGCGATACCGAACATGGACGATGAACACGGGACCGTTTGTACAATTGCAGCGGAACCGAGCGGGTCGATATCGACAACATGCATCCCATCCATCATTCCGGTGAGATATGCATAGCCATTATCAATCGCGACATCGACAAGGTCGTCATTTGTATGAGGTACTGACTTGAGTAATGCCGGAGCGTATGGTGTCGTTATGTCGTAGATATAAAGATAAGCCCAGCCAACAACGTATGCTGTGTTGTCCTCAATAACGATATTGAACAGCCGATCATTCTCAAAGGCCTCGGCATATGCGCATACCGGGGAATCCAGCGGATCGATGTCCCAGACTTCATATCCATAAGCACCTGCCATGTGCGCGAATCCGTCAGCAACCTCCACATCCTCTATCGCGGTCGGGCATAATTCGGTCCACACATGATATGCACTTCCGGGCGGGTTAATATCAACTACATCTATACCTGCCCACCTGTTTGCTACATATGCATAATCTCCCGAAACCGAGATGCCCTGACAATCGCCTGAAATGTCAATGTTCGTGACTTTCGACGTGCCACTTACAGGTTCGACATCGTAGATAGCCAACCCGCTCCGGTCCGTTATATAAACGTAGTCTCCTTTGTACTCGATATCATTCGGGACATCATCGAGGCTGACGGTCTTCACAGTACTCGCGGACATTGGCGGAACAACATCGATTATTGCCAGTTCGAGGTGTATTGATGGTGAATATTCGTATACCACTGCGTAGACATACTCACCGTAGAAATCGAGGCTGTACAGATCGTAGGACGAAACATACACCGAGTTGATCACAGATGCCGATGACAGCGGATCGATGTCAATTATGTCAACACCGAGGCCCATCGCGACATACGCGTAACCACTTCCAACGCTTACGTCTGTCGCACCGGATGACGTCGCGACCGTTTTTTCCACGTATGCGCTCGCGGGATCGGTAATATTAACGACCTTAAGTCCCGTCGATCCATTCGCGACATACGCGTACGTCCCCTGTACGAAAACGTCCTCCGCCGATCCTCCGGCCATGTCTACTGTCTTTAATATTGAAGGAGAGTACGAATCCGAAACATCGATAATGTGAAGCGCCGAGTATGCTGTTGCTCCAAAATCATTTTTCCCTGTTGCGTATACCTTATTGTCAAAATAGAAGACCGAAACTGTCAGGCCCGGAAGCTGTATGTGCGATCTCCAGACCGGATTATCCGCTGTCGTAAGATCAAAAATATGGAATCCCGTCGGTCCACCCGCGACATAAAGGAAATCGCCGACCGCGACAACATCCACCGGACTGAAGTTAAGAAACTCGGGCGTGACTTCTTCGAGCAAATCCGGCAGTCCCGGATTCACCTGCACCGATAGTGCAGCATCGAGTGTGTCCGTCTCCATTTCATCATCGGTTACACGAAGCTGGACTTCATAGGTTCCGGGCTCCTGCCATGCATGATCCGCTTCGACGCCGGTTTCATCGTATGTCCCGTCGTTCCCGAAATCCCACTCGTAAAGAGTAATATCCCCGCCATCGGGATCGTACGATAACGATCCGTCGAAATGCACGGGCAGCCCTGCAGGAACAGGATTCGGTCCGCATTCAGCCAGTGCTACAGGTGGTTCATAAGGTATGATCAGAATATCAAGCGTATCGCTTACGTCCGTTGATCCTTCATTATCAACGACCTGTGCCTTGACATAAAACATCCCGGGTGCAGACCAGGAATGAATGACCTCCATCCCGAAAGCGTCATCGAAAACTTCATCCCCGTCAAAATCCCAGTTTACCTCTGTAATTTCACTGCCATCACAATCCTGATCGTGCGATTCGTACGCGCTGAACACGATCTCCTCGTCCGGATATGCCTCGGTCTTGTCTGCCTCTATCAGCGCGACAGGTGGAAGGTCCTCGGTTTGAATTTCGATCGGCTCGTCAAGAGTATCAACCCAACCCTCATCGTCAGTGACCCTGAGCTGGACCATGTAAACACCGACTTCATCCCACGTATGCTCAACAATCGCTCCCCACTCGTCGTATGTGCCATCGCACTCCCAGTCCCACTGGTACGTGACTATCTCGCCACCATCGGGATCGTAGGATTCCTCACCGTTGAACGTGACCGGTTCGCAGATAATGTACGGGCCTTCGCTCGGATATCCAACCGCTACCGGACCTTCTCCCGGATCCGCGGGACCGACCTCCAGGGGAACAAGCTGGTACGATTTCAGATTAAGCCATTCCGGCGATGTGTCGTTCTCCTCATCCTCGACAGTCACGAGACATTTGTACATCCCGAGTTCGGCGAGAAGTTCATTTTCGATTACCGCTCCATACCGGAAATAATCACCGAAATCCTGCACCGGTTCCGGCATGAACGGGTGATCAGCGAGCTCGGGAACCTCGATGAACGGCATTGAATTTGTCGAATCTCCGCCGTAATCGTAGACGTCGATAATCAGGTCCACCATGCCGCCCGAGACGGTCAGTCCCGGACCGATGGGTTCGACTGAGTAGTCAATTTTCCATGGTTCGGGGCAGTTCGCTTCCGGTGGAAAATCATTCATCGGGTCGTCGGGAGGTATCGTCGTAGGTGGCGCCCAGCTTGCGTCAACCGCGTAGCCAAACACAAACGCGCCTGTCGGCATGAAGACCTCGTAAGTAACCGTAACCTCATCACCGGCGAAGAACGCATTCCTAGTGTTGGCTGCGCCCGGTGATACGTGACGTTTATAGCCGTTCATGTACGAGTCGGGCGGTTCACTCGTCGCGAAGTTCCCCTTCAGGTACCCCTGGAATCCACCGGGACCCGATCCGGTAGTCCATGCGCCGTACAGCGCGGTGTAACCATCGGCGTTGAGGAGTTCGCCCTCCCCGAGCATGCTGTCGGAGGTCCGGACTCCGCTTATCGGGTAAATCTTCGTGCCGTTGAACATCGCGATTCCCCTGACGTCAAATCCGGTCAGGTTAGGAAGATCGAACGGATGTTTTATCAGGATGTCGATCTCCATCACGTTCGGACCTGTCGGGTGAATACCGGCTATCTTGAAGCAGTTGTAACATGGCCCCTGTTCTAGAAATTTCAGTACGTTCCAGTGACCGGTTACCTCGCGAAGAGTCGCGATCTCGAAATCGGTGTGATCCTCATTAACATAGATTTCATGGAACATCCAGAGATAATGCCCGGACTCAACATCGGCTGTATTCACAACAGGTGTGAGGTCGGACGGATTATTTTCGATTATTGAATCAGGTGACTGGGGCGGCTCGGTCGGAATCGATCCCGAGCATGATAAAGTAAGCGCCGCAAAGACACACATTGCCAGCGCAATCGGTAGATTCTTAAAAGTCATGATTAATAACCTCCAGCGACAGGATATGCACTAAAAGCAAAGGATGCATCCCGTTTGGACAAGACCACAATTAAAGATAACCGATTGACCGGATCATATTATAATATAATGGACAATAAATATAAAGCGATCTCAGGCCTTGCTATCATTTTGGAGTGGATTTCTTTAAGGAGTGGAAGCCTCCCGGCTTCCACAGGATAGATGGCTTCAAGCCATCGTCTCTCAATTGCGAGGGTCGGGAGACCCTCACTCCTGTAATACTATCAAAGCAGTTACAAAACATGGTGTGGAAATATTTACGATGTGGCTTGTTCTTACGAAGTGGATCTTTTTTGGGAGTGGAAGCCTCCCGGCTTCCACAGGATCGATGGCTTCAAGCCATCGTCTCTCAATTGCGAGGGTCGGGAGACCCTCACTCCGGTGATGATGGCCTGGAGGCCATCACTCCCGGGTGAGCCATCGTTTCGAAAAAATCAATTCAAACCTATTCGAGCACTGAAAGAGCGTCCGGGCCGAGTCTTTCGACAAGTTGCGCTTCATATAAACTTTCCGGCTCGACCGCGACTCCCCGCGATTCCCACTCGCCATCACCCTGATATACACCCGCGGTGCATCCGATCGCCCAGTTTGTCGCAGTAGGTGGACTCTCGATGATCATCGAGTTCGCGCTGCAGTTCCACAACACAAAATTCGCGCCCGCCCATCCGTGACCCGAACCCATGTTCCCGCGATTCCTTACATTGATCGCGTTCCCGGAGACATGCACGTTGTCGAACAGCGTTCCCGTCGCCCACCGCTGGTGAGGACCCGTATCGCTAAAGGCTTGAATCGATTCGCACCTGAGAAAGACATTCGGTCCTGCCGAGGTGGTCTGCGGCACGAAGTCATGACGCCCGAACTCCGAGTAGCATCGATAGAAAAGGGTCATCTGGCCCGTCGTCATGAACGGGTACCGCCTGCTCCCGGTCACGAGTGAAATCGGTTCGAGACTCATGCAGTCCTGCACGGTTATAAATTTCCCCCACCTGCTGACGGCGACGATGTTGAAACCGAAATGGACGCCGGTTATGTTCCGCGCCCATCCGTTTTCTATTTCGTTAAATTCAATGAACGACCACGCATGATCCTCGTCGAGGATATCCGCGTATTCGCTGTCGCCGCGCATGTTCTCGATCCCGACATTCGAAATCCGTCCGGGGTAATCGTACAGATAAACATAACCACCCCCGTACTGTCCGTCTATCGCGCAGCATATCGGTGCGTCGATGGTGATGCGGTTCGAGTCGATCGCTGTGATCACGCGGTCTGAGAGAATATTTTTCGATCCCGGCTCCCACTGGTAAACCGGGTTACCATCGCTTCGTGGCGGTATCCGGTCCATGCCGAGGACGCTTATCCATTCGGCGATGCTCGGACGGAGGACGATCACATTGTCTCCGACCGTGAATCCGGACGCGTCGGCGACTTCGAAACTCATCGAGCCGACCGGGACATACTCATCGGCTATCACGACCCGTGAACCCTCAACTTCAACCGGAACTCCTGTTCCGCGCGCAATGATGAGTTTCCGCTGTTCGGTTCCAACACCGAGAATAACCGTGCCGTCCTCGCCATCGCCTTCGCCGCGAAGCACAACTCCGCTATCGGAAATCCGGACCGAACCCCTGACCTCGTAGGTGCCGGATTTCAGAAGGACTGCGCCACGGAAGCCATCCGGATTTAACGGCAGAGATGAAACATGGTCGATTGCGGCCTGGATATTCTCATCGTCATCACCATCGACCGGCTCGATCGTGATCGCGACCGGAACATCCGGGATCGGTACACCGCCACCCATATAGCCGCAGTACGAGAAGTCGGGAATCCTGTTCCCGAGTTCATCAGGAGCATAGATGAGCGTGCCGGTACCATCGGGATACACGCAGGAGGAATAAACCGGAGAGTCGGTCTGTGCCGATGTTCCCTGCTGAATCGAAAGAAATATAAAAAATATACCGAAAATTACTAATCCCAGCTTGATCGATCTCATACCCGACCTCCATAAGTGTCTGTTCGCTGCCTGGTTATTATACTACCCGTATCGACGCTTAAGGGATATCATAAAGCAATAAAAACCGGGAGATTTAAGTCTGATTGCCATGATTTGAATGGATTTCCTGCCAGATAGACAAGTATCCCGAAAAATCTTTCACTAAATAGCCCAAAATATAAAAACTTAGTTTTATTAGGATAAATCTTATAGAACTTGATTTAGGCAATTTAAAACAGGTTTAAAATTAATTAAAATTATATTATAAATAGAACTTTAGCGCAAATTGATTTTTCCGGGCTGGAGAGTCTGAAAGTAAAATTCATTATATTTGTCACGATAGTTTACGGGGTATCCGGGCCGTCGGGCGTGAAATCACCGAAAATTTCCGGGTGAAACCATGATGCGAGCAGCCTGAGCGACTCATCAAGATGTGCTCCGGGTATCTGGATCCAGCCCTCACGGACCGCGTACACACGTCCGGTCTGTACAGCTTTCAGCGATTCAAGCTCCGACCAGTCATCGACAAGCGCGTCATATTCTTCGTCGGATGCGCCCTTCGCAAGTGTCGAGTCGAGAATGATGTCCGGATCCCGCTCGATGATCGATTCAACCCCGATAAGCGGTGCCGGAGCTCCGGTATCTCCGAAAACATTCGCTCCGCCCGCGATCTCAATCAGTTCCGAGAGGAAACTCCCGCCGCCCGACACATAGATATCCTGGAGTCGTCCGGGGTTTCGTCCGATCACAAGGACGACCGAGACCCGGTCGATACCATCGAGTGCGGACGATATTTCGCTGACGGTGTTTTCGTAGTTACGGATAATTTCGGTTGCGCGGTTCTGATGTTTTGTGTATTCGCCGATCGTCGCGATCGATTCGAGCGTGTCGCTGACAGTGTCACCCGGAAGAACAACGACGTTTATCCCGAGCCTTGTAAGCATATCAACCGCGTTCTCATCGGTGTCGAGAATAAATACCGCGTCGGGATTGGCCGCGACAATCGCCTCCATGTTCGGCGCGAGGTAGGTACCCATATGTGGAAGGTCGGATGCCTCCGGGGGATAAACCGAGTAGTCATCGACCCCTATCAGCATTTCTTCGGCATCGAGCGCGAAGATGATCTCCGTAACATTCGGTGCGAGCGAGATCAGGCGCATAGAGTCTCGTTCGTCCGATTCACCTGGCTGCCCGGATTCACCGGAATCTGTCGCGCATGAAATCGACATGAAAGCAAGAATGAGAAGAATTATGTGCCGGAGCAGTCTGAACATTCGGTTTCATTATAATCCCGTGCGCGACGGATAAGTAGTCCCGGCGTAGGTTTATGGTAAATCAAAACGTTTAACAGGTGAGATGGTCGTGAAATCTCCTTTAACCGGGCTGTCAGTCAGTGATGTCGTGATTCACGGCAATCGTTCCGTTCTCGATGCTGAACTTGCGCTCGTTCTTAATTCAAGGCAGACGAAAACTCCGATCGGATCGGATGAGTGGATCAGGTCGACTCTCGGAGCTGTAAGGTCTTCGATCGACTCCGGGCGAACAGTTATTTCGTCTGTCGGGATGAACACGTGGGAGATCGTCTTGTGGGCTGTTTCGAAATATGGGGGCAGGACACTTCTTATTCTCCCGGAAACGGAATCGATAGAAATGGAAACTTATGCTGAAAGCGTGTTTACCGATTTCCATCTCGATCCGTCGGATCACGCATGGATTTTCATCAGCGGTGTTAAAAGTAAAAGGAGCCGTAAGTCATGGTGGCATTCAAGGGACGAAGTTGCGATATCACTCGCCGATGCGATCATCCCGGTATCGGTTCGGGATCGAGGACGCCTTGCTGATTTTCTTAAAACCGACATAAATGAAGCCCCGATCGATGATTCCTTCAGGGTTGAATACCGTCACCATAAAAGGAACCCGGTAAAAATCGCGGTTCCGGATAAAGTGCAAGAATTCACCGACTGGCATTATGTAACTCACTGGACGAAACGCACTAATGGTCCATGGCCGGAAGAGACATCTTTCGAATATTACGAGGATGTAGTGAATTCAACGGAACGATACCCCAGGCTCGCATGCGACACATTGCGCAGAATTCTTAATGATCGCAGAATCAGGGGCTCCGGAAATCACATGAAAAGCGGTAAACCGATGGTTTCATTCACATCGCTTGCACCACACAAGGCCGTTGAATTAATGAAATGGCGAAAAAGATACGTGCTGCCGACGTTCGAACCATACGGGATTGCTATCGAGCGACAAGCCGCGGAAATTGCAGGTATCCTGCCGGTGACGTATGTAAAGAACAGGCGTGACGATATTACCCGTGATACGGAATTCGTCCAGGGTTACGGTACGGGCGAGTGGTTCAGGGAGTGCGAGTACAGGCATCCGGGCGATATAGACCTTGCAGAATTTGACAGAAGGCTAATCCGAATTCTGGTTCCGACTGTACATGAAGCGGGGTTTTTCCGCGACATATCTGACTATGAAACCCTTCCGCTTGAGGTTTAAGAATAAACGGACAGAGGAATTTTCTGACCTAAAAACCCGCACTATTGATACAACATACCGCACTCATAGTGTTAAAATCCGTACATGGATATTGCGGTAATCGGCTGCGGGTATGTCGGTCTTGCGACGTCGGTCGTTCTTGCGGAACTCGGGCATCATGTAATCGGGGTGGAAATCGATGCGGAGAAACTCCGCAAGCTGAAAAACGGCCGGACTCCTATTTACGAGGTATACCTTCAGGAACTACTCACAAAGGGGATAAAGGGTGGACGTCTTGAATTTACAGACGATCATGCGGCCGCATGCTCGAGGGCACGCGCGATTTTCCTCGCGGTCGGAACCCCCACTCGCGAGACATGGCAGATCGATCTCTCACAGCTTGAAGGTGCGATCGATTCGGTAGCTGTCGCGCTGATGGCGAATTCCGAGACGACAGATCCCGCGGTTGTGATCGTCAAGTCGACGGTACCATCGGGCACGATGGACTACCTTCACGACAGAATGAAAGTGAAGGTCACCGGCCCGTCGAGACCGTTCGTGTTCGCGTCGAATCCCGAATTCCTCCGTGAGGGACAGGCGATTTTCGACACGCTCTACCCGGACCGGATTGTTGTCGGTGCTGATGAGGATGGAGTGTTTGAAGTATTCGACGAAATGTTCGGGCGAATCGTAAAGCAGGATTTCGAGGATGCATCTCCGCTTCCGAAGCGTCCTGAAGGTTTTCACGTTCCGGTCGAGGTTGTAAAGACAAGCCCGCGTTCTGCTGAGATGATCAAGTACGCGTCAAACGCGTTTCTTGCCACTAAGATCAGTTTCATTAATGAAATAGCGAACCTGTGCGAGGAGGTTGGCGCGGATATCAACGATGTCGCGCACGGGATCGGGCTGGACACGAGGATCGGCCCGAGATTTCTCAATGCAGGTATCGGGTACGGCGGGTCGTGCTTCCCGAAGGACACGAAAGCACTTCACCATCACGCGGGTAGTCGCGGCTACACTTTCACTCTCCTGAACGCCGTAATTGAAGTCAATCGAATTCAGCGATACCGTTTCCTCGCGAAAATCCGTCGCGCTCTCGAACCCCTTAACGACAAAACCCTTGGAGTACTCGGTATTGCCTTCAAACCCGGCACGGACGACATACGCGAGGCCCCGGCGATCGATCTTATGAGGGAACTCAGCCGCGACGGTGTTAAGATCAGGGCGTACGACCCCGAAGCAACCGATAACGCAAGGGCGCATTTTGGCGGCTGCGATTACGTCGACGACCCGTACGAAGTCGCGAAGGATGCGGACGCGGTGGTTCTGGTAACCGAGTGGCCGGAATTCCTCGATCTCGACTGGAAGAAAATGGCTGATTTAATGAACGGGAAGCTCGTGTTCGACGGTCGTAACTGCCTCGATCGCTCGAAACTCGCGGAATACGGTTTAAATGTCACGGGGGTTGGTCGATGAAAAAGGTGGAAGTAAGGATTCAGCAGGACCCGGATGGCGGCTGGTGGGCATCATCACCGGAATCACCCGGATTCTTCGCAACAGGCGAATCAAGGGCGGAAGCGCTTGAGAACGCGAAGGATGGTCTGTCAATTTTCCTCGGACTTGAGGATAACGAATTCGAGCTTGAAATTACCGAAACACTGGCTTCATCGAATGGGGAATAACCGGGTCCGATTAATTGTAAATCGTGTATTGACTGATCGTAACTCATGGAATAAGTTATAATTCAGGGTTAGAGACGTAATGGGAAATTTCAGGACATCGAGGGGAAGTTAATTTGCCACCACAAGTCCCGCTGGCGCATTCGCCATTTTTATTCATCACGGACAGGCACAGGTCGGCCGGCCGAAGCAACATCGAAGTCGTGAAAGCCGCCATGAAAGGTGGCTGCAAGTGGATCATGTATCGCGAACCCGATCTCAGCGACGAGGATTTCTACAATGAATGCCTCAAGATCCGCGAGATCACAAACGAGGTTGGAGCTGGCCTGATTGTAAATGACCGCCTCGACATCGCCGCGCTTGTTCGTGCCGAAGGTATCCATCTCGGAAAGGGTGACCTTCCATTAAGGGTAGTAAAGGAATACATGGGAGAGGACTTCATTGTCGGATATTCCGCACATAACACCGAGGAAGCAATTGTAAAAGCCTGGGAGGGTGCCGACTATTTTACATACAGCCCGATCTTCAGGCTTGTCCACAAGGATTCACCTCATAAGCCACATGGAATAGACGGCGCCAGGGAAATCGTCACCAAGGTGGAAGTCCCCGTTTTCATGCTTGGGGGAATCCAGGTGGCGGATCTCAGGGACCTTGCGAGCGCTGTACACCCGATCCGGGTTGCCGGTGTGAGCATGATCAGCGAAGCGGAAGATATCACGGCCGCTGCAGAGGAAATAATCGATATTCTGGACCCGGCTCTGAAAGATGACCTTGAAAATTAACTCCAGCCATTACGCCGTTTGAAACAATCTGATAAATCAATCGTCCTGTATCAACAAAATATCTGCGACGGAGGTGCTGCTTACCAATGAAAGGACGCAGGTTTGTAATCTCTCTAATTGTGGTTCTGATTCTGACCACGCTCCCGGGTGTTTCGTGCAGGCATAAGCGCACCCCAATGGAGAATCTCCTCATGGAGAACCTCAAACCGTGGTGGGAATATCTCGAGGACTATAAAAGAGCCACCATGTGCTATCCTCAAACCTGGGACCAGCTTATAAGGTGGAAGAGCCTCGAGATGCCGGAAAACCCGTTCACTGGTGAGCCGATAAGAGCGCTCGAATCCTCCGAGTTCGATCCCGAGACATCGCCGGGAAATATCTATTACATAAAGGTTGAGCAGGACGACTGTGTAATTAACTGCCAGGTGATTATTTTCGGTGAGAAGGGGGAGCTGACCCGTTATTCTCATGCCGGACCACTCGCACCCACCTGATATTTTCAATACGCCATAGACAAATAAATCTGTATCAGTTAGTATCCATTGTTAAATTCATATGGGACAGCCGGGCATTACCCGGAATAATTATATTTAGTTTGAAAAATCATCCCATGGTCACATTCATGGTGCTCAATCGCGTACATATTATGAGAGTGTTCCGTAAGGAGGGTGTTATATGAACTCCCCTTCGGTGGAACAAAAACATTCATGGAACCAGAAGGAGATCAACTCCACACTTGCCAGGTACAGGGCGAGCACCCATTGCAGGGATCTTGTGGCTGAACAATTGTGGTGGATAGTCCGCGATGAAGTAATGATGAACCTGAGACGCTCTCTTCGTGACGATATCGCGGTCGAGGAAGCCGAATTTATCGCGCTGAAGGAACTTACAAAACGACTTGAAGGCGGAAAAGTGAAATTCATCTCGAGAAAATATATCAGGTTCATAACGAAATCAGCCGTACGGTTTGTAATTAGCAGGCGCGGAAGGATGGAATCCGCAGACAGCACCGATTCCCGAAGCCTGATAACCGATCGCGGACAGAAGTCACCGCAGGAAAGGGCTTTCAGGTATGCCGACCTGTATTTCTGCATGGAAAAACTGACTCAGGAGGAAAGAAGGCTTGTGAACCTGCATCATGGCGACGATATGAAACTGGATAAAGTCGCTGAATTGATGGAGGTTCGTCACGATACACTTAGAAAACGTCACAGCCGCATACTGTCTAAACTCAGGGAGTGCCTTGAATCGCTTGGCATGAGGGGGTGGGCTTATGCCTGAGAAAACCAACGGCACGGGTGCTTTCGAGAAGGTACTGAAAGAGATAAGGGATCGGGGATTGTCCGGAGCGGAACTTGATCAATACATCTCGAACGTAAAACCTGATCTCGACGATGAATCATACCGGGAGCTTCTTATCGCGCTGAAACTCGACGGTTACGCGAAACTCGACCGCGAGTACGACGAATGGGTCGGTGAAGCTGGAGCACGCGAAGCGTCCGCAATTTCCGGATGGAACATATTTTTCAGATACGGCTGGATTGCGGCCGCGGTACTTCTCGTTCTTAACCTACTCAGACCCGGTATGGTTCCGGTAATGGCGGGTTACTCCGAGATAACCGACTCGAAGGAGTTCACGAACGCGCTTATCAGCGAAGCGGAAAGCCTCGGAATGGATTTGCGATCTGCAATGGAACCGAATCCGCTTCGAAGGCTGAAGCATGTCATGGAGGTTAAATATTGCGATATCGACGAGGATGATGCAATTGAAGTAATAATCGTCAACAACGGCAGAATGCTTGTTATGAACCATGACGGCACCCGCGAGTGGGCATTCACTCTTAACCCGTCACATCTCGAGGAGGATTTCATCAACGGTGGGCTGAAGGAATCGGTCAGGTTTCTTCACAACAACGTGGATAGATTTGATCCAAACGATATCTACCATGCCGCAGATTACGACGTCGACAGCCCGGGCTGGCTCGATGCGGCATGGCCTCAGTTGTTAACCTCAACGAATATGGTCGATATACTCGATTTCGACCATGACGGGCATCTCGAGATTCTCATGAGCTTTCGCGGAGCTCTTCTGGTGATCAGCCACGAGGGCAACCTTCAGAATGTAATTGTTGATGGTGTCGAGCGAAAACATATCGTTCTCCTTGATGGCGACTTTTTCAGCGATACTAAGGCAATTGAAGACCTCGACGGTGATGGCGAGTACGAATTAATTGTCTGCAAGGGATGCAATGATCCCCTGAACAGCGTCGATGGCGCTCCGGTAAGGATTGAAGGCTATCCTTACATCTGGGGTGAAAGACCGGACCGGGATGACGTAATCGAGCCGGAACCCTATAACGAAAGAGGACTTTTCGTAGCTGACATAAACGGTCATGAGCTCTGGCACATTAACCTTCCCTACCATGTTGATCGCCTCTCGGTCTGTGATTTCGACAACGATGGATCCATCGAGATCATCCCGGACACGTACACACCCAATAATTTCTACCGGGTGATATACGACGGAGAATACGAGAACATCGCCGGGAATAACTTCGACTGGACCACATGGCCCGATGATATCCAAGTACTCGAGGACTGGACCGGAGTGTGGGAGGATAAACCGGGAATACCACCCGGATCGGGCAAAACGATGTTCCTCGCATTCGGGATGAACGAAGAGGGCGGCTATCTTGACCATTACGAAATAGTTGATACCGCGAACAGGTACACTTACGTCGCAAATCGCAATTTCTCAGATGGTGACGAATCCACGACGGTTGTTTTCAGGTATACGGACCATCCTGTAGAAGATGAAGTTTACAGTTACTCGTTATTTGATTTTAACGATTCAACCGGTTCCCTTATTCCTGTAATTACCGACAGCCCCGGCTACCCGGAGCTGAGATTCAACGAGGGCGTTTACGGATTGGGTGGTTTCTTATTCACTGGTTTTGCCATTGGCATCAGCAGGGAGGGAAGGCTGGATATACACGATGGGAGGCTGGGAATTTCAGATTCATACGAGATCTCGGTTGGTAACGGGAATTTAAGTGTCCCATGGAAAAGCGATGTGATTGTTTACGACACTGGCGATCTCGATGGTGACGGTACCGTCGAGATCCTGTGCGGATTCGGTACGCTTCATGCGCCGTGGGCGTCGAGTAATGTCGACAGCCTTATGACGGTAGTAAAGGTGTTCAGTGTGGCTGGTGGAATTGAAACGGGAGAACCGACACTGTTCCCGTTCAAACCGGAGCAGAATCTCGACACGATAATCGCGGCGGGTCCGGTGATAGATGCGTCATTTGAAGATGTCGATAATCAAGGTCCGGTTGATATAGTTCTTGTAGCGGATTATATATATTTTCTGAAGCCGGAATTTTAAGAATAACGCGGGAAATGATGTCACATTTCCCTGCCCCCTGAACGTAATAACATGTGAGAAGCGGTAAAGGAAGCACCATGTGAGCAGCCTCAGGTTAGAGGCAGGGAAATGTTGCATCATTCCCGACTGACGCCGGAGAAATCCGGCGTTAGTTTTTTCCGCATGCACGAATCCCTGCGAAACGTAAAAATATCCTCCGGGTGACCCCAATAACCTCCTGCTGTCAGTAATAACCATCAGCTGTCAGCAATAAACTCCAAGTAGCGGTGACAACCAACAGGACGGCCGTGAGGCCGTACGTGCCTGTCGCCGACTCTCAGCGTTCAATTACCTCTTATTAATTATTAACTGAAAATTCGAGGTACCATAAAAGTTGGTGTAAAAAAGGAGGCAGCGGTGTAATCTGTTAAGCAGCACCAAAACAGAAAGGAGACACCGCTGTGGTAGAAGGAAACAATGAAAACGGTCTGAAGTCAAC
>Ga0272441_10003384_pt1 | contig 30335 bp, 36 predicted proteins | sample SSMProp6N_FD_193582 | JGI IMG/M metagenome (GOLD analysis project Ga0272441, IMG submission 193582) | Marine sediment archaeal communities from Little Sippewissett salt marsh, Falmouth, MA, United States - SSM-Prop-6N | ecosystem: Environmental > Aquatic > Marine > Wetlands > Sediment ... | reverse complement strand
ATCGTCGAGTATCCGGATCGCTTCATGATCGGAAGCGACCTGTGCGGGCACTTCGATGCTCTCCCGCAGACCATCGGACGCTACCACAAGCTGTTTGAGCGCCTACCCGCAGACGTCGCAGCCAAGGTCGCCCGAGAGAACGCGGACGCGCTCTGGTTCTCGTAGCTCGTCTGTCACCGCCCGAGCGCTAGTTGTAGAGCTTCCCGGCTGACACGGCGTCGTCGTTCTCGTTGTGCGCCAACGTGGCTGCGAACACGAGCATCCGATTGTCGTTGGGCAACTCCAGCATCCACGGTCCGAGCCCGTCAAGATCGAAGCGGTACAGGAACATGGAGTCGATCGCTGGGCTTCGCGATCAGAAGGCTCTCCTGCGCAATGACACCGGTCGCAGGCTTGGAATCTCGGGCTCTTCGTTCATGTCTCTTTCCTGCGTGCTACGAGCTGTCGCCGTACACCAGCAGATGGGATCCCTCCGATGCGATGAGCGGCGCCAGCAGGCGAATCCCTGGGATGGCGACGAACTCGCCCTCCTTGCTCCATCCCTGTCCACTGGCGTGAAAACGATGGAAGGTCAGTTCGCCGGTCACTCGGTCGGCGACGAAAAATGGGGAGTGGTCCACGTAGAGCGGCTCGACGAAATCAAGGTCAAGCGGCAACGGGAGTCTTGACCCCACTTCGTGCGTTCCCTTGCTCGCATCGTCGCAGATGTGGTCGATGTTCACGTTCTTGTACGCGACGTTGGTCTTCAGGAAGTAGTTCTCGCCTCCCCAGTTGTAGAACGCGAAGCGCGTCCATCCCTTGGCCCATTGATGGTTCCATTGCCACGTCAACGTAGCCGGGATCTCCTCGGTTGCGATGACCTGATAGATGCCGGCGTGGCCGTCATCGACGCTGCATCCAAGCACATAGACGAGTCCTCGATGAGCGTACACGCCCAATGTGGAGAAGCCCGTCGTCTTTGCGCCATAGGTGCGGCTGTATTCGGACACAAACTCCAGCGTATGGTCCGCGCGGATCCGGCAGATGGTGAGCGATCCATTCTTCTGCTGATAGAGCAACAGGTAGGATGCCCCTCCGAACGTGAGCGAGCGTACCAGATCCCAATGGCCAGGCCATGCGTAGCTGGCGATCCGCTGCATCCATGACGTGCCGTCCTTGACCTGGAACACGTCGATGCGGGCATCATTCAGGGAGTAGCAGAACAGCTTGCGTTCGCCGTTGGCGGCGAGTGAAACGATCTGCGTGTAGTCGGATGCGAAATCGGTCGAGGCATCCACGTCCCAAACCTGATGGATGTCCAGCGTGCCGGATTGGGCTCCACGGCTGACGGCGAGCAGCTGTGCTGAGTTCTTGGCCATCACGACTCCTTCTCGGACGAATCAATGTCCGGATCGTAGGCCCAGCCGGCGACGATTGCCCACGCCCCGAGCGCACCGTTGACGCTGGTGTAGATGCCTTTCTGCTCGTAGACGTATCCAGCCCACGCCTTCTGAAGGTTCCAGTTGCCGATTCTCGAATCCATGACGGGATCCGATGCGTTGCGAACGAAGGCGTATCGCACGTTCGCTTCTCGCAGGTCGTTCTGCTGATCGCAAACCATGGCGATGACGGCATCGTCCATCTCTACCATGCATCCGTATTTGTCGAGCCGATTCTCGGTTGTGCCGAACAGGAACGTGTCTGTGGTGATGATCGGGTCGTCGCAGAGCTTGAGTCGGCTGTTCGGTTCATCTGGGAGAATGCGCGTGTCCGGATACTGTGGGCTAATGCGATAGACGGGGAATCCGGAAACCTGGATCACGAGCCCCTGTGCCTGGTCCAGGAAGCGATCCGGAAGGGCCCAGTCCGATGTGTACTTGCGGTTATTGAAGCCTGCATCCTTAAACTCGCCGAGCAGGTAGAATCGGGCGCTCCGCGTGATCAATGCCGATCCGAGCGCATCTTCATCCCGAACCGCACCAGCCGTTCCAATGGAGAGCACGAGTTCGGGGGCTGCCTCATCAAGGATCTTCTCTGTGAACTGGCAGAGTGGGAGGAGCGGACCGTCCTGGGCGAGATGCATGCCGGACTTGACGAGCAAGACGTTCTTCTCGCCGATCTTCACCATGCAGAACTTCCCCCACTGCTTGTCGTAGAGCGAGGGTGCGCCGCCCATGTGGCCGTACTTGACTTCGTCCATGTACTCTCGGATCTGGTGGTAATCGCGTGCATAGGGGAGCCAGCCCTTGCGCCATTCCGCCTTGGAACTGGTCACATCCGAGATCCTCATCTCCTGGTCCCATCCACAGAATACGTGATGCAATGCCGCCCACTCTGCTGAGGTCCAGGTCAGAATGACGGCATCAGCTCTGGGGAACGGTTCGTCCGCTGGCCACTTCGTGTACCCGCCGCGATGCTGTGCCGGGGGACGCTTTGGAGTCTCCAAAGGGACAGCAGAAGGGACATACTCCGGCGGAATATCCTGCGAACTCCAATCGATCGGGGCCAGCGGCTCCCGCAGCTCTTCGAACTCGAGACTCGGTACGGCATCGTGCCTCCAGGCTGCCATGCTACGGTTCTCAAGAATCTGTGCAGTGATCTCTTCGTTCATGCGGGGTCTCCTTTGCGACAGCGCTATCCGTAGAGCGCTTGCTTGACATCTTCCAGACCGAGATCATCCAGTGTTTCCGGAAAGGGCCAAGCGGTCTCCTGGTCCCAACCCATCATTCGGTAGTACTCCTTGCGGATGCCGTCCCAATCCTTCGGCGCACTCCTGGCACGTGCCGGAAGCCTGATCTCCGCTGGGGCAAGGCCCTCGCGGATGTTGAATGCATGGCGCACGGTCTTGATGCGCTGACCGATCCGTAGGTAGTCGTTGAAGTCGAGTGGGCTTCCGTCTGGGCGCGTCCATCCGGTTGCGGCATTGAGCCACTCAACGAGCGGAAGCGTGGGCCCGAGATCGAATCCGAAATTGCAGAGCCCTGCCCCGTTGACGATGTCCTCGCCGCAGCTGGCTCCCCACTGGTAATAGGCTTGCTTCTGCGTGTTCTCCGGTGCGATTTCGAACGGGCTCGTGCCTCGAAGTACGCCGTAGGAAGCATTGGGTTTCTCGTCGCCAGTCACCGGAATGTGGTTCTGCCAGGAATAGAACATGCTGGTGTGGCGACCGGGCGTGGGCTCGGCTTCGTACGCAATGCCCAGCGCAGTACGAGAGGGTTCATCGAGTCGGCAGTCATGCATGGGGAGTTCCTGCCCTCCGACCTGCATCGCGAATTCGAGCGTTTCGTCTCCGAACTGCTCCGCAGCGGCGCGGACGCCCTGCCGGAGATCGTGCCCGAGATCTCGGTCCTCGATGATCTGCTGAACGAGTTCAAGTGCGCCCTCGGGATCCTTCCACTTCAGCCTGATGCCACCCGTATCCTTCTCCGAGATGATGCCACGCTCAAAGGCCTCGTACGCCCAGTGGATGGTGACACCGCAGCTGATGGTGTCGATCCCCGCACGATTCAACAACTCGTTGATACGATAGATTGCCTTGACATCGCTGCACAGCAGTTGCGTGCCGAAACTGCACAGGGTCTCGTACTCCGGCCGGTGCGTCTCGCTGAGATCGGCTTCGCCGGGCAGACGGCAGATTGCGCCACAGCCGATCGGACAGCCGACGCAATGGTACTTCTGCTGCTCGTACTGGATGACAGCATAGTCGGAGATACGGTTCGCCTCTTTGCGAGGGAAGTCGCCTGCCTTGCCCGCCCAATTTCTAATCGGTGAGTCACCTGACTCCGCTTGCTCGGCTGTGCTGGCGCTTGTCCCGAATGTGCGAAGACGGATCGCGAAGTCGCCTGGGTCATCTTCCAGCGCAGTGAGGAACTTGCGTGTTGCAGCATACAGGGCCTTGTCATCCGCGACGCCGACTGAGCAATCTCCGTACAAGCACAGCGCTTTGAGGTGCTTCGAGCCCATCAGCGCGCCCAGTCCTCCTCGGCCTGCAACGCGCCCTCCCGCATTCACGACACAAGCGATCGGCGACAGCGTCTCCCCCCCCGCGCCGATCGTCATTGTGCGGAAGCGCGAGCCATGCGTGCCGCGTAGGATCTCATCTGTTTCCACGGCATCCTTTGCGCCCCACAAATCGCCCGCATCCACAAGCTGCTTGTCGTCTTCATCGATCAGGAGATAGACAGGCTGCTCGCTCTTGCCAACGAAGAAGATGCCGTCATACCCGCACGCCTTGATGGCGGGAGCGAAGTCGCCGCCGCAATTGGCGTCGTTCCACCCGCCGGTAAGCGGACTGCGACCGGCGATCATCCAGCGCCCGTTGAATACGGCCCTTGTTCCAGTGAGCAATCCGCTCATCACGGCAAACACATTCCCCGGATCGAGTGGCGGAAGCCCTTTGGGCTGGTGATCGAAGATTAGCTTCGATGCCAAGCCGTAGCCGCTGAGATACTTCCGATAGACTTCCTCGTTGATTGGCTTGTCAGTGAGTGTTCCGGCCGTCAAGTTCACCCACAGCACCTTGCCCATCCATGCGTGCCCCATTCCCTGCACCTCCGATCGCGTTTCCGTGCTCAGGCATCCAATCCGAAGAATGGCTGCCTACTTATCAGCTTCTGTTCTCGAAGCAGGATCACATACCAAGCGAAAGAACATAACACGTGACAAAACCTGAAAACAAACGAAGCAAACTTAGCAGGCGGGGAGAAGCCGATAGCGATCGCGCCTTTCGCCGCTCTTACTCAGCCATTGCCTCTGTGCTTCGCTCGCTGTGGACCAGCTGTTTGGGTTCGGCGGTGTTGAGGGCCGGAGGAGTTTCTTGGATTCCGCATCGGGGACAAAGTGGCTTCAGGAAACGATCGACGCGTTGCTTGCGGGGTGCGATCTGCGAGGCTACGTCGATGGCAAGGGTTGGGCGCATGCCGTTGCGCACATGGCGGACACGCTCTGCCAATTTGCGAGGATTCCTCTCACTGCAATGGATCAGCAGGGTCACATGCTCGAAGCGATTGCAGGCTGGTTGACCCCCTCATCCGACGCAGTGTTCGTGCAAGACGAAGGAGGGCGCCTGATGCGGGCCGCCTACTTCCCGATGCTGCGGGACGATCTGCCGAGGACGACGTATGTGGACTGGCTTGGGGGATTCAAGGCAACACTGGACGGAAGAACTTGAGGGTGGGGCGGCCTCTTCAATCTGGAGTTCTGTGATCACCGGGCGGTGAATGTGCGTTCAAACACCTGTGAAGCACTGCAGTGTTTGGCCCTCTACCTGCAACTTAGCCTGCGCCGGGACATACGGATGAGCAAGCGAAGACACCCTACGAGGCCTTCTTCGATCAACAGATCCGAGACCGAGAAGTGCTTCAGCAACACATGCTGGAGGCGAAACAGGCGCTCTACGGGGAACGGGTCTCCCAGTCTTCTCCTGTTGGATAACACAGCTCGGAATAGCATGGACGCGGGCATCTCGTGCGATGATCCGAACTCGCATTGCCATGGATCGGCGTCCGTGCTCCGCCGGCAGCAGGGCTGATGTAGGAACGCTGCCGACTTGTCTGGCGTTCCTCATCGGACTATAGTGAACCGGTCCCACGATCGGGGAAGGACCATGCACGCGACAACGGGAGGGGGCGTCGTTGGCACTCGCGCTACTCATTGCGGCCATGTTCGGTATCCTGGCTGCCTTTGGCAATCCAACAGGCAATGTTCCTCCCTATCCGTACTTCGTTACTTCCCCGGAAGCGGGTCAAGCGCCCTTGGAAGTTCAGTTCTCGGCTGCGAAATCGACCGACTACGACGGGACGATTGAAGTGTACCGCTGGTCATTTGGCGACGGAACGAGCGGTCGAGGATCCGAGGTTTGGCATGTGTTCCAATGGCCGGGAGAGTACAGCGTGACCCTCATGGTGACGGATGATCGCGGCGCGGTTGCCGCAATCGAGCGTTCCATCCTTGTCAGGGGTTCGCCGGGTGATGTGCAGGGGCAAGGAGGGGCGCCCACTACGATTGCGCTGTCGAGGGAAGCCGGCTCTCCCGATCGGCAAGAGCAAGCAGCCACGCTGTGGGTTCACTCCGACCTGTTTGCGATTTCCGATGAGGAGGTGCTCCGTGTGGGGGACGTTGGCTGGATTGGCTGGAACCCCGATCCAGAAGGCGATATCGGGGCAGGGATTAGTGTCGCGTTGCACAGTGCGCGTTTGCTCCATGCGGTTCGCGGAGCGCGAACCGCTGGATATGCGCGGATGCTGATTCTGGTTGATGTTGAAATCGCATCGACGGGTTCCACATATCAGACTTCGCCTGACGAGTTTGCACTTGTGCCCAACGACGGTCTTGCCCGAAGCCACGATGCTTGTCATAGTTGTCTACACCGACCCTTGGTGACTCGTCAGATCTCTTCGGGGGAGAGCGTTCGTGGGGAAATCCTCTTCAACGTGCCTGACAGCAGGGAGTTCACCCTTGTTTTCAAGGGCGCCTTCGGAAGCCCCATTCGCTTTCATTTCGCGCTGTAGACGGCGTCTTATCGGCATCAGCTCATGTCGAGCATACCCATTGTCGAGTCAGGAGTGGCAGGGCAGCTTCCGATGATGAGTCGAGAGATTGCTGAGCGACTGATGTATGCCGTATGCTAGGACACCATGCGCACCGATAGGTTGATCAAGAGAGTCCTCCTTGCCACGGGGTGTGTGCTTCTGCTTCTCATCGTTGCTTGTGGAAGAAGCGGGCCATCGGCAGACCGGACAGCGGAATGGCTGGAGCAAGGCGCTCGGTTGCTTAGCGAGGCGGCGGTGGACGCGGTGCCCAATTACGGAGGCTGGTCCACGAGATGGGATCTCGAGCGTAGCGAAGCCCGGGTCGACGAGGAGCGGTTTCCCACATGGGCAGAGGATCAGTATGAGACTTGCATCTACTGGCAAGCACCCTACAGCGCCAAGGTCTCAAACCGAAATCGAACGCCAGAGAACCCGGCCGTTCTGATCGATCGTCCGGGCACTGCTTGGGGCTGGATCCTTATCGGCGATCGCGGTGTCCACTTCCTTGAGCTTGGATACCAGTATGACGATGGCGAAGACGAAGCCGTGCTCACGATCGACGCTTGGGAACCTCCACAGGCTGTCCTCGAGGAGAACTAGCCGCCCGGCTGGCGGATCGAATCGGAGGAGCTGAAATCGCCTGCAGGAGAAGGCATGGCATTGCTGAGGTCAATGTCTCGACACGGGTCTCGGCACCGCAGAATTCCTGAAGAAGCTCGCTGATTTCGACACAACTCCCTTCGACCTCTGCATGCACTACGGGAGGCAATCCGTCAACGTTGAAGAGCGCATCTGTGGTGTCCTCTACAAGGAGCGTGTACGTAGCCTGACGCCACGTCCAGCGCCGCGTGAGCACAGCATCGCACTCTGCAAACTCAATCTCACCGGGCTCCGGGTGCTCTTCCAGATCCGATCCGAAGGGGATGAACCGCTCCGCTCCGTGTGCCGGTCGGAGCTCGATGTCCCTTCCCATGACGTCTGTTGAATGCCCGCCTGCCGGAAGCGCATGCCGAATCGAGCCAACATTCCCAATGTCAGCCAACCTGCGAATCGAAGGAATGCGATCCCCGCGCAAGATTCTCCGGATCATTGCCTCCATGGAAGGCCGAAACTTGCTCGGCTTGGCGCCAAAGGAGCGATAGGCTTCTCGCCAAGACGCAAACCGCCGATGCTCTGAGCGTTGGTCAAGATTGAACTGGGAACGGGATACGTCCTCTGCCTCGCGGAGCAGAGACACCATCTCTAGGGGAGAGGAACCGTTCGTCAGTCGTGTGGTGATGACCACGCCGCGGATGTAGTTGGGGTGCGCTGCGAAGACCTCCGGATGGATTGCATAGGCTCGTCGATTGCCCATAGGTACCTCCGCGTTCCATCGTGATGCTTGACGTTGCGCACCTCATGATACCGTGTGCTTACATCTATTGAGCGAATCAGAGAAGCACCCAGTGCTTGAAGCGTCAAGATACGGAAGAGCGCACATGCTCCAGAAACATGCTTGAATCTACTTCGTACACAGAGCATACTGTACGAACGATGTGGGTACGAATCGGCGAGGAAATCGATGTGCTCGTGCTGTTTCGCAGGCCGCCCGCGCTTCCTGCTGTCAAGGCCATCACGTGGCGCGGAGCGAGAAGAAGGTTCGATCGGGAACCTGAAGTGTTTCGCGATCGAGGGGACATGTACTTCGAGATCCAGGATGATACCGCGAGATATGTGATTCGATACGACACACTGGCTTCGAGATGGGTCTTGCAAGGGATTGACGACCCGTGGGTAACCGGTCCTCACGATCTGCCTTTGCCGAGGCAATTCCTACCACCATAGCGGACCCGGGACGGACGAGTGAAACGAAGCGCGGTGTTGCACGCCGCGCTCCAGCGGAATGGCTTGCAAGGGGGGCGACAGGACGCGCAAGCAGAGAAGCACCTTGCGGCAACCGGAGCGTACGACCACTTCCGTGCAGACGAGCGACTGGGAATAGCACTCCAGGATGCGTCGCCAGATGGCCTCAGAACCGAGGACCTGGGGTTTGATCATGTAGGCGGGGAACGGTAGCAGCCCTACGCACAGTTGCTCGTCGGCTATCAGCACTCGGATCACACGGAGATACACCCTGCGGTCACGCACGCCATCTCGCTTGCATCTAGAGCGGTTACGCTGAAGTTATCTCACTCGACGCCCCAAGCTCCTTCCCCCTTCCCAGGAGCGGTAGCCAACTCATAGATCCTTGACGAGACGCAGGACGCTCTTCGGGAGCATGCGAGCTTGAGGCCAGGAGGCTATGCGTGCAAAGCCTTGCCGTTCGTAGAGCCGACGCGCGTTCGGATTGCGCGCTGAGACGTCAATCGCTAGTCGTGTCGCGTGTTTCTCGCGAGCCTCGGTTTCGATTGCAGCGATCAGTGCTGTGCCAATACCCTGTCCTCGAGCGGCTTTATCAACGGCAAGGAATTGGAGATAGAAGTCCCCTACTTCGTAGGTGTGCAGGAATCGAAGCATCGGAGAAATCAACGTGCAAGCGCAGTTCACGCGGAACGCACTTGGGCCTGCTGCTTGAGCCAGCGCAGTCTGATCGAAGTTCGCGAATTCGACAGCCGAGTAGCCGGATGCCATGCCGATGATCTTGCCTTCCCGGACCGCAAATCGTGCGGTCTCGTAGGACAGATCATGGTTTGGCTTCAAGAACACGGCACTAACGATCCTTTCATAGCGCTTGCCGAATAGGGTGCGAAATCCCCCTGCTGAGGCGATGTCCATGTACTCGGCGAATTTGAGACCTTCCTCATGGATTGGATTGGCCGGGCGGATACACTCTTCATGTCGTGTCATGCGGGCAGTCTAGCTTGCGAATCCTCAACGTTCCACTCCGTAGGCCTCGCAAGCTGCGGGCTCCGCAGACGGCGGGAGTACGCGACCGATATCCTCGGGTGATGGGTTTTGCGGGAGAGACCGAATGCACGATGCCCTTGCCCATACGCACGCGATCGAGGAGATTGGGGGTATCGCAAACGAAGAAGGCGCGACGTACCACTGACATGGCCGAGGGGACATGCTGCGCTTCCGCTCCGTACGGTCTACGGCAGCACCTTCGCCATCATGACATGGATCTCCTCGTATCCGGCTTTCGCGTAAAGATTGCGGGCAGCAGCGTTGGGGCCGAACACATGAAGCTCAATACGATTCGCCCCGTGCGCTTCGAGGGCCAATCTCTCTAGGACTTGCAGGGCGGCCGCTGCGTAGCCTTGTCTTCGATGTGCTTGGAAGATCTGGATGTCGTACAGGAAAATGCAAGGAGCTCCTGCCTTGTCACGTGTTTGATACCAGAGATAGCCGACGGCTTCGTTCGATGTCTCATCCATCACGCTGCAGATGTGATGCCCTGTTGTCTGGAGCCCCTCCGGCAGCAAGTGGGCGAACTCGGCACGTGCGCGCGCCATTGCCTCCTCCTCGATCCAGCTGCCTGCCCGTATGTGTTCAGCTGCGTAGGCCGAGATGCTTGCCTCAAGGATTGGCTTCCATGCATCTTCCGTCATCGACTCGAATCGGATCATCGTGTTAACTCCTCTCATGGATCATGGTCGGTGCAAATGGGTGCCCACAGGGCGGCCATGAGTTCATGTCCCTGCACAGAGACTGCCTCGGTGTCTCCGATCGCAGAGCCCTTGTCTGGTACAATAGGGAAGCATGAATCCCCAACGATACTACATGGTTGCCGTTCTCCTGATCGGGTGTATTTTGGCGCTCGTCGCCTGTGGTCGGCACGCGCCCACAGAGGATCACACGGCCGCGTGGCTCGAGCAAGGAGAGCGGCTGCTCAGCCAAGCAGCCGTAGACGCCCTCGGAGCCGATGATTGGCAGCGGACTTGGAACATGGAACGTTCGCAGGCTCGAGTCGACGAAGAGCGATTTCCCGCATGGGCGCACGAGAACTACGATGCGTGTGTCTATTGGGAGGTTCCGTACACCGTGAAAGTCTTCAACGAGGATCGGCGGCCCGGCAACTCCGCAGTCTTCCTTGATGCGCCTTGCACAGCCTGGGGTTGGATCCTAGTAGGCGAGCGAGGGGTTCACTTTCTCGAACTTGCGTACAAATGGGATGAAACCGAAGGGACTGTCTTTCTCATCGAGGCCTGGGAAGCGCCTGCCGACACGTAGTTCAAGGTGAGAGCCGATCTTGGCGGATCGATGATCAGCGACGATCCCGGTCCCCGCTAGGTGCCACATCTTTTCGCAGTGCTTGGCTCTCGACTCAAGAAGGCTCAAGATTCGCAGTTGGCAGCTCTCCGTTTTCGCCCGAAACCGATAGCCTCCTGCTTGTGTGATGCCTGATCCTGCAGCATCTTGCAGACGGGAAGAACGCATCGAGGCCCTACGTCCCTGAGAGGAGGATTCGCGAAGCGGGAGATCGCGCGCAAGAGGCAATCGAGCTGGCGTGACGTGTGCGCACACTCGCATAGCTGTCGACAAGCAATGCCCAGAACGATCCTCTGCTTCCTCTTCCAGGGATCATCCAGGCGCGCTCTGCGGTTTGCTAGCCGGCATCCCTGCTCAGCTCTTGGTGGAGGATCCCTCGGATGTGGGTAAACTTTCCCATCGAGGTGAGAACAATGGGTGACATGCGAGAAGCCGTACGAGAAGCAAAACGAGCAATGACACAGATGAACCAGCAAGTGCCGGAAGAGATGCGCTGTTTCACGCAGTTCATGGGCGCCGTCCTACAGCCCGGGAAGCTTGATGTGAAGACCAAAGAACTCATCGCGCTTGGCATGGGACTCACCGCTCGCTGCAAGTACTGCATTGGCATTCATGTCCAGAAAGCGCTTGCCGCTGGTGCGACTCCTGAAGAGCTGTGGGAAGTTGCAACCGTTGCTGTGATGATGGGCGGAGGGCCAGCCATGACCTACGTGGCAGAACTGCAACTTGCACTTGAGGAGTTCGGGCCGAAGAAGGAATAGCGAAAGCACCGACAAAGAAGCAGAAGCACAGATGCCCAGACGGCCTCTCATCAGAGAGGCCGTCTGGTTTTCCCCTCTTTGAGATACCGGGACACATACCTTATCTCTGACTTCGCTGCACTTCTGGTTCTCTCTTCCGCAGGCCTTCGGAAGCGCCTCAAGTTCAACCCCAAGGCTCCTACACGCAGATAGGAGAGTGCGCCTGGCAGAGGAACGCAGCATACCTTAGTTGGAATTCCTAAACGAGAGGTCGGCGCAAACCGAATCTAGAACAGACTCAGCATGAGACGGTATCAGGAGCACGGAAGTGAGCCTGATGCTGTCTCCTCGCAATTCCGCAGTTCACAGGGTAACGAGGATCCGTATGCTGCTTCACAGATGAAGGAGTCGAAGATATGAGGGAGGAGGAGGGTGCATCGCCAAAGCGTGAGGATCTACAAGCGAGGGAGTGGAAGCGTTTGGATTGGTCAGCGCGCGAGCAGACGAATGCTTCCCTGTCATGGCTGTTTGCGTATGCGATCAACGAGGCCGAGTCCGCAATGAACTGGTACCGGAGCGCGAAGGGCCCCAAGAAACGGGGTGCGCGGCGCATCCGACTTCTGGCGGTATGCATTGCCACCATTGCAGGCGTTCTTCCGTTGCTGTCGCAAATCGTGGGGGCGCAGGTGATCCCGCCCGCGCTGGCGTCGATCGCGCTAGCCATTGGCGTCGCCCTTGTAGCTCTGGATCGGCACTTCGGGTTTTCCCGCGCCTGAATGCGCTCTGTCACGACGGACTTGCGCATTCAGCAGCGGCTTCACGAATATCGGCTCGACTGGGAAGCTCTGCGGATTCGCTGTGCCAACAACGGTGCAGACGAGCAATGTGCGCTTGAGATGGTGAATCGACTGCGGGAGTTCGTCACAGCCATTCGGATGGCGATTCGAGATGAGACGAACGACTGGGTTCGCGACTTCACCGAGAGCCTGGGAGCGCTCGAGAAATACCTCACAAGCGCTGCAGACTAGGTGCCGGACGTTCCCGTCGTATCAGTTCTCCTGAAGAGCCGCTTCGACAGCTTTGCTGGCATGAACGGCTGTTGTGTCAACGAGCGTAACGGGGGTGTCCGGTTGACTCACCAGCATGCCGATCTCTGTGCAGCCAAGGATGACGGCGGCTGCGCCGCGTTCTGCCAAGTCGTGGATGATGCGTAGGAACTCAGCGCGCGAAGCCTCATCCTGAATTCCGAGGCACAGCTCCTGATAGATCGTCTCGTGCACAACCCGCCGGTCCTCCGCATGGGGGACGAGTACGTCGATTCCGTGCTTGGCCTGAAGCCGTCCCTTGTAGAAGTCCTTCTCCATCGTGAATGCAGTGCCAAGCAACCCGACTGTGTGGACGCCCTTCTCCAGCAGAACCTCGGCAGTTGCATCTGCAATGTGTAGGATCGGGATGTCGATCGCAGCCTCGATCTGAGGTACAACGATATGCATCGTGTTGGTGCAGATTACCAAGAAGTCGGCACCGGCGGCCTGGACTTGCTTGGCATCCTCTGCCAGGAGCCGGCCGGTTTCCCCCCAGTTGCTCGTGTGCTGCAGTTTGGCGATGGGATCGAAATCCACGCTGACCATGGCGATCCTCGCGGAGTGCAGATCCCCGAGTGCTTGCTTGATTCCTTTGTTGATCGACCGGTAGTAGCCCACTGTGCTTTCCCAGCTCATGCCCCCGAGTAGACCGATCGTCTTCATCCGAACCCCCGCGAAACCTTGATGCTGAATGATACGGGATTTCCCAGTGCGAACCTGGCTTTCGAACTTCATCACTTAGGAAGAACTGCGGCATCCGGTCCAGGGTGATTCGACCTCGTCGTCTCTGCTCCCGCAAAGCGTGTCGCATCACAGATTTTTCCGTCAGAAGCGAGTTGACTCGGGGGACTCGCAGCCGATACGCTATTGAAACTAAGGATAGGTTGCGTATTCGCCACGCTATCCAATCGAGGAGGTGCGGAATGGGCACACTCATCGCAATGGCTCGTGGCATTCGCGGTGTCGAAAACCTCGCAGACCACACCTATGTCAAATGCGCTCCAGGAACGAAGGAATGGGGATGCTGGGGCGGGAAGTCCGGCGGCAGGCAGATTGGCAAGGGAGCGGGGAGTACGGAACGGGCGGACAAGATCGCAGGCACAGACGAGCGCGGGGGAATCACGTGCTATCTCGTCAACGGCGTTTGCCATCAAGCGGCGAACCGGATCCTGCTTCCCACGAATGGGGTCCTGGTCACGAAAGCGAAGGGATACGCGATTTCGTCCGCCTTATACGGACCGTTTGGCCGCGTTGGGCACTGGCCGTGTCGTGCACCCCTCCATCAGCACAAGAAGGTGAAAGGCGACCTCGAAGCATGCAGGCCGAAGGCGATGCTCAAACGGCGTGCCGGACGAGCGCTCACTGCAGACGAAAAACTCGATTGGGTGTATGCACAAGAGGCGCTCGCCTTGTACGCGAAAGCGCCCAAGCTAGCGATGGCTGCAGGGGTCACCGGGAGCACACAGGACTTCCAGGTTGAGCTCTTTATGCACATGGCACGTTTTCACATGGGACGCATGATGGATGGACGACTGGCGCGAAGCCTTCGGAGCGCACGTGCCCAGGTTGAGCGACGTTTCTCGTCAGCCATTGCGAAGCCTGCTTTTGCGGCAAGCCCCGCGAGCCCAGGGAGTCTCGCACAGGACGTTGACAAGATTGCCGTCCAGCTTCAGGATAGACTTGGAAGTATCCTGACACCGGAGCAGTACGAGACACTGCTTGGGGTCAAACGAGGCGAGTACGTGCTGCTTGCAGATCCGACCATCGTCAAGAAGCTGGAGCGCAAGCAGTAGTCTAGCCGCCGGAACGAGGCTTGTGAGAAATGGCTGACTACGGGCCGCGCTTGAGCGAGAAGGAGTACGGCAAACGGATTGTCGCACTGCATAGCAATCTCCCAGCGGCTCCGTCGAAACCGGCGAGGATGGACGTGCAGCGGCGCGAGCTCAATCTTGCGATTGATTACCGATTGGGGCAGTCGTTCCCGCAAGATCGTCGAACCCGTCTGTGGGAGATTCATCGGCGGGTAGGTCGGAGGCGGATGCGGATGGGGCTGCGCGAAGCGCTGAAAACACTCCTTCGGATGCGGAGACCCTCGAACGTTGATGGACTTGCGCAATGGGTAGTTGAGCAGTATCGCGAGGAGCTGTCCGAGTCGGAGTTGCAGGCGTTCTTCGGCAAGGACGAAGTCGTGCACCCCACCCTGCCCACACTCGAGGAGGAGCCCGAGACGTAGCCTTCGGAAGGCCCCCGAGTCGGCCTTTCTCCGGGTGACGAAGTGTTCGGAAGAATCCCTGCGATGCAGCGGCCATGCTCTGGCTGATGAGAGGATGATCAGGAGAAAATCCTGTAGACGAATCCCTCGTCGGTGTCATCGGAACGCAAACGATGCCGGATCTTCCAAGTTTCTGCGCACGCGAACTTTGCCCTTCCCCAAGCGCGCTGAACTGCGGGATTAGAAGACTGCGAACCTTGAGGGGAGCACCTGTGCCTGCCATGTCTCATCGGTAAACTCGCTCCACTCGTGCTCGATCACCTCGGGAGGAAAGACGGTTTCGCTGTGTAGATCCTCACGCGTGAACCAGCCGCACGCAATGATGCCTTCTTGATCAGCTTCTGGAGTCTGCGTGATCTGTCCGCCCACGTACTCGCACAGCATCCAGATCTTGCACATCTTGTATCGATCATTTTCCAGATCCTCAATGAAGATCACCTTGCTCGGCTGGACGACGATGCCCGTCTCTTCCCTGGTTTCTCTACGGATGGCCTGGATGGCATTCTCGCCGCGCTCGAGTGCGCCGCCCGGACCTGCGAGCAGTGTAGATCCATCCAGGTTCTCGTAACGCACAAGCAGCATCTTGCTGTCGACAAAGACAATGCCTCCGGCTGAGACTCGGTAAGGTTTTGGCACGAGTCGCTCATCCTCCAGTCGATGTGGATGAGAACAGCATACGAAACGGGACCCAGTTGGTGCATCTGCGGTGCGTCTTCGGGATGGGTCCTCTGTCTCGCTCTCGCGCCCTCGCTACAGCGTCTCCTTCAGCAAGTCGACGACGATACGGTGTGCAGCCGCAACTGCCGGGAAGCAAACAGTTTGAGGGACGTCGGAACCCATGAACTCCTTTAGCCCCTCGGGCATTGTCAGATCAATCCCTGTGAGTTCACGGCAACTCACCGTCTTCCACTTGGCCTCGAAGCGCTTGCGGAACTCCGAACCCAAGGAGAGGATGCCCATCATCTGTTCCATGGTCTCGCCACGGTCCTTGATCAGACCGATGGCCATGATGGCACCAGCGACGGCTCCGCAGAGGGAACCCGTGTTTCCGATTCCACCGGCGAATGCGTAGGCGATCTTCGGGATCACATTCCGATCGACGTCTAGGCCAAACTCCTCGCAGGTTGCCAGCAACACAGACTCCGCACACACAAGTCCGTTCGCCATATGCTCTGTCGCTCGACTAGTTTCCATTGGGTCATTATACGTCCTCATCTGACGTGGCGTTCTCCTCCAGCTGCTCGTCATGATCCGGAACCAGATCCTCGATGTTGCGGAGGGAAGATGACATGCACCCAAGTGCAACCACACCCATCAGTGTCAGCGCAACGATGATGACGAGCAGTGCCATCCCCGATCCGGGTCCCGTACCGACCAGCGGGCCGAACAGCCTTGTTGCGGTGCCTCCTGCAAGCATCATGGGTTCGAACACGCGGTCGGCGAGGATGCCCACCAACAGGAGGGCAAACGGCTGACCGCCCGCCGAGATCATGCGGCGATTGGCAAACACGCGCCCCTGCATGTGAAGCGGGACCTTTGACTGCCAGAGCGCGAAGCTTGACGCCACCGTGAATTGCCACGCAAAGGACGCAATGATGGTGCTGGCGATCCAGAAGGCGGGTCCTCGTCCCAACGCGAACAACGTTCCAATGGACAATGCGAACAGGAAGCTACCGCCGAGGATTCCGTAGATCTTGCGCTTGACACCCCCCCATACGGCAATGCACGCGCCGCCGATCGTTCCACCAATACCTGCGCCCATGCGAACGGCTCCAAGAATGAGTTCGCTGGTGCCCGTGCGCGCGAGCACGGCCGGCGACACCAGCCCGCCGTAAAACGCAACGACAAGGGCGTTGCTCGTGAAAAGGTAGAGGAGGAGGGCGACATAGCTCCGATGAGAGAAGAGGTAGCGCAATCCTGACCTTGTATCGCTCCAGAGGGCTTTGCGCATCGGCACTCTCGGGCGCGTTCTTCCGGGTTGCGGAATGCGGACAAGCAGAAGCATTGAGATGGCAAAAACGAAGGTGCCGATGTCGATCAGAAAGACACCGAGCAAACCGATCAGCGGCATGAGTGCTCCCGCAATCGCTGGGGCGATGATGTTTGAGGCCGAGCCTGCCATGCCCACAAGACCATTTGCTCGTTGGTAATGCTCCTTGGGCAGCATGTTGGCAACGGCGGCCGAATACGCTGGATACTGCAACGACTGGAAAGCACCGGCGATGAACGTCGCGACGTAGACGTGCCAGACTTGCAGGACCCCCGCAAGATACAGAATGAGAAGCCCGATGGTTGCGGCCCCCGCGCCAAGGTCGGTGAGCATCATCGCCCAGCGGCGATCCCAGCGGTCGATGAGCGCCCCTCCGATCGGACTCAGCAGCACAAGCGGAACGATGTGGACGAGCCAGACAAAGGCCAGCGCCGTCGCCTTGCCGGTTACCTGCCAAGCCCAGATTGTCAGCGCGAAGTTCGCCATCGAAGTGCCGATAAGAGAAACTGACTGGCCCGCCCAGACTACGGCGAACCCGGGCATCTCTTCGAGTAGCTTTCCTGTTCTCACGCCTTCCCCCCTCGACAAAACGCGGATGCCCGCCTCGTCATGGCGAGGCCGCAAGGTCTTGGTCTTTGGGTCGACCCGATGAAGCTTCTCTTGGGAGCGTGCTTCCGAACTCTGTCGACCAAACGTGCCCCTGCGACGTCTCCGGATCGTCTCGTGAGGTGGCATTGGGGTCGGATGGGAGCTTCCCGAATCCGAGCATGACGTGCTAGTGGATTGGTTCCCCGATTTCAAGCGGCCGTCGGCGTTATGGAGAGCACGCAGACACGGCAACCCTGTCGGGACATGACGGGGAATGCTGCATGACTTCGAGAAGGAGACGACAGATTGTGCGAATCGGCCCCAACAGAAGCTCCGATTTGCGCAGGTCGCGCTTTCATCCATCCCGGGACTGCAACGTTCGGAAAGCTTGCCTCTCACTGCGAAACCGAACGTTCGGCGAATGGGGCATCCCGTCTGGCACCCCCAACTCCGATGAGATAAGGAGGAGCCCCATCATCTACGGGCTGGACCAGATGGCCTTGTACCTGGCCTTGACAGCCTGGATCTCGGCTTCACGGGAATCGTCCACAAGCTGCCCGGACTCGTGGAGGTGGTTGGCTGTCCAGCTGGCACGCAGTCCAGCCGCATACAAGAGGTCAATCGCAAAATCGATGTAAGCTTGGGGCTTGGCCGTGACGAAGTTGCCATCGACGACAACCATCTCATCTACGTACGTGCCACTGGCCCACTCAGGCAGTTCGGAGTCAGCGCCGAATCCGTGCGTGAAACGCCTTCCATCCAACAGACCTGCCTTTGCGAGGAGCCTTGGACCTGCGCAGATCGCTCCGAACGTCACGCCGGAATCGTTCGCTGTCGTCAAGAGCCGGGCGAGCGTCTCGTCTTCAAGCACCGCACTGGTGTCACCACCCGGGATGATGATCACGCGGTACTCGGTTGGGTCGATTTCGTTGTACTTGTGTGTAGCGTGCAACGCGATGCCACTCGGGCCGTGGAAATCCTCACCGTCCGGCGTGGCAACATCGATCTGCAGCTCTTCTCCGTGCAGCACCTGCGCGGCTAGAATCGCCTCAAACTCGATGCATTGCGGGTAGAAAATGACGAGTGCCTTGTCGTTCATGGTGCGTCCTTTCAGTACATGCAACCTGTACTTGCCGCTGATGATAGTGTTGCTTCAAGAGGAAGCGTTTCAGCATGTACTTGTCTTGCCCTCCGAATAGGCCGATGGCATCGATACTCTGCGTAGAGCATCTCAACTCCGTCTCCGATTTGCGCTACGTTTCTCTGTGTCGCCTGTTTATCCCAACTGCCTATCACCGATGATTCGTCACGTATCGCTCGGCATCGACGTGAGGTGTCCCGAACCCCTACGCATGATACTTCATACCAGTTGTCTACCGCATGCAGTCGGGATTCACGAATGACAGCTCAACGCCATCGATTTCAGGCTCTCGTGAGTGTCGCCTCGATCGAGAAGAGGTAGAATCGCATACGATGAGGATTGACCGACGCACCTGCATTCCGAAACTGATCCTGGCAGCCGCGCTCGTACTCGCTGCTTGCGGTAGGCAACTCTCTGAAGAGGAGCAGACTGCTGCGTGGCTCGAACAGGGCGAACATCTCCTCAGCGGCGCAGCTATGGCGGCAATTGGGGGGAATGACTTGTACCGAACTTGGGATCTTGAGAACGGGCAGACGCGCATCGACGAAGAGCGATTCCCTGAATGGGCACGTGGACAGTACGATGCCTGCGTGTACTGGGAAGCACCCTACACCGTCAGTGTCTACAATGACGACCGGCGACCAGGCAACTCTGCCATGTATCTCAAGATACCATGCATTGCGTGGGGCTGGATGCTCGTAGGGGAAGGGGATGCGCACTTCCTGGAGCTGTCCAACGAATACGATACCCCGAGTTCGCCCAACAGGATTATTGATGCATGGGAGCCGCCCAAGGGATAGCAGTCTGCCGGATCCACGGCATCGGAGAAGGCAAGGCTTGAAGATGGAGGTCGAGTCTGAACTGAGGGACGGGATCTGTTCACCACGAGAGAAGAACGCGGTGCACAGAGCGTGCACCGCGTGTCAATGTGTAATTCCAGAACGGCTAGACAGCCGTTACGTCGAGGGCCTGCGGGCCTTTGTCGCCCTGACCCAGCACAAACTCCACTTGTTGGCCTTCCTGCAGTGACTTAAATCCCTCACCACGGATCGAACTGAAGTGCACGAAGACATCTTCGCCGCCTTCGCGTTCGATGAAGCCAAACCCCTTGTCGTCGTTGAACCATTTGACGGTTCCGGTAATGCGATCGGACATCGTATGAACCTCCTCTATGCTTGGAGAACTAGAAGGACAGCTCAACATCGAGGAGTTCTGGGATTATCCGGACATCCTGGAAGTGCTGTTCAACTACCGAGCAACAACAGAACTCTAGTGATCGAAGGGGAGGAATGCAAGCGCAGGGAGCAGCTCGACGGCGGATGGTGCAGTGGATCACGTCTTGTTGGCTCTCTTTGCTTTCTTGGCGGCACGTTTCTGTTTGAGCGACTTCTGCGCTGCCTTCTTCTCGGACGTTCGCTTTTTGTCTTGCGACTTGGCCATGAGTTCCCTCCGAGGACGAAATCAGATGGCGACAGTCTACACGAAAACGATCAGAGATCCTGGGATTGGAGACGATCGGCGAATCCGTGGCGAATCGTTTTGCGGCAATGCACCAACGCGTGCATGGCTCCTTCCCGGAGCAGATGTCAAGGAGTAGGGCTTGGCCCCAGTCGGTCTCGAGCAGCCTTTGACCTGTTATCGAGCTACGTGTAATTGCCAAAGCAGCGCATGTCGAGTCGTCTCGAGACGGCTCGGTTCGATCCGATCCAACAGCTGGTGTGGCTTCCCCAACGGCAAACTCATTCCTCAAGCTGAAAAGCTCCAATCCTAGATTTGATGGAGTACTTCGCGCGCAGATAAACTAGCTGACGGGATGACGTCGAATTCCAGGGATTGGGCACCTTCCCCCGATCCTCAAGAAGCAAGGTCGATGCCTTCTCGGATCTCGTAGTCTCCATTGATTCGATCTGAATGATGCGTGAGCGTTGCTGTGACGCAGGTGAAATGCAGGGGATAGGATCAGGCTGATGGAAAGGAGGACGTATGTTGCGAAGACTCGGAAGAAGCGGAATCGAGGTGAGTGCTATGGGCCTTGGGACCGCACGCATCGGTGGGCTCGGCTTCTCTCGCCTGGGAGACCACGAGACGCACATGCCGCCGAGCGCGGTTGAGGAATCCAAGCGGGCGATTCGAGAAGCCGTGGAGTCGGGAATCACCTTCTTCGATACAGCAGACGACTACGGCCTCGGGAGGGCGGAGAGCCTACTGGGCGAAGCGTTGCGAGGTATCCGGCAGGAGGTTGTCATTGCGACGAAGTTCGGGGGAAATCTAGCCGATCAGGATTCAGGCGAATGGGTCGACGGGAAAGACGTGACGCCTGAGTTCATTGTGACATCTTGCGAGGCAAGTCTGCGCCGGTTGAGGACGGATGTGATCGACCTGTATCTCTTTCACCTAAGGGACTACCCGCTTGAGCAAGCCGAACCGATTCGAGATGCCCTCGAGGATCTTGTCGCAAAGGGCAAGATTCGCTACTACGGCTGGAGTACCGATGACCCGGAGCGCGTGAGGTTCTTCGCGCAAGGGAAACACTGCACGGCTGTTGAGCACCGGCTCAATGTGCTGATGGATGCGCGGAAGATGCTCGCGCTCTGTGATGAAGAAGACTTGGCAAGCGTCAATCGAGTTCCGCTCTTGATGGGTGCGCTAGCCGGCCGATGGCAGCGGGGAGATACGCCTCCGGCCGAGGACCGACGAAGTGACTGGTTCCAAGATGAGGAGTTCCTGAAGATCCTTGATCGGGCCGCGTCCATTCGCCCGCTGCTGACCGAAGATGGGCGGAGCTACGTTCAAGGAGCACTCGGTTGGATCTGGGCTCGTCACCCGCGAACGATCCCCATCCCCGGGTTTCGCTCGATGCTTCAGATGAATGAACTCGTTGGCGCGCTGAAGTATGGTCCCTTGCCGCAAGAAGCATTCCAGCGTGCGGCAGAGATCATGCAACAGCCGTTGTAGCTGACAGAACAGGATCGGAGCCAATCGTGCGGATGGGTACGTGAGCACCATGTTGCGCTCCGGAATGGCGAGATTGCGTTGGCAGTCTGGTCCAGGACTATTCAAAGCAGAGTGGCCACGTTGACGATTCGGGCTTTTCTTGCCCAGCACAGATCATCCAAGGAGATCGTTTGCCGGAAGGGGAATGCCTCATTCCCCGATTCGCACGAGACGTGAATGCCATGAGACGACCTGCGGGGTCTCGCTGTTGCAGTAGGCTCCTCTGCGCGGTCAAGCAATCGTTGACATCAATCTGGGACGGCACCCGCGCCCGGGAGTCGCAAGGTTCTCATTGCTCTGCATTGTGTCTAGGGAACTCCAGACTCCTTTGGTGTACCATCCACCTCCGAAGGAGGGTTCATGAGATCGTATGCACCATTTACGCCGATCGTCACAGGACTGGTGTTGATTGCCATAGGGCGTCTGGCGCAACGCCTGACGCCTGTTCTTGGGCGAGTTGCCTATCAAGCTGCAGCTGCTGGAAGCTATAGCACAGCGGACTACCGACTTCCACTTGGCGGTTTCTACTTGGTTGCTCTCGCGCTCATTGTCCTAGGGATCGTACTTGTCATCCTTGACCGAAGGACCAGCAGGCGATCCTGACAATTCCATGTCAGGAAGCAATGACACGTTGCTCTAGCGCAAGCACTGCAATTGCCAGGAGATGAAATAGATCCCCGTGCATGCCGTATGGCCAAACGGATTGGTGAAAGCACATCGTGCCATGACTTGGATCGTGAAAGGCCAGCAAACAGGGGTGGCGTTTCAGCACCCTCCAGGCAAGCACTTCAGAGTATGCGTTGCGCACGGGCGGCACTTCGGAGCCGGGCAATCGCGGATGGCCGCCTCCACGTGACTTGAAGAGCGATCATCCCGCAACCTCATCAGAGGCGAAGTCGGGTTCTTGCGGAGCGCGCAAATCACTCAGCTTCTGCAGGCAGGCGGCGGGTTCTCGAACTGCTACGCCTTCGTAGGGAGCCCTGCTTCAACTGAGGTGTAGGGTTGCGATGGAGATTCAAGGGTGGACGTCGGAACCCCGGAGACACGACTGGGACCAAGCGAGCGCGATGTGGATGCAAGATGCCCAGTTTCGGATTCCGCCATCCCCCCCTCGCGCAGCTAGTCGAGATTCGGCAGACCGGGCAAGTCGAGTGTGATCACGCAATCTCGACGTGGACGGCGTAGATCTCGGACAGGGATCTCCCATAGCCTCCAAGCGGCAACATCCCCGATCCGCCTTGCTGAGGCCATCCGCGATGCATAGATGTAGTAGGTGCTTGCGTTTGGCATCTCAATCTCTGGGCGAGCGAGAACCGCCAAGGGGATCACGAGAAGAAGCAGCACAACGCCACACAGTATCCGTCTCATAGCTAAACCTCCTGTAAAAACGCACACCCGAAGAGATACATAGCATAAAGGTGCAAGAGAAGCAAGAAGAGCGTGCGGCTACATTGAATCGGTGTTTCGAAGTTGCGGTCTACGGGTTCCGAGCTACGCTGGTACCATCGCAGACCTCAGCTATGCCAACAGATGTTGAGCATCGCGCTGGGCGCACAGCTACAGTGCGAGGTCAGCGCGTGCGCGCAGCGACACAGAAGCTGTCAAGCAATCCTCATAGGACTTACGAATCGAAGGCGCTGCAACACGATTGACATCACCCAAGGCACTGATCGCAGCGCCCCGGTGATTTGACCACCCAGAGCAGGCGTCATTCATCCGGGCGACCCTCAACGGCCGAACCTTATCGCAAGGCTAGAAATAGATTGCGCCGTTGAAGTAGTAACGGAAAACATCTGCAGGATCGACATTGAACTTGTCGCATACCGCAGAGCATTGATCCGTGAACACCCATCCCAATGTGGGGACAACGGTCGCGCAACACAGCAATACAGCTACGGCCCCAATGATGAATCGTTTCATGCTTCTCCTTTCTGCCGCAAGATCCAGTTATCGAAACGACGTCAGACGAAGACAACTATAAGAAGAAAACAGTGTCGTAAACAAGCAGTGACGGCAAGAGATCAGAGGACAACGGGAAATGTCTGGAGTCATCGCAGTGTTCGGAGGGGCTTAGGCGATCAGCAACTACGCATACCACGATGTCTTTGACTACATCATCGCGACAGGAGGTGTCCCCACCTGCTACATCGAGAACAGCACAGCCTACTGGGAAAAGTCCTGGACAGGATTCGCATTGCCAACGAGCGCGGCGTTCGCATTCACGTCGTCGTCATCTGGCCCGATCCCGAAGATCCGGTCATCCCCTTTGCCGTACCCCTCACTGCCGAAACTGGCGGACGTTGAGAATCGTGGAGCAGGACACACAGATGACGGACGGCTGTGCCTAGTTCCTGCTCCTTGGGATCCTGAGTAGCTCGGAGGCGGCTGTACCGCACTTCGAGGGCTGAATCGACGGGTTCAATCTGATCCAACGGCTGCTGTGTCTGCCAAGACAGCGAACGCAAGCCTCGAGCTGCCAGGTGCCAATCCGAAAGTCGATCGCGCGCTGGTGGGGCCGCGTCACAGAAGAAGGAACTTCAGGTGCAAGTCTTGCCTCGAACCTTGATCCCGGTGGATCACGAGATTCCATCGAACAGGTTCCGACAAACCCCCGAAGCGTTGCAACTCGTTCCAAGAGACCGGTTCATGAGTGGACTATGACGTCTGTGGCTTCCGGGCACGGATGAGAAGCGCTGTGCGCGCGTACTCGATGAACCCATCCGCACGAGTGTGCCCCGCCAGCAGCGCATACGCATCCTGTTCGAACGCTTCGAGCGCGATCGAGTCGGTCTTGATCTCCCCGAGCTCTTGCTCCCACATGTACCCGACACACGCCATCCACTCCGCTGGATCCTCAAACCTGTAGGAACCCCGAAACGGGACCACTTGGATACCGTCGAATCCGACCGCTCGTAGCAGGCGGACGTGCCCATCTTCGGTGCCTGCGAAGTAGCCACGCTCGGTGCAATGGGGCAGGCGCCGCCGGATGAGTTCGCCCATCCACTCGTTGTCATCCTGTCGGAGCCAGGTGCTGCTGTAGAGGAAGCCACCAGGTTTCAAGACGCGATACACCTCGCGCGTCAATGGCGCATCCTGCAAGATCTCGTCAGTCTCGACGTCGTAATCATCGTCCAAACCGACCATTCCCATGATCGCGGCATCGAACGCTTCATCGGGGAAGGTCGTTGATCGAGCATCCATCAGGTGGTTCTCGGCGTTTGAGATCCCGCGTCTCGCGATCTCCGCCTTCAGCCACGCCACCAGATCCTCTTCAACCTCGATGCCGACGATGCTTCCTGTTTGGCCAATCCGTTCCAGCGCCGGGAAGAGCGTACCGCCGTCAGCGGAGCCTACGTCAAGCACGCGCATTCCTGGAGCCAGATCCGCTAGCGCAATCAGTGCCCCTGCAATCTCTTGCCAGAACGCTGGTTCCCGAAACTTGCCATTCCACAGATCACTCATGGGGTACTCCTTCGAGTCTGCTTGTAGCGTGCATTCGGCGGGCAGACATTACTCGATTCCGGTGCGCTTTGCTTGGCGCATGTGACGTGATCTTGGAGTGGGACGCTTGCTGCTGCACTGCATCAGACGTGCTGTCGACGGCCCTCTGACCCTTTGGATGAAGCTTGGAAGACTACATGCATCGGCAATTCATCTTCGGTATCCACGTTGTGCTCTGGCGATGCATGCACACCTAGCTTTGGAAGTGAGGTGTATGTCTCCCCCCGGTTTAGGGAGAGAGCAGATGAGTTTCTTGTGTCACATGTGTGTTCTGGAGATGATACCTGTAAGATGCAGATTCGATGTGGGGAGCCAGGGAAGCGATTGATGTGGGTGGCATGCAAGCCCCCGAGCCCATCATGGTTCATCCCCGTGGAAGACGCCCCGCTCGTTCAAGGAGGCTAGCTGATCATGCCCAATGCAGGTACAGTCGTCAGTATCAATGCCACTTCCGGGGATCTACTCATCGATGGCGATCCCAACTGGGACGACCAGGTGCTACGAGTCGATGGCAAGATCATTGAGTCTGCCTACACCTCGCCCGCAGGCGAAGCCGTCGCGGCCGACGTACGAGGCTGGCCCGAGGATTCGCAAGACCCGCTGATGATGGGCATCTGGTATGTCGGGCCGGACAACAACCATGAGAATCGCAACAACTTCATGATGTCTATCGGACGGAGCAAAGAAGGATTGATGGACATCACGGAGGTCTATGCGCTGGACCCCATGACGATCAAGTACTCCGTTGTCGTCCAAACGAAGTGGGTTCTTGTGCTGAAGTTCGTCGACGCCTGACGGGTTCCGACTCGGCGAACTCCGACCGACGAGCATAGCGAGGGCGACGTTCCAGAACCGAGCAGTTGGCGATTGCAGCCCCCAGGCTCCTCGAAGAGGAGCCAGTCACACTGCTTCAACAAAGCTCGGCAAGTTGCGAAGCAATTCGCATACTACTCAGCGCGCAACCGTTCAAGAGAATCCACCTGCAAACGGGATTCTCACAAGGTACTAAGCAGAGCGAAGGACCCGTCGTTCATCCGTACGGAATCCAATGGCAGGCCCAAACTGACCTCGGCCCCAGTTCAGTCGCGACGCAGGAGTCCTTTCGGATTCGGGTAGAGCGCTGACCTGGCGGCAAGCCACTTGTCATTCCTCATGGGCCAAGAGTCGTCTACGAAGACGAAGCCTCTGGGCAGCGTTCGCGACGAGCTCATGAGCTCGTACCCTCTCGCCTTGTCCCATGCTACTGCAGCAACTTCGTCACGTTGATCTGAAAGAGCTTCTCATCGAACCAGTTCTCGTTCGTCCGTTGCGTCGCCCACAGGAAGTTGCCATCCCACGCGAGGTCCCATGTCCCTTCGCTGCAAGCGTGGATGTAGCCCAACACTGTGCCTTGCGGAGAGATGCGCTGAATGCCCCGGCCCCCAGGAATCCAGAAGGCCGATCCATCCCAGGCAATCCCGCCACCTCCGCCTTGTAGCGAGATCCGCTCGAGTTCCTGGCCGGATCTGTTGACGCGATAGATCGTTGGGCTCGTCCAGCCCATGATGCAGAGCGCCTCACCGTCCCACGTGATACCCTTGGCACCGCCTGTGGTGTCGGGGATCTGGAAGCTGGAGACGACTCGCCCATCCGTCGTCATCTGATAGACCTTCTTCTCCGCGAAGTCGTTGATCCAAAGGTGTGTCCCATCGAAGGTCATGCCCCATGCCTGCGGTCCGGGATACTGCCATTGCTCGAGAATTGCGCCCGATTCCGGATGGAGCCGATAGACGTTACCCCACAGCGTTGCAGTCCAGACTGCCTCCCCATCCCACGCTACACTCCACGTCAAACCGAGACCGTTGCCGATTCGGTTGATCACGGTTCGGGTCTCATCCTGGAATGGGTAGATGTAGTCGAACTGATCGAGCACAGGATCGCTTGGCGTATAGCCGAGATCGTACGGCTTGAGATCGGCCATCGGAAAGCTGATGGCGCTGGGTGCGATCTTGAAGGATTGGATCGGATACTGCTGCCTCGCGTTGCAACAGACATCCTGCTGGTTATTGGCGAACACGGTGCTGCCATCGAGATTGAGTGTGTTGTTGCCCTCGCCGCACTGGATGCCCGTGCTGTTGCTCTCAATCCAGCAGGCTTCAGCCACGAGGGTTCCATGGTTGTCCACCGAGAGTCCGGCGGCACCGTTCCCCGAAACGATGCTCGTCTCGACGCGGGCTGTTGACGCATCGACGTGAATGCCGTGTGTGCCCGAATCGGCAACGTAGCAATCGCGAATCGTCGCATCGTTGTACTGCTCCATTGCGATTCCGTTGTACCCATTCTGGTAGATGCGGGCGCGCTCGATGGTGGGTTTGCAGTAGGATTCGAGATAGATCCCCTCCCAATTGTTCCACCGGACGATCACGTCTGATACCGTTGGGCTCGAATTCCACAGGTTCAATCCCTGCTGCGCGAATTCGAAGATCGCGAAGCGGATCTCCGTTTGCGCGGATGCATTGACCAAGCGAAGCATGCTCCAATCACCATTGATCGGCTGCTCGGCTGCAGAAGTGAACCAGACGGGATCATTCGCTGTGCCAAGCACGCGAAGTGTTCCCTCCACGCGCATGGAGAGTCTGCCGCCGGGATTCGTATAGCCACGATAGGGCGTGAACCGCACTCTCGTCCCTGGAGTGATCGTCAATGTCACGCCCGAAGGGACGAAGACGGACGTCTCAACGACGATGTCTCCCTGCCACTCCGTGTTCTGGTGAATCGTGCCCCCAACCGTCTGACAGCCTCCGGGCCCGGCGGCTGTGCTCTGACCGTAGTGCGCCGAGATGTCATAGGAGAAGGCATTCGTTGTCCCCTGTCCCGGAATCTCGAAGTGGAGGGTTCCCTGGTTCGGGAAAACCCCTGAGGGAAGTGCCGACACCCAAGGCGTGGTGCCAATTAGCAGGCCAGTCGGTCCTTGCGCGATCGGCGCATTCGGCCGTGCGACGGGATTGTTATCACCACCCTCCATCGAGATCTCGACATTGTCGACAAACATCCGCCAGCCGCCCCAAGCTGGGAAGGAGTCGAACTGCACGGCAATCACGCCAAGGTTGGCATCCCATGCAACCGAAGTGATTTGAATCCCCAACGCGGGAAAGGACGCCGCCACAAGTGCGACACAGACTGCAGCCAGCAAGAGAAGGATTCGTTGTGTCATCATGGATCTAGCCTAACGAGGAGTGGATGGGGTGCCAAGGGGATGGGGCATGTTACGGGAGTTCGCCCGTCGCCTCCACGCGTCGAACGAGACGCTGGATACCCTTTGGCCGGGGCGCTTGCAGCAAACGGCAGGCCGATCCTGCCGCTCCCCAGGAGCCGCTCGCACGAGATCGCAGGCGCGCTACTCCGGCAGGACGAGATCCATCTCCGCGGGTCTGTGGTCGGACAACACAGCGTCTTGCCCGCTCGGCACTTCGTACCTCCTCACACAAGAGTCTAGTGCCCATGTCTGCGTCGCGTACGGTGCGAGCGAAGGGGAGACGAGAATGTAATCAGGCCCCAAACCCAAGCAGTTTGTTTGACTGCTCAAACATTGACTGGCGATCACGGCCCATGGGCCGAGCGTCAGGCACGGCAGGGTTTCGCGAGCGATGCTGAGGTTGAAGTCGCCGAGCACAACCGCTTGCTCATCAACATACCCGGGCAGCAGATCCGAGAGCACCTTCGGGTCCGGAGCCTCGCAACGAGATTGAGCCATGTGGAGGGTGATCACAAGAAGCTCCGACCCGTTGGGGAGCGCGAGCCGCGCGAGGAATGGAGGTCCCACGCCATCCCACGTACTAGTTAGCTCCTTGGACTCAAGGATCTCGAATCGCGTGAAGATGCCCAACGCCAAAGCGCTCTCACCCCATGCGTGCTCCGGGCCAAGCACGTAGTTCATGCCCAGCTGGCGTGCAACCTCTTTCGCGATGGTCTCGTTGCGCAGAGACCAACCCATCAGTTCCTGGAATGCGATGATGTCCGCATTGGCGTAGCGCAGCAGCTCGAGAATATTGCGCAGCCGGTCTGCCTCTGCCCAATCTCTCCATAAACCACCCCAATCAATGAAGGCCTCTAACTCGTCTAGGTTGCCGCTGTGAGCTCCGAAACTAATCCCTCCGTGCTGGATGTTGTAGGAGAGGACGCGAATCTCCCCGGGCTCCCTTGGTATCGGGATCTTGTGTGCCCGGCAGAGCGGAGCGCCCATTGCACTTGTCGTGCCCTCAGCGTCCGTTGCGTTCACGACTACCGTGCCCTGCGCGAATGGCTCGCTCTTGTCAAATGCGAACACGCCGCCGACATCCGCCACGGTGCTCCCCTCGAACACGTAGGGAACCTGGAATCCTCCCGTGAAGATCTCCACCGTGCATCCGGGGCACGCCGTCCCGGCAATCATGCCCTGAGCACGATTGAGCGTTGTGATCCGTGGTCCGACGATCGCACAATCCACTAGGTTGATCGGCGTCAGCGTCGACTTGAACGTGTTGCGCGTAATCGTGTTCCCCAGCGGATCGTCCCCACGGATTCGAATCGTGGAGGTCAGGTTGTGGATGAACGTGTTGTCCGGTCCGATGACATTGTGAGACGAACCCGGATCGATCTCGATCTCGCCGCCCTCCGAGTAGGCGAGCAGGTTGTTCGGACCGATGATGTTGTGGCTCGTCTCCTCCAACCGGATCCCGATCTCGTTCCCAACGTTTCCTCTCCCGCTGGCCTGTGTGCCGATGACGTTCCCGGTGATTGTGTTATCCGACGTTCCCGGGCCCTGGATGATGATCGCGGCTCTGCAGGACGCAATCCGATTGCCCTGACCCGTGGGGCCTTCACCCACGTCTCGATCTCCGCCGACCGTGTTCCATTGGGCTTCCGACTCCAAGACGATCCCGTTGCCCGGGAAGTCGACGATCTGGAGCCCTCGAATCGTGTTCCCGCTCGAAGTGATCATCAAGCCGTCAGAGCCGTCCGGCGCGTGGCTTCCATCCAGGATCGCTCCGGCATCGCTCGCATCGATGACAACTTCCCCACAGGCGATCGGTGGGAGCGGCGATTCCAGCAGAATCGAAACGGGCGCATCGGGCGGGAAGACCGATGCATCGAAGGTGATCCTGTCCCCCGGCTCCGCGACGCCGAGCGCGTCACGGAGCGTCCCCTCCCCGCTGTCGGCGGCGCTGGAGACGACCAGTACCTCCGGGCCGGAACTGGGAGCGGATGCGCTTGAGGCACAGGCGCTCCCATTCCACTCAACGCGGAAGTAGTCGAAGAACGCATCGATCGCATCTTCGGGATCGCTAATCCCGTCGGCAGTCAAT
>Ga0272441_10003383_pt1 | contig 30337 bp, 28 predicted proteins | sample SSMProp6N_FD_193582 | JGI IMG/M metagenome (GOLD analysis project Ga0272441, IMG submission 193582) | Marine sediment archaeal communities from Little Sippewissett salt marsh, Falmouth, MA, United States - SSM-Prop-6N | ecosystem: Environmental > Aquatic > Marine > Wetlands > Sediment ... | reverse complement strand
TATGTTTACCTGCGGTCCGGTCCCCGGCCCGATGGAGAACATCCTTAATATCCGCAGAGATCCATTTATAATTTTTTCCGCAATATGAAAAACACTATTAATATTTATACTGAGAAGAAGACCGATCAGAAGCCCCAGAAAGGAACCGATCATACCGACCAAACCGCCCTCCACCAGAAATATCTTCCTGATCGACCAGGGATCCGCGCCTAAAGCGCGCAGGATTCCTATTTCTTCCTTTCGCTCCATCACCGACCTTTCCAGGGAATGTTTTATATTCACCGCTACAACGAGGAATATCAATCCGAGAAGCATCATCATGGTTAATTTTTCAACCCTCAAAGCCCTGAAAAAGGATCTATTGTACTCTCTCCATGACTTTACAGTACCTTCCAGGTTCTTTTCTTTCATAAGCTCTTCGATTTCATAACTCACCTCGCCATCTCTGAAACGGTTCTTCAGCTTCACACCCAGAATACCCCTCGTGACCGTTGAATCAATAAGCTCCGCTTTTCCAAGATCGATAAAGCAAAACGTGGCATCATATTGATAATACCCGCTGTGGAATATCCCATTCACCAGAAACGGGGTACTCTGCGGGCGCAGGGAAGCAAAGGAATTCCCTTTCATCGAAACCATGCGTACGACATCACCCACATTCACCCCCAGCTGAAAGGCCAACTGATCTCCTATCACAAGCCCCGGTAAATCCCCGGTACTCAGATCGAAACTCCCTCCAGTCATTTCCAGATGGTCCATGAAACGGCTATCGGCGAGGGCATCGGATTCTTCGATGGCTCTGACAAATGCAGATTTGTATTCGGAATATTCCCCCTGAATCAGGGTTTGTGTATCAAAAAAGAATGCCGCTGATGAAATATTCTTCCATTCACCGATTTCACGGGAAAGAGCCGGTTCATACTTTTTGTCCATTTCTATGCGTATATGGTAGGAATTAATTTCCAGAATATCCTCAATAAATCCTAACTGCAGGCCGTTCATTACACTCAAAACCGCCGTAAGTGTCATTACTCCAACTGTAATTCCTCCAATCGAGAGTATGGATGGAGTGACAGCCCGTTCCCTTCGCTTTGACCGTATGTATCTCAGCCCAATCCAGTGTATCCAGCTATCCAAGACCTTCACCGTTCTTCCGCATCAATGAGTGATTTCCGTTCCGTAAGCTCTTCGCCCTCATATGTTAATTCCGCCACCGGCTGAGCCTGGCGAAAAACTACAATTTTTTTTATATTTTCCGGGTAATAATGCACCTCTTTTTTTATTATATCATTATCAAAATGAGTTTCCTTTTCAATACTACCGGATTGGCCGTCGTAGAAATAGAGAACACTTTCGGTCCCGCTTTTCGATACCCTCGTTTTAGATGTCAGTCTCTCCGACTCGTACGCATAAAACTCTTCAATAAGGTTATCGCCCTCCCGCAGTTCCCTGTAATCAATATTTCCCGCCGTATCGAACTCGGTCCGGCTTTTATTATTTCTGGAGAGGTCCTCTTCAATCAGAATTCTCCTGTCACCCTCCGTGTAATCCTCGGTTTTTCTTATCAAAGCACCCTTGCAGTATTTTTCATATTTTTTTCTCTCTCCGCTTTGATATAAAAAATGAACGCATCCAGTCTGATCTATATGCCATTGCCGTACATTTTCTGTATCCTCCAGGTATTGAAAACCGGATACGGATATACTCTCATTTTTCGTATCTTCGGTCAGAAGCTCTTTTTGTATTTGAAGGAGCCTTCCATCCTCACTCCGGATATACCGACGCCGTTCAACATATCCCTTCTCAAGCTCCGTATCCACATATTCCAGCTCGCCTTCGATCCACCCGTATCTTCTGATGAGTCTGCCCTCCACTGCATACACGATTTCTTCAGCAATACGACCATCCTGTTCAATCGCTTCCCGCATCAGTATGTCGCCATCATAAAACCGGCTGTACACTTTTTCGTTTTTCCACTGATGAACAGCTTTCTGCGATATGTCACCCTCCAGATACAGCAGATCCGTCACCTCTGATTCTTCCCTTCTTCTCTCGAGAACATACCTGTAGTCATCCTTCTGATGAACAGATATCCGCTCCAGCGGCAGGCCCAGATTATTTGAACGGAAGTATTCTATTGATTCAGCACTCATGACGGGAGCGAAAAGGAAGGATAGGGCTATATAAAAAAATATATTCCGAAAGGTTCGGAAGAAAAAGCTATTCATCTGATAAGAGTATATCTAAAAAATGTTCTTTATTGAAAGGTTCGATATCCGAATATTTTTCCCCGGTCCCCATGAATACAAAGGGCAAACCCAATTCCCGGCAAATAGAAATAACTGCTCCACCTTTTGAGGCCGAATCATATTTTGCCAGGATCAGTCCGTCTATTCCTACAGCTTCATGAAAAATCTCCGCCTGCCGAAATCCGTTTTGTCCAGTCGTCGCATCTATGACTAATAGTTTTCGGTAATTGCCTTCATCTATCCGGCCTCTTACTATCTTGTCCACCTTCTGAAGTTCGCGGACCAGGTTCGATTTTGTGTGCATTCTGCCCGCAGTATCAACAAGAACCAGGGGGATATTCTTTCGCTTCGCACTTTCTATCCCATCATACACCACTGCCCCCGGATCCGCCCCCGGATTCTGCCGTATTACTTTTACATCCAATCTTCTGCCGTGTTCCTCCAGCTGATCTATAGCTGCCGCACGAAAAGTGTCTGCAGCAACAAGAACGCTCCCGATTTTTTTCGTCCTTTCGTAATATTTGCATAGTTTGGCGGCACTTGTAGTTTTGCCCACTCCATTGACGCCCAGCATGAGCAGAACATTCACTTTATCCGGGTATACCGGCACTTCCCCCGTAATCAGATCCTGCATAATAGCTTCTCTGATGAGGGAGACGATGGTATTCCTATCTGCTCCCCCTGACCCCTTCCCTTTTACGGTATCAACTATTTCCATAGCGGTGCGCGGATTGATGTCTCCCTCTATCAATAGATCCTCCAGTTCCTCCAGGAGGTCCTGAGTGAGCTCTCCGGACTTAAAAAGATTCTTCAATGCTGCACCAAGCCCTTTTTTCTTCAAAATTCCCGCCTCCACTATTCACTCTTCAGTAACTAATACTCCTGAGTGCTTCTTATATACTGTGTCATTCCAATTATCGTATCGGTGAACAAGATACTATTGAGAAAAAGACTCCCGAGATAGGCAGTGTACCACAGGGTCGATTTGGTTTTCAATCTTTCAATTTCGGAATACGAACCTGTGCTTGTGGAAACCGCCGAATTGTAGGCAAATCCAAATTGTTCACTCTGACCGTAGGCGACCACTGTTAGAGGAACGCTGAATAAGAAAGCCGCGAGCCCCCGATAAAATCTTCTCCGTGATCCATCCACCATCTTCTCCAGGTCGAACGCTTCCGGATGAAGGGAGAACTTCATTTCACCCGATCCATCCCGGGCGGCCTGAAACTTATCCTGGTAGTCTTTTCTGCGAACGAGTACCGTAGCCGGAAGAACCTGTTCACGAAGCAGGAGAGGAGTAGTCCCCTTCAGCACCGAGTCAACGTATACTTCAGATTTTGCCGGACTACTCTGAATAAGCAGGTCGACAGGATTTTTCTTTTTCAGAACCGTCTCAATATGCACTGTTTCAGTATCCGCTGTTTCAAGGTTTATTATTTTGGTTTCATACCCCCTGGCTGAAACAACAAGTTCATGACTGCCGGGCTCTAAATACCTGAAACGTCCGCTGGGATCAGGAATCATTTTTTGCCCATCAATCGTGTATTCAGCATTTTGAGGTTCTATGCTTACCTTGATATCGCTCCATTCCCTTCCATAGAGAAAAGTTCTTACTGAACCGATGCTTTCCCTGATGATACTTTCTCTTTCGTTGCTGAAAAAGGTCCCCCTATAGATGATTTGGCTTTCTTTCATGTGTTCCGGTGATGCAACGATTTCAACGTACAGGAGTTCTCCGAGATTTTCGACCAGACCGCTGATTACACAGTCAAGCCTTCTTCTGTACCGCCAGACCTCCAAAGGGCCTGAAGGAGCCTGGAGCAATTCTCCCTTTTTGTTTACTTCATCCAGCTGAATCTCCAGCTCCAATGATACCGGCGGTTCAGTGTAGTCAGCTTCTTCGAGGGTTTTCATTTTTTCCCGTATCAACTGAACCGACTCGGAAGCTGAATTGATTTTTTCCTGATCCGCAGCCCGGAGGAGAAGTTCATCTCTTTCTCTTATTTTTTCGTGCAGATCACGCTCCAGGGCTCTCAGGTCCCTTCTATCCAGAGATTTCCTCCAATAGCGCCACTCCTGCACGGTAAGTGTGTGAAATGAAATTTTTTCTATCTCTTGCAGAAGAATCAACGGGATAGCTGTGAGGTGCTGTGATTCTTCTATACTCAGGTCTTTTCCTGAAAACTCTGTTATACCAATATTCCAGCTTTCGTAGTTATCGTCGGCACTAAGGGGGCATAGAGACAAGGGTATTATAAAACAAAGGAAAAACAGTTGCTTCAATATTTTATCAGCCATCGGCCTCAATAGCCTTCTTTATCGAGGAGATGATTCTTTCCGACTCGAAGGGCTTTACGATAAAATCATTCGCTCCAAGTTGAATGGCACGAAGAACGTAACGCTGTCCGCTCATGGATGAGCACATAACGACTTTTGCTTCCGGATCAATTTTTTTAATCCTCCGCAAAGCTTCTATTCCATTCATCACAGGCATCATAATGTCCAGCAGAACAATATCCGGCTTCAATGCCGAAAACATCTGAACGGCAATCTGCCCATTTGGAGCCTCACCTGCAATACGAATTTCAGCCTCACCGAGGATTTCTCTGATTACCTGTCTCATCATCTCAAGGTCATCGACAACCAAGACTGAACCTGACATCAATTTTTCTCCGTTAGTCTCCATTTCAGATATGCTTCGATAAATTCACCGATCTGCCCATCCATCACCGCCTGAACATTCCCAACCTGGAAATTTGTTCTGTGATCCTTCACCATATTGTATGGATGAAAAACATAGGATCTTATCTGATGTCCCCAGGCGATATCTTTCTTTTCTTCGGCATGTTTTTCGTGTTCCTCTTCCTGCTGTTCCTGATAATACTCATAAAGCCGGGACTTCAGTACTTTGAGAGCCATGGCTTTATTTTTATGCTGACTCCTCTCATTCTGACACTGAACCACAAGGCCGGTTTCGATATGTGTAATCCGAACTGCCGAATCGGTCTTGTTAACGTGCTGTCCTCCGGCTCCTGATGCTCTGTAGGTATCAATTCGAATATCCTCCGGTCTCACATCAACTTCGATATCATCCTCTATTACCGGTGAACAATAAACCGATGCAAAAGATGTGTGTCTTCTCTTGCTTGAATCAAAAGGACTTATCCTAACCAGTCTATGGATGCCCGTTTCACCTTTCAGATAGCCGAATACATAGCTGCCACTTATCTGAATCGTTACTGATTTTATTCCGCCTTCCGCTTCGAGCATATCAAGAATTTCATATTTAAAACCGTTATTTTCACAATACCGATTGTACATTCTGTACAGCATACTCACCCAATCACAGGCCTCCGTCCCTCCTGCGCCTGAATGAATGGTCAGAAAAGCGTCATTTTGATCGAACTTCTCAGAAAACATATCAAGGTTCTGATAATGATTGACCTGCTCCGTGAGATTTCTAATACTCTTTTCTATATCAGCTATCAGGCTTTGATCATCTTCTTCAACTGCAAGCTCATACAGCTCTTTCGTTTCGTAAAATTTATCTCTTATCTCCTGCCATGGATCGAGCTTTTCATGTTTTTTCTTTATTTTCTGAAGTACTTTCTCGGCTGATTCCCTGTCGTTCCAGAAATCCGGATCTCCGGTTTTTCTTTCCAGATCATCTATTTCTTTTTTCAGGATATCCGGGTCAAAGACGCCCCCAGGATTCCTGAATTTGCTCTTCCAGCTGGGTCATAATCTGCTCCATATCCGTCAACATCGATACTTCCTCCTCACGGCTTTACTAAAACTCTCTTCCATCTTTTCTGGATAAGTGATGTAATTGCAAGATAACCATCTAGTGGATACTGATACATTCTAACCTTATCATAGGAATCGGTTTTTCTGTCAATATCCCTTTTCAGACGGGACAGGTATTTCTGCATTATACTGGTCGATTCCCAGAGCCCGCTCTGGATCTCCCTGAAACCATATTGCTGCAGCAGATCATTAAGCTCATCCAGCCTGCCGTCACTTCCGGCTTCCACTATAATCGAAACAAACACCTTATCCTCCGATCTCTTTTCACCGTACTGAAGTAAAAAGCGTTCTATTTTTCGGAAAGACCTCTTGCATCATTCCCATCGTGCCGATTAATATATCATATATGCGAAAAACTGTCCTGATTTTCATTCTATTTTATTCATTCCTCCTGGCTCCCCTGTCAAGTCAGGAGGTTTTTGCACCCTTTGTTTCCAATCTGCAGGCCTCTGCAAGGAACAATAAAATTACTCTTACATGGAAGCCTTCACCTTCTGAATTATCTCGCTATATTATCTATAGCTCACGAACTCCCTTCAGTGCTGATACTTTCACACAGGCCAGGATGATAGGTTCCGTCGGCTCTGATGCAAATAGTTTTACCTATCCTCCGGCTGATACCAGTTCCTACTATTACGCTGTCATCGGCAGTACCGATGACGGCACGATCTTTCCCCTTTTCATCCCATACCGGAACATCCTGATGCAGCCTGTTTCGGTTGATACAACACTGACACCCGAACAGATCTCAACGGAAATCACCAATCTCGAAGCTGCTGCAGGAGAGAACTCCATAAAACTCTCCTTCCTTTCATCACGGCCCAACCGGCAGGTGATAATCTACCGCAGTACCAATCCGATGAACGATACAAATGACCTTCTTTCAGCCACCGCTGTTACCACTCTTGCCTCGCAGCAGAATTCATATACAGACTTCCCCCTCCCCGGGGTACCGTATTATTATGCCGTCTTTGACGCTCCATCCAGTAAATCGGGAAAATACAGCTTTATCTCCGATGAAAATGTGCTTTCCGCACCTGTTGAGATTCCTCTCAGCAGTACCCCGAAGCTGCTTTCACGGTCCGATGTAAGCAGAAGGATAACCCCGCTGCCTTTTCTCATTCTCAACAGCGGAGTTCTTTCGGGTACACGAATAACTGGAGATTTCAATAGATCTATTCCTGTTAAGGTCCTTGACCCTGAAACAGAAAATATCTGGAACTCTATTTCCAGGCTCATAAACGTGAACGGACAGATGAAATCCCTCCTGCAGCCTCAGCTTCTAGGGGAAGAAAAATCAGAAAGCCCGGCCGGTGCATCGTACCAATTAGCCATGATTGTTCAGCCGGTTTTTACAGCAGGTTCAGTTGGAAAGGTTAACTGGTCTCTTGTCGAAAAACAGCTTGCAGCTTTCATGAGCGTTCGTCACAGTGAAGCTGTTCAGGACCGCGGTCATTTCTATCTTGGTCAGACGTATTACTATCAGGGTAAGTATTCAGAGGCATTTTTTGAGTTTCTCATGGCCCGGGACAGTTACTTTTCAGAGACGCGTCCTTGGATCGACGCCCTGTTTGATCTTACTTTTTCTCTATCCTCATACCCACGGAACATGTAAAAGGTTTATCCTGCCGTATTTTGCACGGCCAGCTCAAAACACATGATGTTTCCTGATATATCCATATCTTGCGGCCGTACTTTTCCGTTATAGTATATACAGGAAAGGTCCACAATCTTGCCGGGACATCCGACGTTATGGTGATAAGAGTACGATTCAAGGTATCGTGAAAGCTTATTTCAGTGACCTTCTGCAGTTCGATTTTACCCGTCTCAAGTTCACTCTCTCCGCCGGTATGCTTTACCAGGATATTCAGTTCCGATGGTCCTGCTTCAGGAAAAGAGAGATTCAGTTCGGTAGCAAATCTTCCACCGATCTCCTCTTCAGCGCTTGTATTCATCACATATTTTACATGGATTGAGTTTTTTGCGAAGTTATAATCTTTCAGAAGATCCACTGAGACGCTTTTTCCATTTTCACGAAGTTCTTTCTTGTTCCCGAAATGGACTTCCCTGCGCTCTTTTTCAACCTTCCTTGCTCTATATAAACTGTTTACAAAATCTATTTTACTCTTGAAACTGCCCCTCGCAAACTGATCTATATCGATGTCGTCATGAAAAAAATGATCCATAAACGCATTTTTACTGTAAGCGTCGAATCCGTTTATGTCGTCCTCGGAACAATGATACGGTTCTCTGTGTCTTGCCATTGTATCCAGATAATTCCATGCCGTTACTACGTAATCCAATTCGAACAGACATGCTCCCCGGCGGTGCACGTAAGCATTCAGAAACTGCCCCTGATACAGGTATTCCGGAATCCCGTCAAGGTCTATATCCGTCACATTCAGGGAGGTGGAAAATATCCCTTTTTCACGTGTTGTTTTCTCTGCATTGATGAGATTTCGATATACAGCCTTTCTGATATTATTGCGATACACGCCACCGTCAGGACCATGCCAGAAAACAGCAGCCGTTTGTCCCCGCCAGCTTTCTTCCTTCGCTGTCTTTTTTCTCGATCGGTCTCCGCGCACCTGCCCGACGATAAAATGGACATACATCATCTTTGAATAGATTCTATGTATTTCCGGATATGTCGAAATATACTGCCGGAAAAATCCGCGGCTTCTATCATCACCTACGAAGGTGGAGATCAAATTGAATACTTCTTTTTTCTTCTCTTTTTTTAACGGTTCTCTATGATTATTTTCATGAATGTAATGACTCGGAAGGTATACACGTTTTAATGGTCCCAGAGACCTCACATATTTACCCGGCAGCACCGTTTCCACATTTTGAGACGCATCGGATAAAGCCTTTAAAAATTTTTCAAACCAGCCATCTTCCGCAAAAAAACGGGAATAATGCTCCCTGTTTATCACAAAAAAATCACTGTTTATGAGAAGATTCAAAACAAGGGCTTCCGAGTTCATCTGATGTAAATTGATAAAATCTTCAACTAATTTTTCAGGAGAATCCTGAAACAGCCTGCTGATATAATCATTGTGCAGCGGCAGCACGACCGCCATCTTTCCCTGATCATCGGTAACATAGGGATGATAGATATGCTGTTTTTCCATTCCGCTCTGAAAAAAGAGTTTGTCGTCGATAAAAAGGTACTCCATCCCGCTGCTTTTTAAGGTAGAGGTAAGATTCGGTTCCCATACCCCTTCGGTAATCCAGCAGCCCCTCGGACGTTTCCCGAATTTTTTTCTCAGATATGTGGTGAGCAGCTCTACCTGGCCAAGCCGGTCTTTGCTGGGAATGATGGGAAAAATCGGACTGTAATATCCTCCGCCAAGCATTTCAAGCTGCTTCCGCTTCACCATCTCATTCATAACCATCAACAGCTCCGGATGGACATCATCAATCCACTCCAGAGCTGTTCCGGGAAAATGCATGGTACCTTTCAGCATTGCATATTTATACAGTATGGTGAGAAAAGGTTTGTAGGAATATTCGTATGCTTTTTCAAACTGTTGCTGGGTAGTACCGACAGGGAGACTGTTGTACATACCCAGAACAATTTTAAGCTTTCTCATTCACTGCCTTTTTTTCTTTTTCTTCCCTGGATTTCTCCGTTTCCGTCACTTTTTTCACCTTAAGAGAATCGTCAGCCAGAATAATGCACTTGGCAGGACAGGCCTGAGCTGCCGCAGTTCGATCCCCCTGCTGGGAATAATCTAAGTGAGCAAGAAAATCCTCAACCTGAAAACCTCCTTCAGGAGATTTCTTCTCACATATTTTACACCCGATACAGCCTACTTTACAGTATTTTCTTACTTTTGCACCCTTATCGTTGGAGTTGCAGGCAACAATATAATCAGCCGAATAGGGGACCATCTTCATAACCCCTGTCGGACATACGTTAACACATTGTTCACAGCCGATGCATTTGTTACGGTCCACCCTGACAAGTCCTTCTTCATCATAGTAGATGGCATCGGTCGGACATACCTTTATGCAGCTTCCAAGCCCGAGACAACCGTATTTACATTCCTTGTCACCTTCGAAGAGCATATGAACAGCGTTGCAATCCTTAACCCCACGGTATGCATACAGATAGCTTGATGTGGCTTTACTTCCCCTGCAGTGAACCTGAGCTACCATTCGTTCACCGGAGCCGACATCTGCATCAAGTCCCATTATTTCTGCAATTGCTTTAACAGCATCAGAGCCTCCAGGACTGCACAGGTTTATCTCTGCACCTTCCTTTACAATCGCCTCGGCATAGGCAGCACAACCGGCGAAACCGCAGGCTCCGCAGTTGGCTCCGGGAAGTGCGCTTTCGACTTCCTCTATCCGCTCATCCTTTTTCACGGCAAGGACTCTGGATGCAAAAGCCAGACCTATTCCGAGCAATCCGCCTAGTATCGCCACTGAAAGAAAAGAATATATCACTCTAAATATCATAACATTCCCCCATATATGCCTCTATCATCCTATCAGATTGTTGAGGAGGGCTTTATCAAAAGCCATAAAGGCCAATGCCATCAAACCCCCGGTGATAAAGGCGATCGGTATACCGCGGAAATATTTCGGTATCCACTCGTTGTTCAGTTTTTCCCTGATTGTCGACATCAATACTATTGCGAGAAGAAATCCCACTCCTGCGGCAATCCCGGCGACAAAGCTCTCGAGGGCGTTGTAGCCGCTTCTTACATTTATCAATGCAATACCCAGAACGGCACAGTTGGTCGTTATCAGAGGCAGGTAAATTCCTAGAGCCTTGTACAAGGGAGGTGAAACCTTCTGGATAACCATTTCTACAAACTGAACCAGACCTGCGATCACCAGAATAAAGGTGATAGTCTGAAGGAATTCGATGTTAAGAGGTATCAAAATCAGGTTGTATATCGCCCATGTGGTTATCGATGCAAGGGCCATAACGAAGATTACTGCAAATCCCATCCCGGTAGCGGATTCAACATTCTTCGAAACCCCGATAAAGGGACAGAGCCCAAGAAACTGTGTCAGAATAAAATTGTTTATAAAAACAAAAGTTATGATTATTCCAATGTACGTCATCCTATTTCACTCCTCCCGCTTTTTCCTGAGCCCATCTGAACCCGGCAATCAAGTATCCCATAACCAGAAGTGCACCCGCCGCCAGGGCGAATACCCTCGCCGGTGAATCCACCAGCACCGGTATCTCTATTACTCCGTCAAAGGATCCCATGGGAAAGAGGGTGATTGTTCCGACACCGATCACCTCCCGCACAAAGGAAATGAGGAGAAGCGCGAAGGTAAAACCGAAGGACATTCCGATGGCGTCAAGAATAGAGGCGAGAAGTCCGTTTTTATTGGCAAAGCCTTCTGCACGACCAAGGATGATACAGTTCACTACGATCAGAGAAACAAAAACCCCCAGGCTGCTGTACAGATCAGGCAGATACGCCTTCATCACCATCTCCACGATGGTTACGAAAGAAGCAATGATTACGATATAGGACGGAATCCTCACTTTCTCCGGAATGAAATCCTTCAGCAGAGAGACGAATATATTTGATCCCAATAGTACAAAAAGCACCCCGGCTCCCATTCCCAGGGCATTTACCACCCGGGTTGAAACTCCTAAAGTAGGACAAAGACCGAGAGCCAGGATAAACACCGGGTTTTCACGAATCAGCCCTTTTGTGAATTCCTTTATCATAATTTACTTTCCCTCCAGGTTCATTACAAACTCGCTTCCGTTGACCAGAGCCTTGGCCACACCGATAAATGTAATAGTCGCACCGGTTATTGCATCAGCATCTTCCTGACTCAGCATATCCTTTCTCAGAGGTATGGCTTCATCCTTCCCCTTACCGAGATATTTTTCCATATACGCCGGTCTTTCAGCTTCCTTTCCGAGTCCCGGAGTCTCGCCGTTTTCCATCATCTGAACGGCGAAGGTCTCACCATCGGTGTTGAAGCCGGCCAGTATTGCCATTTCACCGCCATATCCATTTCCGATCAGCCTGCAAATGTAACCCTCCGGAGTACCTTCAGCAGTGTCTTTGTACAGGGGGTAGTAGTTCGTTACACCTGCATTATCCGTTGCATCCTTACTCTCACCGACGATCATTCCCTGTGAAACCTTATCGAGTGCCGCTTCCAGTCTCGCCTGCTGAATTTGTTGAATCTTAGGTTCTGTAACCGCGTTCATGAGTCCGAGAACAGCCGCGGCGACAGCACAGATTATTGCGAGTTTACCGCCTATTTTTACCATCGTTTTCATGCTGCCTGCCCCTTCTCCTCAATAACACCGAATCGCTTGACCTCGGTATAGCGGTTTATCATCGGCACAAAAATATTCATAAGAATAATTGCCAGGGATACCCCCTCGGGAAAGGAACCGAATATGCGAATAAGAAAAGTAAGAAAACCCGCTCCGGCTCCGTAAATCAGCATGCCTCTGGTGTTCAGCGGGCTTGTGACCATATCCGTCGCCATATAAAACACACCGAGCATCAGGCCTCCGCTGAGGAGATGAAAGAGAATATTTCCATGGAAGTACCCTGAATTGAATCGCAGGCCTCCGAATATCCAGAGGAAAAAGGAAAAACTTACAAGATAGCTGACCGGTATTTCCCAGGTTATAATTTTTTTATAGAACAGGAAGACTGCGCCAAGCAGCAGCAGGAGGGCCGAAATCTCTCCGATACAGCCCGGTACATTACCGGCAAACAGGTCCCAGTACCCCCCGGAAAAACCATCACCGAATATGCCTCTGAGCCATTCGGTAACCCGCATGTCCATCGATGACTGTGGATATCCCGCGTTCCGCAGAAAAGCCATAGGTCCGGTCTCGCTTCCCTGATAATCCAGCAAACCGGTTTTCAGGTATCCCAGTACCGAAGCGCTTGATACCGAATCAACCGCATCCATGGTTTTCGGCATCGTCCAGACTGTCATCTGACCGGTCCATGAAAAGAAGACAAACACTCTTCCGGCCAGAGCAGGATTCATCCAGTTGTGCCCGAGACCTCCAAAAGTCCATTTCACTATTACGATTGCGAACAGTGATGCCAGAACCGGAATGTAGTACGGTATCGAAGGAGGCAGGTTATACCCAATGAGCAATCCTGTGAGGAAGGCACTTCCATCCTGAATCGTTGATTCCTGGCCGAGCACTTTGGACATTACGAATTCAGCCAGAACGGCTGATAATACTGAAACAGCCAGAACGGCAAGGACCCTCATACCAAAAACATATACGCCCCACATTCCAGCAGGTACAAGACACAATGTGACGGTCCACATTATCCGTGCAGTTGAATCACGGTGATGTATCTGAGGAGCGGGTTCAATTAATCGCATTTCTTTTTCTTCCATCGTCAACCCTTTTTCTTTCTCGCCATACGTTTCCCAAGCTTTATTCCCTGTACAAGGGGTATATGAGCCGGACAAACGAAACCGCAGCTTCCGCATTCCCGGCAATCCATCAATCCAAGATCGAGTGCTTCATCGTACAGGAGATGATCGACCTTTTTAAATAATGTTGTCGGATTCAATCCCATCGGACATGCCTGAATACACCTTCCACAGGATATACAATTTGTTCGAGCTGCTGAGTTTACTTCTTTTGCAGTGAGAGCCAGTACCCCTGATGTTCCCTTTATGACCGGTGTATCAAGATCATATACCGCAAATCCCGTCATCGGTCCGCCGACTACTATTTTTGCAGGGACCTGAGTGAATCCGCCGCATTCCTCAATGAGATCGCCGATTGGTGTACCGACGCGTACCTTGAGGTTCGAAGGATTCTTGATTGCACCGCCGGAAACAGTTACGAACCTTTCTATCAGAGGTTTCCCGTAAACAACAGCTTCATAGATCGAAAAAACAGTTCCGGCGTTGGAAACGACTGCACCAATTTCTATAGGCAATCCCCCCGACGGAACTTCTTTTCCGGTAATTGATTTGAGTACCAGTTTCTCATCTCCCTGGGGGTATTTCAGCTTCAGAGGTATTACCTCGATCTGCATGCCCCTGGAATCTACAGTTTCCTGCACTTTCCTGATAGCCTCGGGCTTATTGTCCTCGATGGCTATCGCTACTCTTTCAGGCTGCAGTATGGTACGGATTATCTCGATACCTTCGAGAAGTTCCTCTGTCTTTTCAAGCATGAGACGGTTATCAATAGTGAGATACGGCTCACATTCAACACCATTAACGATAAAAATCTCTGCTTTTTTTCCCTTCGGAATCGAAAGTTTCACGTTCGTGGGGAAGGTTGCCCCTCCCAGACCGACGATCCCGTTTTCCGTGATGATATCAAGCAGCTCGCTGCTGCTCATACCCTTCCATTCACGCCTCTTCTGTTCTTTTCCGGACCGATCGAACTCGCCTTCCATTTCAATAACAACGGCTTTTGTCTTTATTCCGTTGGGCAGGTAAACATCTTTAATTTCTTTTACCTTACCTGGAACCGGAGAATGTACCGGAGCTGAGATAAAACCCGAAGACTTTCCCAGCAGCATTCCTTCTCTCACTTCCTCCCCCGGTTCTACAAGCAACTCGGCGGGTTTCCCCAGGTGTTGTGAAAGCGGTACTACCAAAGTCTGAGGTATCAAGGCGTTCTTGATCGGTTTCTCACTCGAAGCCTCTTTTCTGTCAGGAGGATGAACTCCCCCTTTCGGATAAGTCATTGATCCTTTCATGCTACCTTCTGCCCTTTCTTTTGCTGATATTTATCAAAACTAAATTTTTGTCTGTTCATCTTTCTTGAGACGTAAAAATACACGACCGGACCTATAACCAGGAATAAAGCTATATATCCCAGTATCGTGTGAGTTGGTATACGGAAAGTGTTTATTTTCCTTTGTGCTATTTGAACCGAACCATTTTGTGCAAACAGCAGACGGGACACTCCGCTTTTTGATGCGTCTGATATTATATCTTCATACCACTTTTCTGTAAACATCTTAAAAACCTTATCTTTGCCAAAAATCTTCAATCCCTGCTTTTCATATACCTTTACGCTTAACTCTTCTCCTTTATACGGAAATGAAAATTTTCTTCCGTAAAGATACCCCTGCTGATATGCCCGGTGAGAAAGATAATCACATATATCAGGCAGCAATTCCCCCGAAAGCTTTTCAGATCCCTTCTCTTTCTTCCACTCCTTCAGATCTTCCCATTGAAAATCCCGATACCGCAGATCCGATACAGGCTGCGGATAGATGATCTGTCGATCATCTGCGGAATCATAGTGAAAAACGACGAAAACCGGAAGAACAGCGAGAGTGGTAAGTAAAAGAACGAACCTCAATACCCTTCCGCTGCTATTTCTCTTTCCTCTGCTCATCGGTATCGGAAAGAAAAGGGTATGATGCTGTTTTCCTACCTTCCTCCGGGTCCAACGATAGTAAAAACAAGCCAGGATACCATGAATAGCTGCCGTGTTCGCCCAATGGAATACGATCGATACCGCAGAACTGTACCTCAGTGATGTAAGAGCAACTGTCAGCCCAATACCGGTAATAAGAATATAGCCGGCAATTCTTGTCTTCAGATCTCTTCTGAGAAAACTATACCCGATGTTGAAATGCCGGGGGAAGGAAATGCCGGCCCATTCGCAGAACAAAGCCCATCCGATTACCTGGGCCATAAGAAGAGTGAAAAGCGGAAAGGATACCGCATCGGAGAGGACAAAAACAGCCGCGGCTCCGGATAGAAACAGCATCCGGCTTTTTTGCGGAAGCAGAAATATCAGAATACCCGCATTCAGGAAAATAAGGGCAAGGTATAGTATGTCAACGCTCTCCTCTCTTCCCGGGACACTGTAGAGGATACCGCTTTCTTCAAGATCATGTATTGTCTGTTTCCACCGATGATTCTGTTCCGATGTACCGGCAATATAGAAGACTTCAGCCGGTCTTCCATTGATGCTTCCTTCGAAATAACCACTCAACCCTCTGAGATAAGGATCATACCGCGGGTCTTCAGGTTCCAGAAGCTCTCCAACCTGTCGATAGGGGATACTCATCTCGCCCCGGTATGTGAATAAATGAACCTGCTCTGAATCACGGCAGACAATATCCGTCCATCCGAGATCCTTGAAAAACGAGTAAATGTCTATTTCATCTGAAACGGAATCTTCTATGAGTATGGGTGTATAGTTTTCCCAGGAATCCAGAATATTCTGAACGGGGATTATTCTGAACTTCCCGCCTATCAGCAGAGCAAGCAGTATACAGAGCACTGTTGTGTGAAGTATTTTTTTCCGCATTTTTCTTCGGTTTCATTATTACCGGTTTTGACGACCGGTTGTTCAAGTTTCACCGGCTTCCATCTATTTGTCAACACCGCTAAAAGTAATTTTTTTATTCAATGTACTTTGCGAGCCCGGCTATCTGCGTATATTATAAGGGTATGAAAAGTTTCCTGCGACATGTCACATGGCTTTTACGCGGAGTGGCCGTATACGCTCTTGTCGGCCGCAGCGGGACCGGTAAGAGCTTCCGCGCCAAACTTGTGGCTCAAAAGTATGGAATTGATCTCCTCATTGATGACGGCCTTCTTATCAAAGGCCAGCGGATCATTGCTGGAAAGTCAGCAAAAAGGGAAAGAGCATACCTCTCAGCGATTAAGGTAGCTCTCTTCACGGAACACGCACATTACAAACAGGTCCGTATCGCTCTCGAAAAGGAAAAATTTAAACGTATCCTTATTCTCGGTACTTCAGAGAAAATGGTTCATAAAATTTCAGATCGCCTGGGCCTTCCTTCTCCATCCAAAGTTATCAATATAGAAGAAATAGCAAGCAAAGAGGATATTGAAACTGCAGTGATGAGCCGCAGAAAAGAAGGAAAACATGTTATTCCGGTCCCCACTATCGAAATTCACCGGAATTATCCTCAGTTTGTATATGATTCGGTTCGTGTTTTTTTAAAGCGAAGCTTCAGTTTTCTTCCATCAAAGGAGAAGGTTTTTGAAAAAACGGTGGTCCAGCCTGAATTCGGTAAGGGGAAAATCACCATTTCCGAAACAGCTGTAACTCAAATGGTGCTGCACTGTGTTGATGAGTTTGATGATACCATAGCAGTCCATAAGGTGTCGGTGAACCAGCAAACCGCAGGGTACTATTTAAGTATAAATATTCATGTACCCTTCGGCGTTCAGCTCTCCGGAACAATTCACGCCCTCCGTGATTATATCATCGAAAGCCTCGAACATTACGGAGGAGTCTCTATCAGGAAAGTTGATATCAAGGTGGACAAGTTCAAGTAGAACTCTTTTTTTTATGGCTTCATCTGCCGATACATATATTTGACAGTTTTCAGTTCAGTTCTTAGGATAGTATTGGGGGATCATGATGAAGAAACTAATTATATATACACTTGTCTGCATTGGACTTCTCACCGTGCCGGTTTTCAACGCTTACAGCCAGAATGTCTACACCTACAGCAGCGATCATTATGTGCTTGTCTCCGGTATCAGTGAAGAGTTTTCAGAGGATACGGCCAGTCTCCTCGAAGGATTTTTCAAACTCTATACCGGGTACCTGCATTTTGACCCTAAAAATCTAAAGGCTCCAATGAAGGTTCGAATATTCGCTGATAAAACCTCCTTCGATTCCTATCTTGCAAATTATATCGACGGCAACAGAAGTTCCTTCGTCTTTTTACAGTACCCGGATCCCAAAAGAAGCGAGTTGATCGCTTACAGAACAACACCGCAGGAAACTTTTCAGCGGAAACTTGTGCATCACGCATTCGTTCAATATATAAAAAGCTTCATTCCGAACCCACCTTTATGGATTCAAAAAGGATTTGCGGTTTACTTTGAAAACTGTACTTATGATACGTCAACGAAAACCGCCTCGTTCCGCCCCAACCATGCATGGGTCGCTACCCTCCGTCAGAAACTGAACGAGGATTCCTCATTAAGCAATCCGGAAGTCTTCATTCCCGTCAGAAATTTGCTTTTTCTCGATCAGACTGCGGCGCTTCAGAATCTTGAGGCTTTCTACGCCCAATCATGGGGGCTTATCGATTTTCTTATTCATTCTGAAAAGAAGGCCTACAACCGACTCCTCTGGGATGCAGTTGCAGCTCTTGAAACGGACGCCGATATGAGTGTCAACGAGCAGCAGGTTGTCGCCCGTTCTTTTGAATGGGTAGCGAAAGATACCCTGGTCGAAGATTTCGTTGAATATATACTCACCCTCCCCACTTTTCCGGATCTTGTTCAGAGTGGTATTGATTCCTATTCGATGGGAAGACTTGAAGAATCTGAAAAGTACTTCCAACAGGCCCTTGAACTCCGACAGGACCACTATGTTCCCCACTATTATCTCGGTCTTATTTATTACAATCGCGGAGAATATTCAATGGCCGAATTTTATTACCTTTCTGCCGCCAAGAAAAACGGCAGCACTGACCTCATCTACTATGCTCTTGGAGTAAATGCATATGCCGACAACAGGATTGACGACAGTACATTTTACCTGAGTCAGTCAATTGATGCAGCCGGAAGCTATTCCTCCCTGGCTTCGGAGTTGGCGGAGGAGATCGAAGGGGATTCAGGTTCCGAATCAGATTCCATGTAGGCAGACAGTCGGCCCTCCCTGTTCTCCTACTTTTTACCGTGATATCTGGGGATGCGTTTTCTTCTCTGCTTCTGGGCTGACGGATGGGGCCGCCTTTTTTTCAGAACATTCGCCGGCGGCTGGAGCCCCTGCTCACGAAAAAGCCAAACCACCGCCATTTCCACTTCCTGGTTGGGCGGAGTAAGAGGTTCTATCAGCCTCTTCACTTCCTTGAATATATCCTGAAAGAGGAAGGTTGGATTTTCCCACTCATCAGGAAAAATACAAACATTTTCAACAAGGGCCGCTATAAGCCTTCCTCTTCTGTTTTCTCCTTTTTCTCTGATCCTTTTATCCATCCTTTCCAGGCTCTCGAAGAACTTTTTCTTCTCCTCTCCCCTTTTGTTCTGAACATGAGCATCCAGGGCAGGCAAAAACCACCTTAAAAGCCGATAGTCTATCATCCCCTGGATTATTTTTTCGGAATATCCGGATTCTATTATCTTGAAAAGCTCCTCCGTCAATCTGGAAGAAGGACATCGGTCAAGTTCAGAGGAATATTTTCTTATCGCGCGTCTGAGAGTAAATGGTATCTTCAGATCAAGCTGTGCCGAATATTTCACGGCTCTGATCATACGAACGGGATCTTCTACGAAGGTAGTGTTCAGAGGTATCAGGGATCTCATTCTTCTCTTCAGTAAATCCGTCAAACCATCCACAAAATCGATGAGCTCTTCCTGGATCGGATCATAATACAGTGCGTTGAATGAGAAATCACGCCGGTGCACATCCTCTTCAATGGAGCCGTACACGTTGTTTCCTTTTACATCTCCATTGCTGCCTGCCCTGAAAGTTGAGACTTCTAGAATTTTCCCCGAGAAGTGCACATGAACCAGTCTGAACCTGCGGCCGATGATCCTCCCGTTCCTGAAAAGCTTCTTTATCTCCCGCGGTTCCGCTTCGGTTACTATGTCAAAATCCTTCGGACTTGAGTTCAGTATTAGATCCCGGACCGCTCCCCCGACTATATAACTCTGATAGCCGTGAGAGTTCAGCCGCTGGATCACATTGTAGGCATCCTTGTCGATAAGAGCATTATCAATGGAATGTTCGTTTTTTGCATAAATTTTTGCGACAGGTTTCGTTGCACCGCCTTCAGTTGCACCATATCTGATTTTCAATTTGTAACTCGCTTGAAGAATGTGTTTCTTTTGTTCTACTATATACTATGTTCTTGCCGGTAATAATTCAAGACCGGTACACTACGTATATGTTCATCCCGGAGGAGATCCAAATGCGCATCGAACCGAAAGTATTGAAGGGTTTTCGAGATTTTTTACCCCCCGAGGCAGCCGCCAGAAAGAAGATCGTACATACCCTGGAGAATATGTTTGAGTCCTTCGGTTTCCAGCCTATCGATACACCGGTACTCGAGTATACCGAGGTACTTTTGGGAAAAGGGGGCGGTGAAACAGATAAGCAGGTATACCGTTTCCTCGATCAGGGAAACCGTGATGTTTCCATGAGATTCGACCTTACGGTCCCTTTTGCCCGTTTCATGGGAAAAAATGAAAACCAGCTCACCATCCCGTTCAAACGGTATCACATCGATAAAGTATGGCGGGGGGAAAATACCCAGAGGGGCAGGTACCGCGAATTCACTCAGTGTGACTTTGATATCGTCGGAACAACTTCAGCTTCCGCCGACCTGGAAATCCTTCTCATGATGTACCGTTCATTTGAAGCCCTCGGTATCGATGATATTATCATAAAAATAAACCACAGGAGTGTTTTCAACCGCTTTCTCAAGACACTGTCGGTGGATGAAAAGTCCACGGAGATCATGCGGGCGATCGATAAAATCGGAAAGATCGGACCTGAGAAGGTCAAAGACCAGCTTCAGGAATTCTTATCGAAGGATTCCGCTGAAGCGGTACTTTCATATATTCAGCCGAAAGCCAATTTCCTCGACACCCTCGATCTGATCACTCGTTTAGCCGGCGGGGAAGCGGAAGATACCAGAAGGCTCGCTCAGCTGTATGATGGATTCAAGGTTCTGGGAATCGCGGACAGGATATTTCTTGATTCCTCTATTATGAGAGGACTTGATTACTACACCGGTATAGTCTATGAAACCTTTTTCAATCAGCTTCCTCAGATCGGCTCGGTCTGTTCCGGAGGAAGATATGACAATCTGGCATCCCTCTATACAAAAACCGAACTTCCCGGGGTCGGTTCCTCCATCGGACTGGACCGTCTCTTTGCCGCTCTGGAGGAACTTGGACAGGTCACCGTTTCCTGTCCGAGTGCTGACGCGGCGATTTTCTGTCTTGATGAAGATCTGACAGGATACTATCACCAGATGGCAGAAAAAATCCGGGGCCGGGGAATTCGCTGTGATGTCTTTTATGATAAGAGGAAGATCGGCCAGCAGTTCAAACTTGCTGAACGGAAAAACATTCCGGTAGTTCTGATCTGCGGGGATGAAGAAAAGGAGAGCGGTACCATAACCTTGAAAGACATCACCTCAGGAACATCACTCAACAAGGTGAGTTTCGATGAAGCAGTAAAGCTCATTCTGAGCGTCATAAAAAAGTAAGGAGAATAAGCAAAGTTTTATGAGACCAGAACAACTTCCCGTATATCAGCAGCGTGAAAAGATTCTCGAAGAAATCAAAAAGAGCCAGGTTATCGTTGTTGAAAGCCCCACTGGGTCGGGCAAAACCACTCAGCTGCCGCTGATTCTTTACGAAGCCGGTTACGGTCGTGACGGTATTATAGGAGTTACTCAACCTCGGCGCATTGCGGCTGTATCGGTCTGTGAATATATAGGAAGGCAGCTGAAAGAAACCATACCGGGTATTGCAGGTTACAAGATGCGTTTTGAAGATAAGACGGTCCTAGATACCCGCATCAAAATAATGACCGACGGCATCCTGCTGCAGGAATTGAAAACAGACAATCTGCTCTCGGCGTATTCTGTAATAATGGTAGATGAGGCACATGAACGCAGCCTGAACATTGATTTCATCCTCGGTCTTTTAAAACAGATTCTGGAAGAAAGATCTGATTTCAAGGTAATCATCTCCTCTGCCACCATTAACGCGGAGGTTTTTTCCACTTATTTCAATGGATGCCCGGTCGTTCATATCGATACTCAAATGTATCCGGTACAGATTGTTTATGATATGCCGTCACAATACGCACGGGAAGACGCGCTGCAGGAGAAAATTGAATCTATTGTTGAACGCACCCTTCAATCCGGCAGGAGCGGAGATTTCCTCGTGTTTCTTTCCGGCGAAAAACAGATTAAGGACTGTTTAACCCGTCTGGGCCGATCCAGGATGAGCTCGAGGCTTCACATCCTCCCCCTTTACGGAAGGCTTTCCAAAGAAGAGCAGGAGCGGGTATTTGATCCTCCTCCAAAAAACCTCCACAAGGTAGTCGTTGCCACGAATATAGCGGAGACCAGTGTTACCATCGATGGGGTTACTACGGTGATCGATTCCGGTCTGGCAAAACTGAATTACTACAATCCGAAAACCTTTACATCCTCCCTAATTGAAGGACCGATCTCTCGGGCCAGCTGTAATCAGAGAAAAGGCCGTGCAGGACGTACACAGCCGGGTATGTGCTACCGTCTATACTCCAAGAAAGATTTCGATCACCGTGAACTTTTTACCCTCGAAGAGATCTATCGGACTGATCTTTCAGAGGTTGTTCTCAGGATGGCTGACCTCGGTATACAGGACTTCGAAGGTTTTGATTTTATCTCACCTCCGGGGAAACAGGGAATAAGCGGGGCCGTAGAGACTCTCAGGCTTCTGAACGCCCTGGACGACCAGAGACATCTTACGGAAATCGGAAAAATGATGGTCCAGTTTCCCCTTATACCCCGGCATTCCCGCATCATAGTTGAATCTATTCTCCGTTTTCATGATGTTCTTGAAGAAGTCATTATCGCAGCTTCTTTTCTCTCCACACATACCCCGTTTCTTCTTCCTCCCGGGGATGAACTGGAAGCCCGGCACGCTCACCACCATTTCAGTGATCCTTCAGGGGACTTCATCAGCTATCTCAAACTCTACCGTGCATACAGCAAAAAAGAAGATACAAAATCTCGTGAAAGGTTCTGTGATCAGTTTTTTCTCGACATGAAAATAATGAATGAGATTCTCAGTATTAAGCGTCAGCTTGAAGAGATTGTATCCCTGGATATTGGTGTTCCCATTACATCAGGTGGTTCGATCAAAGACTATCTCTGTGCTGTTTCAGTTGGTCTGATACAGTTCGTCTGTGAAAAGTCGGGAAAAACAGCCTACCGCAGCCTTACCGCCGATCGCATTCAGATACATCCGGGCTCTGTTATGTTCCGCGAATCACCGCAGTTCATCGTTGCAGGCGAAATTGTTCGGACCAGCCGGATGTTTGCCCGTTCCGTTTCTCCTCTGGAGCGCCAGTGGCTTCCGGATATATCGGAAAGGCTCGCCCTCGAATTCGGCGGGGAGAGGAAAAAGAGGGGAAAAGCCGCAGTTGAGAAACGTGATACGACGTGGGAAGTAAAACTCGGTTCCGAGATATTCAAGCTCGAGCAGTACAAAAAAAGCAAGAAGATGGCTATCCTTCCCTGGGAAAAAATCGCCAAGGTTGTCTCTGAAAACCCCCTGAGTGAATTACAGCGATACGAGAACCTGCGGGGGAAAATCGTCTACCGGGATTTTGAAATTCACCCGGGGGATCAGCTCGGCAGCATCCTGAAAATAGTACCCTATATCAACCCTGTACAGGATCTCAAGAAAGCTCCGATAAAAAGGGCCAGTTACTCCGTTTCGACAGACCTCCCACAATTGTGCGATCAGCTCGGCAGAATACTGCATGTCACACGGTCAAAAAAGAAAAGCAAAACCCTCGGCTTCATCACTCTCGATACCAACGGCTCCGGAGATTACTGGTTCAAGGTGATTCGAAGTTTTCATACCGCCGTAGATGTCAGTATTTCCAGTTTAGAATTACTGGCGGATGAGCTGAACGAAACGGTAGATACCACCCATCGAAACAGGGTAAACAAGGTATACCGTCGCCTATCAGAGATATATGAAAATTATTAGAATCAACAGGTTCCGTTCGAAGTGAGTACCCGCTGCAGGATCTCAAAGGGTATTTCTTTATATAAGGTACATCCCTGCTTCTCCTGCAGAATGAACCGCACTTTACCGGCTTTTCTCTTCTTATCCCGCTGCATTGCATCGATCAGCTCTTCAGGTGAAGCAATTTTTATATCCGTCTGAAAACCGTATTCTTTCAGAAGTATATTCACCTCTTCAGCATAGGCGGTATCCGTTATGCTCATCAGAACTCCCGCCTGCATGGCCCGGCTGATCCCCCAGGCAACGGCTTCTCCGTGGGTCCATTGCGACAGACCGCCGGATGACTCAAGCGCATGGGCAAAGGTATGACCGAGGTTTAAATGGCCTCTTATACCCTTTTCAAAGGGGTCTTCCTCGATGTAGCTTTTCTTAACGAGCATGGAACGGTATATCATTTCCGAAGTTATTTCATCGTTGCCTGCAAGTATTTCCTGCCTGCGATTTCGAAGCATGTCCAGCAGATCCGCATCCAGAAGTAAACCGTGTTTTATAACTTCCGCCAGCCCCCCGCGGTATTCACGTTTCGGGAGAGTTTTCAAAACCCCCGGAATAATCCGGACTTCCCTTGCAGGGAAGAAGGTCCCGAGAATATTTTTATACCCCTCGAAATCAATCCCCGTTTTTCCTCCCAGGGCGGCATCAACCATGGCCAGCAGACTTGTGGGAATTAAAATGACTTCGGTCCCCCGCATGAATATGGAGGCAAAAAATGCTGTAATATCACAGACAACACCGCCTCCGAAAGCCACAAATACCGTATCACGGTCCGCACCTGCATTCAGAGCCCATGTGCTCAGGTCTTTTACGGTGTCTCTGTTCTTGTATTTCTCTCCGGCAGGTACAATAAAAAAATTTTCTATATACGAAGGCAATAACTTTCCGGTGTTTGAATCACAGACATAGAGAACCTTATTTTTATCCGGGAACCGGAAAAGATGCTCCGTCTGTTTCTGATACATGAGAACTTTTGTATTGTGTTGAGGAAGTGAAACAGTAAACTCTTTCATTCAAAAAGTGGAAAAAACTATTCCCCTAAATTGCGAACAATAGTACGGATAAAGGGATCGATGATAGAGTAATATCGTTTATTTCCCTGGACTTCCGATGCAACTATTCCCTTATCCTTGAGGACTGCAAGATGCTGAGATACAACCGGTTGTGATTGATTGAGGAGGCGCCACAATTCAGTTACACAGGCTTCTTCCTGTTCAATCAGACAGAGTAATTTAAGCCGGACTGGATGACCGCACACTTTGAGTCTTTCCGCGTAGGTTTCAATCATTGCATCTGAGCAACATGTATTTTCAACCATATTGGATTTACAATACACGGTTTGCAATTTTTTTTCAAGTAAAAACTTGAAGAAATCATATATATTGTTTTAGTATAGAACACCATGGAAGAGATATACCTCGACTGGGCGGCTACCGCTCCCGTCGAATCCGATATTCTGAAAATCATGCAGGAAACAAACCGCAGCTTTTTCGGCAACCCCTCGTCAAAACATTCTGCGGGGAGGAAAGCTCGACGGATTATCGAAGAATCCAGGAACACCTGTGCCGATCTGCTTGCAGTGGACCCCGCTTCGGTTTTCTTCACTTCAGGCGGAACCGAATCCGATGCAATTCCCCTGCTTTCTCTCCTCCGAAAACGGAAAGGTGGACATATCATCCTCTCGTCCATTGAGCATGACGCTGTCTGGGAGTTTAAATCTCTTTTCAGCGACCTTGGTTTTAAGGTTTCAACAGTTGAACCTGACCGGGAAGGTTTCATCAGACCGGACAAAATACGTTCACTTCTCACCCCGGAAACATGCGCGGCTGCAGTCATGGGAGTAAATAATGAAACCGGAGCTATCCAGCCTTTGGCCGGTATCGGTAAGATCATTCGGGACTTCGAGAAGAAAAATCGAATCTCGATTCACTTCCACTCCGATCTGGTTCAGGCCCTCGGAAAGATCCCTCTGAAATTGAAGGAATGGGACATTGATTCTGCAGCTTTCAGCTCTCATAAAATAGGCGGACCCCGGGGAATAGGCATTTTGTATCTAAAAAAATCTATTCATGCCCTCTCTATCGGTGGGGGCCAGGAAGGCGGTATCCGTCCGGGTACGGAGAACACATCAGCCATACGGGGAATGACCGCTGCTCTGCAGAATCGCTCTGAGCTGATGGAAGCAGAATTCAGATCAGCCGAAGAGCTCATGAGTCTGCTTATCGAAAGACTGAATCAGACTGACGGTTGTACGATCATCCCTGAAAACCGGATGCCGAAAGATGACAGGTTTTCACCCTATATTATCACTTTTTCCGTTGCACCAGTCCCGGGAGAAGTATTCACACGGGTAATGAACGACCGCGGGATTTTAATCGGAAGCGGTTCTGCATGTTCCGCCAATAAACAGAGAAAACAGAGCCGAGTGCTGCGTTCCATGAATATTCCTGAACGGGCAGCACGAGGAGCTGTAAGAGTATCCATAGGTCACAGCACCGAGAGAAAGAACATCGATACCTTCAATAGAATTTTCACCGAGGAAATCCTACGCCTCCGTAGTACCCTCAGGCTGTAAAACCGTACTATATTTTGGAGATTTTTCATGCAGGCTATTTACCTTATTCGCTTTGGAGAATTGGCCCTAAAAGGCCAAAACCGTTCGTTTTTTGAAAAACTGCTGAAGCTAAGCATTCGGAAAAACATCGGTGAAAAAACCGCTCGGATAATCCAGAGGGCGGGCAGATTCTATATCGAAGTTCCGGAGGAACACGCTCCGGCAGTTGAACGCGGCTTGGCACATACCTTTGGAATAGTCGGTTATTCCCGGGCGAAGAGAGTACAAAAGGATATGCAGATCATTGAAAATGCATCGAAAAAAGTTATCAGCAATATGATTGAACGCGGAGAAATTGATCCTGAGGCACCGGGCGGGATTACCTTTAAAATCGAGGCTCGCAGAACCGATAAATCCTTTCCCCTTGATTCGTATCAAATTGCCTGCCGCCTCGGAGACCTGCTTCAGATGAATTTCAGTTTTCTCTCCGTCGATGTTCACAAGCCTGATTTTTCCCTCTACATCGAAATCAGAGAGGAAGCATTCATCTACGGGAGCCTCCGTTCCGGCTTGGGCGGTCTACCCACCGGTACTGCCGGCCGCGGGATTCTTATGCTTTCGGGAGGTATCGATTCCCCGGTTGCCGGATTTCTCATGGCTAAAAGAGGCTTGAAACTTGACTATGCATACTTTCACACCTACCCCTATACATCCGATGAAGCACTCGATAAGGTAAAACGCTTGTCATCCATCCTCAGTACATACACTGTCGGGTCAAATCTTTTCGTTGTGCCTTTCACTCCCGTTCAGCTGCAGATAAACCAGGGAGCAAAACCTGAGGAGGTCACCCTGCTCATGAGAGCCTGTATGGTTCGAATCTCGTCCTATCTGGCACAGAGACAAAGTGCTTCATGCCTTATAACAGGAGAATCCCTGAGTCAGGTTGCAAGTCAGACAGTTGAGAGTATGGAATTTACAAGCAGCACCGCCCTTCATCCGATTTTCAGACCCCTGATCGGTCTGGACAAGGAACAGATTATTTCGCAGGCTCGTTCCATCGGTACATTCGAGACCTCCATATTACCCTACGAAGACTGCTGCACAATTTTCAGCGCGGACCACCCGCTGCTTCATCCGAGACTTGCGCATATGAAAAAGGTAATGGAAGATCTGGAACTCGATGATATGCTGAGGGAGGCGGCTGAGCAGGCGGAGAGAATCTACTTTCATCCTATCTACGGTCAGAAGAAGGATTGATTCTGACTATCTCTTCCTCCTATCAGTCTCCTTTGGCGGCTACGGGTTTTTTATCCGATCCCGTTTTCGACGCTGATGCATTATCACTCTTCGGTTTATCGCCGTTTTGTCCGGCTGCTGCGTTTTTTGACCGGTTATCGGTTACGTAAAATCCGCTTCCTTTGAAAATTATACCCAGACCTCCGCCGATGAGACGCTTCACCTTGCCTCCGCAGCTCGGGCATTTCTGAAGCGGTTCATCTGACATTGATTGAAAATACTCAAACGTATGCCCGCAGTCGGTGCATTCATAATCGTAGGTCGGCATATTTCTTACTCCTCGTGTTCATTCATTCATAATACTATTTATTTCACTTTATAATATACCTAATTTCTCTGTTCTGCGGCAATAGTAATGTTCTATTCGATTCTGATCGGAAGCCCTTCGCTGAAAAGCTCACGCTTTATTCCTTCCACCGTGTACCCCTGTATATGAACCATAGAGGCTATCAGGGCCGCGTCGGCACATCCGCTTGTCAGAACCTCGTACAAGTCTGAAGTTTTTCCTGCCCCTCCGGAAGCTACAACCGGGACTCCTACCGCTTTTGATATCCTCCGGGTCAGCTCAATCTCATATCCCGCCCTCGTCCCGTCGGCATCAATGGAATTGACCACGATTTCTCCGGCTCCCAGTTGAACTGCCTTTTGTGCCCACTCTAGGGCATCCAGATCCGTACTTTTACGTCCACCGTTAATGAAGACCCTGTAACCGGAAGGCATTTGAGGGTCCTGTGCGGCATCCATCCCCAGTACGATACACTGGTTTCCGAATAATCGAGCTCCCTGACGGATGATATCCGGATTCCGAACCGCCTGACTGTTTACGCTTATCTTTTCGGCTCCAGCGTTTATTACAGCCCGCATATCATCAAGTGAAGCGATTCCCCCGCCTACGGAAAAAGGAATGAAGATTTCTCTCGCCACTCTGCGTACTACATCGAGCATTATTCCCCGCTTTTCCGCGCTGGCGGTAATATCATAGAAGACCAGTTCATCCACCCCCTGACGGTAATATTCAGCCGCCATCTCTACGGGATCACCTATTTCAATATTTCCCTTGAATTTAACACCCTTCGTAGTCTTTCCGTCCTTCACATCCAGGCACACGATAATCCGTTTCTGAAGCATCAGCTCTTCTCCTTGATACAATCAGGACCTATTTCTGCAAGGAAATTGTGCAACAGCTGTAGACCCCATTTACCGGATTTCTCAGGATGGAACTGAACTGCAAGAAGATTGTCCTTCTGAAGGGCGGAACAGAACTCTATTCCGTATTCGGTTTTGCCTATTACGATGTCATCCTGAGAGGGAACGGGATAGTAGGAATGCACGAAATAGAAGGAACTGCCGCCGGGAATATCTTTGAATAAACTGTTCTCACCTATCTGTTCAACCCCGTTCCATCCCATATGAGGCACCTTCAGACCCATAGTACCAGGGAAGCGTTTTGCCTTTCCGTCAATAAGATTGAGACATTCCGCCTCTGTTTCTTCACTTTTCGATAGGATAATCTGTGCGCCGATACAGATACCCAGAATATACCTTCCCGATGCATAATACTCCTGAAGAGCAGAATCAAGACCGTACCTTCCGAGGCTCTCCATCGCGGCTCCGGCTTCCCCTACCCCCGGGAAAATCAGTTTATCGGTATCCAGCAGAACCATGGGATCCGATGATATCAGAAAATCAGCGTCCAGAAAGTTCAGAGCGGTCTCTACGCTTTTCAGATTTCCGGCGTCATAATCAACAACCCCCACACGGGACATTTGTTATCCTCCTATACTCCTTCCTGAATTAAGTCGCTGAAAAATGGAGCAACGGTTTCATAAAACCAGTCGATCTGATCGAATGAAAGAGGATAGTCATCCAGGATGATTGATTTATCCTGCAACCGAACCGGGTCCTTCGATTTAAGACTCTCGATGGTAATTGATGAATCCCCCTTTCCCAGGCTCGCTAAAAGATTCAGTCTCATGAGAAGAAACAGAGACCTCGCCGCACCTGAGGTTGAGCAGATATACTCTGCGTCTACAAGAAATCCGTTGATTTCCGCTTCTTTTCCCGAATCTGCCGATCTGTCTGCTTTGAAAGTGAGCCAGAAACTTTCCAGCTGGTTAAATAACCTCATTTTCTGTTCGGGAAAATCAGGAGCTTCAGCAAACAAGCCAAGGGATGATCTGTTCAGCAACAATTTTATTTCCGCAGGAAGCGGCCGGACCGGACCTTCATACAACCTCTGCAGTGAAACCTTCATTCTTCCATTGGAAAGACATACTACGTTATTGCTCACAAAGGCGATTTCAAGCTTCCCGTTTTTCTGCCGCCACCACTGATAGGGGGTTTTTATCTTTTCCCATTCTCTGTTTCGCCGTAGGGATAAACCCGCCATGGTTTCAGGGTATCGGCCAAGACCGATTACGGTGAACTCTGGACCCTCTTCCCCGAAAAGGCAGGAAGCATACAGATCATCAGTCCTCCCCAGTATGGTTTCCAGGGATTCATCTCTCATATTCAGAATCGACAGCATTTTCCTTGTCAATTCCGTATCTTTCTGCGGTTTCAGCTGGAGGAATAGAGCTCCTTCTTCGAATATAAGATCCTGGAAATCCGGTACGACAGGCTTCGGTTTTGAAACACAGCTGGTGAAACTGAGAAGCATCAGAACGGAGAACAGCAGGCCAAGGATCATTCTTCCGGCATTTACTGTTCTACCTGTTTT
>Ga0272441_10003382_pt1 | contig 30338 bp, 35 predicted proteins | sample SSMProp6N_FD_193582 | JGI IMG/M metagenome (GOLD analysis project Ga0272441, IMG submission 193582) | Marine sediment archaeal communities from Little Sippewissett salt marsh, Falmouth, MA, United States - SSM-Prop-6N | ecosystem: Environmental > Aquatic > Marine > Wetlands > Sediment ... | reverse complement strand
GGACGTACGGGCGGTTCCACAGGAACTCCGCTCGAATTCCGCAGCACCCGCGACGCGCGGATGACACACGGATTCGCTAGGGCTCTGAGGGCAAGAGAATGGGCGGGAGTCCACATCGGCGACTCAACAGTCTTCATCACCAAGTCGTGTGCTCCGACATCGGCTCGCTCAGCGATCTCATCCTCGCTGCGTCGTTTCTGCGAGCGATCCTCCCGCATTGATGCGGAACGGATATCCAACGAGACGCTTCCCTCCGCAGTTCGGCAAATCGAACGCGCACACTGCCCTGCATTGATCGGGTACGCCAGCGCCATCTACATAGTCGCGGCGTACATCCAGGAGACGGGGATACCTGCCCCACCTGTTGCAGCCGTGCTCTACGGGGGTGAGCCTCTGCACGACTTCCAGAAGCACACGATCCGTACCGTCTTCGGCGTGGAACCGCTATCCAAGTACAGCTCATTCGAGAACTACGAGATAGCCATGGAGTGTCCGTCGCAGAAAGGCATGCACGTTGCCGCCGAGGACCTCGTCGTGGAGGTCGTCGACGATGACGGGAACCCCCTACCCTCCGGAGTCAGCGGCAGAGTACTCGTGACCAACCTACACAACTACGGAATGCCGCTGTTACGCTACGACACCGGCGACGTTGGAGCCTTCGTCGAAGCACGATGCGAGTGTGGACGTGGCCTCCCTCTCCTGTCGTTGTCCCTGGCCAGGTCGGGAGACATCCTCTATACGCCCTCGGGCAAGCGCATATCGCCGTTGGCGCTGGGAGTATCCGCTCTTGCGAGCCTTCCCGTGGGGCAGTTGCAGTTCGTGCAGGAACTGCTCGACCGGGTAGTGATACACCTCGTGCTAACGCAGGACATATACGGCCATGATGCGACAGGTCTGAAATCACGAGTGGCCAACACGTTCGCACCGGTCCTCGGCGAGGACGTGAGTATTGAGGTCAACTTCACTGACCGAATCGAGCCCACATCAGCGGGAAAGCACCGCTTCGTCATCTCGAGATTGGGTCCGGACCCGCTGAAGTACACTCCGCAACGTCAGTTCGACCGATGAGTGCATACAACGAAGTCGCCACCAAGTTCCTGGCGCCCGCAATCGACGCCGTCCGCGGCACCTCCACGATGCGTCACTTCGCGTCATTGCGGGAGTCCCAGTGGTGGTCATGGGAACGCATCCAACAGCTCCAGAGCACACGTCTGCGAGAGCTCATCACTCACGCCTACGAGCATGTCCCGTACTACCGTCAGGCTCTGGACAGGTGCGGACTCACGCCCGATGACATCACGGGGGCCGAAGATATCCGCAAACTGCCTGTTCTCACGAAGAATCAGATACGTGACAATCGCCAATCACTAGTCGCGAAAAACGTGCCTGTCCGTCACCTCCGTCCTATGGCCACAAGCGGCTCGACGGGCCAGCCTCTCGCCTTCTTCAGTACCCGCGAGGACCAGTTCACATACGGCATAGCACGCACATTCCGTGCGGCCTCATGGGCGGGACTGGGCATAGCCGACCGTTACGCGCTGGTAGGAAGACCCCGGCACTACAGAAGAAGGACCGACCAGTTGCTGCATGAGTTGAGTTTGACAGTCCGACGCCTGACTGTTGTGGATTCGGGAACGCTGTCTGAGCAGACACTGCCACGCATCGCCGAAACACTCGCGACGGGCAACTACACGGGTATAGGAGGTTCTCCGCCCGTTCTGCGACTGGTAGCCGACTACATCCTCTGGCACGACCTACCACGACCCTCGCCGGACGTCGTGATATCGGGCGCAGAGCAGTTGCTGGACCATGAGCGCGCCCTGTTGACCGAGGTGTTTGGTACGAACCCTTTCTCAAAGTACAGTTCATTCGAGGTATACGAAATCGCCAGCGAATGTGCTGCGCATACTGGCATGCACATACAGGCGGAGGACGTAGTCGTCGAGGTAGTGGACGAAGAGGGTGCAGCGGCGGCGCCTGGCACAGTGGGGCGCGTTCTGGTGACAAACCTCCACAACTACGCTATGCCCTTTATCCGCTATGAGTTAGGTGACCTCGCAGCAATCGACACAAGCCCGTGCGCGTGCGGCCGGTATCTGCCTCGCCTTGTCGGAATCGTGGGGCGAATGAGCGAGTTGATAGTGACACCCTCGGGCCGATCGGTCTTTGGCGCCGACCTCGGACTTGAGACCTTCGGACCTCTAGGCGTGCGCCAGTTCCGGGTGGAGCAGGACGAGACCGGCAAAGTAGTAGCTCTGCTCGAGTGGCACAGCCAGGTGCCCGACGACAGCCGTGCACACGGCGAAGTGGCAATTCAAACAACTCTTGAAGCTGCAATCAGGGAAGGTGTTCACGTGGAGGTGCGATCGGTCGACCACATCGATCCACACCCCTCGGGGAAGCACCTCGTGGTAACATCAAAACTCGCCTCGCGAACCCACAACGCGCAATAGCGACTGGAGAAGAATGCCTTTGGACGTCTATCCGTATGTGGCTCGCCGCGTGTTGGCGCCCGAGTTTGATGCAATGCGTGGAGCTCACACCATGGACTGTCTCGCCGAACTGGAGCAGTCGCAGTGGTGGCCAGCCGACAGGCTCCAGGAACTCCAGTCGGAGCGACTTCAACGCCTCGTCCAGCACGCATACGCACACGTGCCCTTCTACCGCCAGACGATGGCCGAACGTGGTCTCACTCCTTCAGACATCCGGGACACGAGTGACCTCCTCCGGCTACCGATATTGACGAAGACCGCCGTACGAACACAGCTGCCACACCTCATCTCCAACACGTACAAGCCAGCCAGCCTCCTGAGGGGCACAACCAGCGGTTCCACCGGCACGCCTCTGGTTTTCTACGGCACTCGCTATGACCAGATCGACCGTGGCTATGCAAGAACTGCGCGCGCATTCCAGTGGGCGGGACTGAGGATAGGAGACAGGTTCGCCTATGTGGGAAGAATCCGCAACGCATCAAGCCCGATTGGGAGGGTCGTCCAGAGAGCCTCGAACACAGCCAAGCGTGTAATTCACGTAAATCCAGACCAACTGGACGAGACCAGTATGGCGCAGACTGTCGACATGTTGCGCCAATCGCGACTCCGTGGCCTATCGGGCTACCCCTTGTCCCTGGCAGTTATTGCTGAATTCCTTCGGTGCAAGTCAGTGCAGTCCCCCGAACTCCGAAGCATCGTCACAGGAGGAGCTCAATTGCCAGCAACAGCACGACGGCTCCTGACGGAGGTATTCGGCACAGAACCGTGCTCGAAGTACGCGACTACTGAGGTTTTCGACATCGCATCTGAGTGTGAGGCCCATGATGGACTCCACGTCCAGGCCGAGGACATCATCATTGAGGTGGTAGATGACGAAGGCCAACCGGTGCCCGCGGGCTCCGACGGACGAATCATCGTTACCAACCTGCACAACTACGGCATGCCCTTCATTCGCTACGACATCGGAGACATCGGGGGACTGACCAAGGAAACGTGCGCTTGTGGAAGAGAACTACCGCGTCTCACTGGCATCTGGGGACGCAACAACAGCTACCTGGTTGCATCTGGTGGACAGCGGATATCACCGGGAGGGCTGCATTTCGAACGTCTCGCTGACCTCCCCGTGCTCCAATATCAGATGGTCCAAGAAGATATCGATAGTATCACTCTTCGCCTCGTTCCATTCGCAGGCCTGGAGAGCACAGAGCGAGAGGACTTGAAGACGGCTGCGAGGGAGCTGTTAGCGGAGGACCTGGCCACGATCCCAAGCTTGACTGTGGAGCTTGTGCAAGACATCGAGCCCGGCCCATCGGGCAAGCACACGTTCGTCTTCTCCAAAGTAGCCAGCGCCATCGAGGGCCAGGGAGGATAGGGTGCACGCGTACACCAGACTTGTTCGGCACGCGATGGTACCTGCCATGGATTTGCTCAGAGGCACCCGCACGGCCATGCGCATAAAGGAACTGGAGGAATCCCAGTGGTGGTCTTCAGAACGCCACCACGAGTCGCAGGCAGCCGCACTACAGGCTCTTGTTCGCTACGCATTCGAGCGTGTTCCCTACTATCGTCGACTGGTCGCTGAACTTGAACTTCGACCGGAGGACATCACCACTCCAGAAGACCTGTGCAAGCTCCCTCTACTTACCAAGGACATAATCCACGAGAATCTGCCAGACCTTCTCGCCGATGACTATCCTCGAAGACAGCTGCGCTCATCGTGGACCGGTGGTACCACCGGAAGTCGCATGCACTTCTACACGACACGCGACAACCAGCTGTCCTGGGCTCTTCCGCGCTGGGTGCGCTCAATGGGGATGCAGGGTTTCACAATTGGTGACCCTCACGTGTCAATCAGCCAGATGATTGCGCGCCGCAAGCCATTTCTAGAACGCCTGACACACAGCTTCAGCAATCGCTTCCAACGCGTCACCAGACTCGATAGTATGGATGTAACGGAAGAGAACCTCGAGGGTATGGTCAAGGCAATCGAGCGTGCCGCGCCATGTACTCTTGCGGGCTATCCCAGTAGCTTGGCAATGTTGGCTCAGTTCATCAAGGACTCAGGACGCCGCCCTCCACGGATAGTGGCGTCCATGGTGGGAGGAGAGCAGTTGCTACCTCACCAGCGCGCAATCATGCAGGAGATGTTCGGCAACGAACCCTACCTGCGCTACGGATCCAACGAGTTGCTCGAAGCGGCAGCGGAGTGCCCAGCGCGAGAAGGCTTGCACATCTCCGTGGAGGACTTCATCGTGGAAGTCGTTAATGAGCACGACCAACCCGTCCCCGATGGGCAGGAGGGAAGACTTGTCTTCACCAACCTCCGCAGCTACGGAATGCCGTTCATCCGCTATGCAATCGGTGACATAGGCTCGCAGAAGCAGTCCCAGTGCTCTTGTGGCCGCACGCTGCCTTTACTGGATCCAATAGTTGCCCGAACCATCGACTACCTTTACTCAAGGGATGGTCGGCGAATTGCGCCAATGCAACTGGACATGTCACCCGTAATCGAGAGGGGGATAACGCAGTTCCGTATAGTGCAGCGTGACTACGATCATGTCTCGGTCGTGCTTGTACCACGTGCCGGAGATGGGCAACCAGGAGACCCTGCTGTCATCGCTCAATCGACTGAGCGTATCCTCAAGAGCTATCTCGGAGAAGGTCTTGCGGTGAGTGTTCGATTCGCGGATCGAATCGAGATGAACATCTCCGGCAAGCGCCTTGCCGTTATGTCGCAAATACCGGGTGTCAGCAACATGCAGTGAGCTCCTGCTGTTCTCATGTGTTTGCTTGTGCCACAATGAAAACACCGTGACGACAGTCGTTCAGCCGGAACAACCGCCATCCAGGTTCGGCAGAAGGCGTCTGCTCCTGGCAGCCAGCGTAGCAGCGGTGGCTATCCTGCTTGTCGTGGTAGGGGCCTGTAACATAGGCGGTGAGGATTCATCGCCAGCCGACAATCCACCGATAGAGAACAACCCTGGTGATGGATTCATCGAGAACGCCACCTTCGTGTTGCAGAACTACGAGACCATTCCGATGGAAGCGCACGAGGAATGGAGAGACTTGAAACTGGACGAGGTCGTGTCGCGTGGTCTGCCCTACACGCGCTACAATCGATACTATACCCGGTTCTTTCTCAAGCAGGGAGAGGCCGTGGAGATAGTCATGCAAGGTAGCGTTCCGCTCGGTGCCGATCTCGGAATTGGTGTAGAGGGCATCTCGGTGATGCTCTTGCCTGCCAATGCGACGTTTGACCCGGCGCACGCCCATGACTACCTGCCACCGATGGAATCGGACGGCGGCGGATATTTTCAAATGCTGACAAGAACTGAGGGCAAGTGGCAGATAGGTTGGGCTATCGCAGCGCCCGAAAGCGACTACTATTGGCTGATGCTCGAGAACTACGCGAGACAAGATGCATGGTGTCACCTCACCGTCAGTATGCCTTCGGGCTAGAGGAGAGACGATGGAAGCAGAAGAGAAGAAGGGTCGCCGCTCTTTCGAGGGCTACAAGGTTCCGGAAGACGCGGAAGTAGAGACGGCTCTTGAGGAGTACAAGGCGGCCGACGAGCAACTTTGGCAGCTAACCATGAAGTACCTCTACCCTCAGGAGGGAGTGCCTTATGAGGGGAAACGCGAACTTGTGTTCCCGAACGTCGCTGCGCGCGAGGAATATGCCGAAGCGAAACGAGTCGCGCAGGAGGCACAGGAGCGCTACGAGCGCATCGCGCACGAGCGGCAAACTCGCGAAGGCAGCACGTCCTAGCTCTCTCACGGAGCAAAAGGAATGCGTGCAGTGTGACGAAAAACCCTCGCCGATTCGCGCGAGACAGGGAGCCGGCGCTACACTCAGCGTTGCGAGAGAAGACTGATTCGAACGCAACCAAAGTTGCTCTCAATACGTTCTAAATACTGAAAGGCCCGGGCGGGAGGAAGAGCCCAATGAACAGGCTGTACTACATCGCAGCGGCTGGCGCAATAGCACTATTCGTATTTGCCGTCATCGGATTGGCTTCCTGCGGCAACGATGGTTCATCGCTGACACCCACCGAGGACGCGGTCAAGAGCGCCTATCAGCAGGGCTATCTTGACGGCTATTCGAAGGGATACTCTGAGGGATTTGCGGCAGGTGTTGAGTCCAGCGAACTGGCGCAGACAAGTGTTGCGACCACTGCCAGAAGCGGATGTGCTTCTTCGTGTGCTACTCCTATCGACTCAGACGCCGACGAAGACACCGTCGCCGGTGACGGCTCGTAGTCGCGTGGAACGTGCCGCGTCATCGTCGCAACCGCGACCGTAGCAGAAGCTCAATCTACTGTCATCGGCCCGTTTGCAGGGCCATCCGACAGCCAGGCCGGCACCAGCCCCCAAGCGTCCCGAAGTTCCCGACGATGTCTCAGACACTCAGAATCGTGGCTCGTCAGCAGCGCCCAGAACTTGTCCGAGTGATTCATTTGCCTGGTGTGACATAACTCGTGCAGTAGCACGTGCCGGGCGAGTTCAGACTTCACGAACAAGAGCCTCACGTTGAGACTTATGTCTCCTCGCCTCGAACAGCTGGCCCAGCGAGTCCGTTGAGACCGGATAGAGACTCGTCCAACGCGAAACCCGAGTCCGTCCCCGAGTTCGCGAAGCCATGGCTCAAGTCTTCTACGTACGGCACGAACAAGCCAGCGCCGCAGCGCGTCGCGACACGCACTCATATCATCGGTGTTCCCCACGACTTCCAACACGCCATCACTTGTCTCACGAACAGTCGTTCGTCTCTCCGGACATGAGCACCACCGCACAATCCACTCCTCTCCGGTCGCCGCGAACTGAATCGACTCTGGAATCGATGTGGGCTGTCGGGCCTCTGCCTCTGCACGCCGCTGCCTCAGCCTCGCCTCTGTCTTCTCGACCCACTCATACCTCTCCTTTAACAGAGAGGGAACTCGCCGAGCATCATAGCCGACGGGCAGCACAACGACCAGGTCCCCTGCAGGCGAGAACCGCAGCCATACATGCCGCGCGCGAGAGCTTCGCCGTATCGTGTATTCCATCGTGAGTATGCAGACTCGCCTCGATCTAATCAGCGAGGTTCGCTATTCAAGGCGTCCGTCTATAGAGAGGAACGTCCAGCTGGCTTGGTTGCTGTGAACAGTCCGTAGCCGAAATAGTGAAACAACCTCAGGGCACCAGGCGGCGCTGCCAACGTAGATAGCACCCAGCGTCTCGTCGTGGCATCAGTGAGTACCGTCCACGGAAGGCTCAACCAGGCGCGCACCATCTCCCCTGCGTCAATCTGGTCAAGTTCAGACTTCCATTGCTGAACCGGGGACATCTTGCGAATCGATGTCGTAGGCGCCTCAAACCCCGCTTCTCGTAGCAGCGTGTCCCAGCCACCGTCGGCGTTCAGAAAGCGGGCGTCCATAGTACGTTCCATGTATCGCTCCAGACTGGAAGGGGGCGGTACCAGCCAGACGCACTCATTGATGCCCACCCGACCTCCCTCGGCCAGCACACGGAGATACTCCCGTAGCGCAGTAGCTGGCTCGGGGACGAACGCGTTGACCGACTCGCTGAAGACGACGTCGAATTGTCCTGTATCGAAAGGGAGCCGAGTGGCATCAGCCTCTCGGAAGCTCACTGTCTCAGTGAGTCCCATCTTCTGCGCACGCTGAGTAGACCGCTCGACCATGGCGGGAGAGATATCGATACCAACCAGGCGGCAGCCAAGATCACGCGCAAGCGTGCAGGCTGAGAAGCCATTCCCGCAGCCAATCACTAGCACCCTGGAGGAGCAGTCTATGGAGCAGAGAGAGGCCAGTTCCCTGGTCGCGGCGCCTCCACCGATGTGTTTGGTGATTCCCCACCCGGCCTGCAGGTCGAAGTAGACGGAGCGCGATTCGTTGCTCTCTGATTCCAAGGACAATCCTGTCAGTCGGCTTGGGAGGGCGGCTTGCTGCTGGCGATAGGCCCGGCCTTCCTGTTCCTCATGCGGAGGCCGGCAGTCGCCAGGGCTGGAATCAGCACAAAGTAGGCGATGACAGAAGCACTCGGGTCTCCCGTTTGATTCAGAAGGCTCGCCAGCCCCAAAGCCAGTGCAGCCCCCACGATTGCACCGACAGCACCGACAGCTATCGAGCCGGGAATCTTGAACGCGCGCTTGAGCACAAACAGTCCGCCAATGACTCCGAGCGGGTACCCGAGCATGGCACCGCCGAGTGCAAGTCCCAGGGCACCGAACTCGGCCGAGTCCCGCATCACCAACCAGACAACGAGGACAGCAAGCCCCGCACTGAGGAAGCCGGCTACTGCCAGCGCCACGACTGTGAGGAAGAATCGGGAAATGGCATGTCTGCGGGGAGAGATCGAGCACTGTGCCATGCCACAACAATACTAGGGAGACATCACTGGCACAAGCTCCATGTTGAAACGCGCTCGACCAGCAGAGTCCATCGTGTGACGTAACGACAGACTGTTCACGTCCTCTCAAGACATATGGCCATACACTTGACATATGCCGTCCCGTGGCCTTAGATTATCCCCACGCCATAGAACTTGTGCGGAAGACTTGTACGCACAGACTCCGGGCCCCGGAAACCAGCCGGGGCCCTCTTTCGTTAGAGAACACCATGAGTATCCAGACAGACCCCCCCGGACCCGGACCTCGCAGCCCGGTCGGCATAGTGGGCGAGATGTTTCGCCGGTACGGACAGAACATCGTCCCCATGACAATCATCGCCGCTATCATCACAGTTCCTCTAGTAGCCGCAGGCATCCTTGCATTCGGGCCTGAGTTCATGACACAGATTGCTGGCGTGTCACCAGAGGGCGAACCCTCCATGTCAACGGGACAGATGTGGGGCCTCATGGCCTACGTGATTCTTTACATGATCGGCTTCCTGGCAATGAGTGGAGCAGTCGCCGAGGCAGCGGGACAATCGCTCTCCAGCCGCCCCATCTCAGTAGGTCGTGCCTATGCCGTGTCCCTTCACAGGCTGCCGTTCATGCTGGGTGCAAGCATCTTCGCAGGTCTGGCAGCGGGTCTTCCGTTGAGCCTGGCCGCGCTACTGGTTGGCACTACTGGCGGTATCGTCGGTTATGCACTTCTAGTGCTGACCGTCGTGCTTGCCGTCTACCTGCTCGTACGCCTGATGTTCGCGATTTTCGCAGCTTTGTTCGAGCAGAAGACCACCATCGAGGCAGTTGTCCGCAGTTGGACGCTGGTTTCTGGAGCGATGCCTCGCACGTTCGCCTTGTTGCTCATCATCGGCCTGGTAGTCGGTGCAATCCAATTGGGCCTTCAGAGTGTCGGCGCGCTCATGCCCGGCCTCGACGCGCTGCTGATTTCGCTCTTTGTAGCACCTCTCACAGTGATAGGAGACTTGCTCATCTATCTCGACCTTCGTGCCCGCAAGGAAGGCCACAACCTGGAATCCCTCGTGTGCGAGCTGGACGTGCTCTCGGGCGAAGCCCCGCAAGTGCAGCCATAGCTCATTCTCTCTCTTCCATCGATCTGGTTTCACACAGATTCTGCTCCGTACCTATGGACGTACGGACTGTAATGTCCTATCGTAGTAGGGCGCCATGCAGAATGCGTTCGACAACAGAGCGTACAAGTACGACGACTGGTACGACTCTCCGGAAGGCAGCCTCATCTACCGTGAGGAACTCGAATGTGTGCTCCTCGTGAAGGGACGCGTGGGAAGAAGGTGGATGGAGGCAGGGGCAGGCACTGGCCGCTTCGGGTCGAAGCTCGGCGTGCGATACGCGCTTGACCCCTCCCTACCCATGCTCCAACTGGCGGCCAAGCGAGGCATGCGTTCGGTAGTCGGCAACGTGGAGGCACTGCCCTTCACGGATGGATGCCTTGATGGCGTGCTGATGGTCGTCTCGCTCAGCTTCTGCCAGGACCCGTCGGCCGCACTACGGGAGTGTGCCCGAGTGCTACGACCCAATGGCGCAGTGATAGCGGCCATCATCCCACGGAGTAGTCCGTGGGGGCTGCACTATGCTCGAAAGGGGGCAGACGGGCACCCTTTGTATTCGCATGCCCATTTTCTTGGTGTGGAAGAGCTTGTCGGTCAGGCTACAATGGCGGGACTTGTACTCAAAGATGCTGCCAGCGCACTGCTCTGGCCCCCAACGGAAACCACCTACCTCGGCCATGCCGTCCAGCGCGGGGCAATCCCCGGGGCTGGCTTCGTCGCGCTGCGTTTCGAACACTCGCGTTAGGGAAGGTCCTCTTCCCAGGTCAGATGTGGGACGTCAGGGCATCCCTGCCAGAGGCATGGGCCACGGAACGCTATAGTCCAGGCGCTCCTTCGATCGCGCCAACCGGACACACCTCGGCGCAGCGGCCACACTCCAGACAGTTGCGAGCCTCGATGACGTACGGCTCGCCTTGCGCGATGATTCCCTCCGGGCACGCCTCGGCGCAGGCGCCACACGAGATGCATGACTCATTGATGAGGTATCCGTTGCGCTTGGCCGCTACCCCACCGAATGCGAAGCGTTGCCTGCCTGGAGTGGATGAGGATAGGTCAAAGAACTCGCCCCTGCCACGATACAGATGGAAGCCGTCAAGAATGTCCCTCGTCTCGCCTGGATAGATGTCATACATCATCGGGTTGGCGTCAAAGACACGACCGACCAGACCCCTGTCCTCAGCTCTCTTCACGTCACCCACTATCCGTATGGCCACCCAATCCTCTGTCAGGGCAGAGATGGCTACAATCGGGCGCTGGGCCAACTGCCGGTAGAATGCCTTGCCCCTCGCCGTGACGAAGTAGAGACCTTCGTCATCCACGAGCATCACGTCGATGATGCGGGCTGCCGGTTCGTCACCGTTGACCGTGGCAAACGTGACCGACTTCGACTCTCTCAAAAGTCTCAACGCCAATTTCGTGGTCTCATCCATTGCACCTCCAATGTGGCACCGACGCGTCCTTATACGCAGTCCAATCGCGAAACCGGAGTCCCCTGCGGACTCGCTTCCCCCTGTAGAGAGTGATGCAATCGAACGTGTTCATGTTATCCCCCTCCTTTGCGAACCGCCCTCCATGATGGCGAACTGCCCGCCATGCCTCCGAGTACACAGCGTGTTTGCAGGTTCCTCATGTTGCAGCTTTCACGCCAGTCGAGAATACGTGCGCCCACTACACCTATCCGGAGTCCCACGTATCTGGGATTCCGAAGGCACTGTTCTTCTGCATTGGAGACTGATGCCACAGTCAGGTGGCTGAGGGCTGAGTAGGACAAAACTGAAGCGTTTTCATTGAGTCTCACTGGACAGGGGTCAAGAAGAAGGCCGGTGACCCGCTCACAATGAGGGCGATGGGCATGGAATCGACACCTTCCGTTTCGAGATGGTCAGACAGCCGTAGCTCATGTATCGCGCTGAGAGAATCCAGGTCAGAGACAGCGCACCAAAGGCTGTCATCCCGGCCCGTCGGGCAGGTTGGCGGCGGGATTCCATTGTCTACCCGTGGTCTCGAACTCGTGCTCGTGAACCACGTATCTCCGCGTCCTCTTGAAATCCAAGACCTTATCCTCATCTTCCTTCAGGTCGTAGGCTTCTCTGCTATCGCGCCAATTCAGGTACTTCTGGACATCATCGAGGCTGTCGAACCATATCTCCACGATGCCGTCCGCGTCATATGTGATTCCCGGAAACGCCTCCGGGTGGTTCTGAACGTAGCGCTTCGCGAAGGGAATGAGGCCGGCAACCAAGGGGCCATGAGTCCCGCTCCAATAGCGATAGAACTCGTCGTCACCAAGTCCCTTCTTTCGGTAGACAAGCGAAATCAGTTTTAACATGTCCCGCCCCCATTCCTGGTCGCTCAGAAGGCCATTGTACGCCGTAGCACCAAGCATCGCTAGCGTACGTGAAACCTGCAGTCCGTTCCAGTCTCGAAGCTTCGCAGTTCGAAGCGATTGATGCGTTGCGCTACTATTCGCGTTAATCGCGAAGGAGGATTCTAAGCCACCATGTTGATTCAGCGTTTGCAGGACTACGCCAAGACCATTCCGGCCGAGCTTAAGGAGAAGAAGGGAGTCTACACGCTCGAGTTTACCGTCGCGGAGAGAAAGGTCTTTCTGTCAAAGAAGAAGCTGACATACAGCGCAAAATACCGCATCGATGACGACAAGAAGGAATTGAGATTTACCGAGATGCTGAAGGAGTCTAGTTCTGGTATGTCTTCAGGCGACAGCGACTTTGGACCAGGCTTCGGCTTCAAGAAGGAGGCCTTCAAGACCGGCGCCGGACCAAGGGAAGGGGTCATTGAACAACAGTCGCAACTGTTCGGAAAACAGTACAGCTATGTCTTCGACTTCAAGAAGGTTCGCAGCGCGATCGAGGAAGCCGCCACACAGGAAGGCTATACGTTCAATTATCAGATTACACCCGCGGGTCTCTAGCAGACCATCACCTTCGACGAGAACAGACGAAGGGGGTGAGTATCAACCACCCCCTCTCTGAACTCTCACCGGACCTGATGACACCTTGGAACGCAGTTGTCGATTCAATTCAGCTGATGGCCTTCGACTCAGCCTCCGCCAGCGCCTTTCTGGCTTCGAGAAGCTTCTTGTACTTCGCCAACAGCTTCTCGGCGTTGCCTGCGACGGCTGCCTTGGCCATGTCGCCCTCGATTTCGGCAACGTCCAGTCTCTCGTAATAGTCCAGCGCTTCTTTGAGGTGCGCCAGGACTATCTTCGCTGTCAATAGCGGATGATTGTTCGTGACATTCGCGTCGGGATACATGAAGCCGTGCTCAAGCTCCACATCCAGGCCCATGCGAAACTCATCGACACCTATCGGCATCTTCTCGATGTTCACGATGTCGAGTAGCTTCTGTGCCTCTTCGGAGGCCACCGGCGAGTCCTTCATCGCTGTCCAATCACGAAACCCAAGTTCCTTGCAGACGCGCTGCACCTCAGCGACGGTTATGTATTCGGGCATGTTCATCTCAACCTCCTCCTTTGCGAGCCTGCCTCTATGATAGCGAATCAGCCGCCAGACCACCCACTGTTTGGCACGTCTTGTGCTACATTTGTCCCCGCTATCATGGTGAAGGTGCAGCATCTGCCCTCTTCGGGAGGTCCACGTGTCTGACAAGTTGAAAGTCTTGTTTTTGTGTACTGGCAACTCGTGCCGCAGCCAAATGGCTGAGGGCTGGGTGCGCGCTCTGAAGAGCGAAGAGATTGAGCCCTACTCCGCGGGCGTTGAAGTGAAGCCTGTCGATCCGCTGGCGGTGAAGGCGATGGCCGAGGAGGGCGTCGACATCTCCGGTCAGCGCTCGAAGAAAGTCAGCGAGCTGATGGATATCCCGTTCGACTATGTCGTAACAGTCTGTTCGCACGCCAGGGAGACCTGTCCCTTCTTCCCTGGAAACGTCAAGAGTGTGCACGTAGAGTTTGATGACCCCCCGTTTCTTACAAGGGAGATGACGGACGAAGACGAGAAGCTGGAGGTCTATCGGCGGGTCCGCGATGAAATCCGCGACTTCGTCGACTCACTCCCTGCTGGATTCAAGTTCGTCCGGGAGTAGTGCCGCACGGCGGCAGTCCCGTGGAAACGTCTAGCGAGACAACTGCCTCACATCACACGCAGGGGCACGGAAATCGGTGTTCGGAGCCTTCTCAGCAAAAGCGCGCATGAATCCCTTGAGGTCGTCGATGCTCACAACCCCATAGTCATCCGGGTCACGTCCCTTGAGGAGCACGTAGTACCCCTTCGGCTCAATGTCTTTCGGCAACGGGATGACAGGTTCGCACGGTTCATAGTCAATGAGGTACTGACCGGACGTAGAGTCGGTGAGAATCCAGCCTTCGTCAGTCAACACCTCCACAAAGACATGCCCGGAGAACCCCTCCGCGGCTCCCGCGGCATGGTCGAGCGCCCAGTCTATGCCCGCCGCGTCGACCATCACAGATGGGAAGCCGTACTCCCTGAGAACGCTCACAAGAATCAGTCCATGGTCATGACAGCCGGTGAGTGCGCCACGTTGCATGATTTCGTCGACGGAGAGCTTGCCCACATACTCCCCTCCCGCAGACTCCGTGGCAAATCGTCGGTGCTTCCATGCGAAGATGGTGCCAACAGACACAATCGACCTGTCCAGGACGCCAATCTGGCTGCGGATATCCGCGACGTGGTCAGCACTAAGTCTGGACTGGGCACCCTGCAATAGAAACTGGGTGGCGTCCCCGTAGTCGAGGACATTCCCATTCATGTCGACAAAGACACAGAAATCTGCTGACTCGGCGGCAGTGGGCGCCGCAGGTTCGTCCTCGACGAGTGAATCGCTTGTAGGTTGAGCGTCAGGCGCTTCGTTGTCCTCTGCCGAAGTAGGAGGCAACGCTGGGTCAGCGCACGCAGGGTGCGCAAGTATCATCGTCATCAGCGCGGCGGCAGCGAGAAACCGCGAGCTTCCTCCCACGTGCATCCACCTCCACACCATGCCGGCACCGTGTCACCGGGAGTCAGTCGATATCGCGTCGAACCCTGATACTCACATGATAGGCAGCGCGCACGCCAGCCGTCCAATTGCGACTATTTCGGGAACTTCGACGTTAGTCCTGTCCTGTCTCTCGCCATGTCAGGCCATGCCTGGAATCCCCACGGTGCGATGGGTCTGACGTAGATGCCCTTGGTGAGAGCGCCGGTCAGTCCGTCGATCAGCCACTCGAACTTGCCGTAAGGCCAGCCCGCTACCATCTCATAGTCGTACGCCATCGCGAACTTGCGCTCGCCGATGTCAGTGATGGCCAGTCGTAGTTCGTCTCGCAGATATGGTGCCGAGATGCATTCCCTGCACGTGCCACCATGACCATTCGTCTCCAGCTTGACGCGGTCGCCGCCGTTCCAAATCTGTCCGTAGACGAGGCTCAACATCTGGTCGGGTGTCCCGTATGCGAGGATCACATCCGGCTGGTCGGGCATCTTGCTGAGCGGCGCGAACAACGCAGCCTCGAAGGTGCCCGCCGGTATGACATCGCCTTCGACCAGCTTCGCCGTGGCCTCAGCGTCCTTTGCCCAGAATCCGGCGTTGCGTGTCCCGTCTTTGAAGTCGTTCTCAATATCCCAGAAGCCAAGAGCCGCGCCGCCAACCTGGCAGTGATAGCACTCGCTCTTGGTTGCCAATACTGGTCGCCTGTAGTACCTCGCGAAGCCTGCGACCTGACATGCCGCACACGGGAAGTGAAGGGGCGCAATGTCCTTGGGCGCATGCTCCAGCTTCTTGTAGAACTTCACACCAAGGGGAGTAGTCCGTAGCTTGAGCAATCCATCGAGCTGTCCGCCTAGTTCTACCCATTTCTCCATCTCACGATACCTCCTCACGGCTTATGGGAACTTGCGCGCCATTGTATTTGCCATAACACCGAAAAGAAAGGGTGCCCAACCTGATACAATTCACCGTTCGTACCCCGAAGGAGAATCCCTTGTCTGAACAACAACCGGCGAAGCACAGGCGCATCTTCTACGGCTACTGGCTTGTCCTCGTCACGTTCATCCTCCTCTTTCTCGCCATCGGGTGTGGCTCCTACGCGTTCAGCCTTTTCGTGACACCTCTGCAGGAAGCACTCGGATGGGGTCGCGGCCAGATAATGGCAGGCTTCACTGTCTTCTTCGTCACTATGGGCGTTGTCTCGCCTTTGGTCGGCAGGTTCGTCGACCGATTCGGCGCCCGCCAAGTAATCCCGTTAGGTGCCCTCATCATGGGGCTAGGCTTTGTTGTCGTGAGCCGAATGAGTGACCTGTACCTCTTCTACTTGGGTTATGTACTGATCGGAACAGGCGCAGCAGGCATGGGACAGGTTCCCTCCAGCACCATCGTGTCTCACTGGTTCAAGAAGCGTCGTGGCACGGCCATCGGCTTCATGGCAGCGGGACTCGGCGCGGGTGGCCTGATTGCCCCTTTCGTGGGGAACATAATCGCCGGGAGCGGCTTCCGCGCCGCCTACATGGCCATGGCCATCATCATCTGGGCAGTGGCAATACCGCTGGGCGCAATCGTCGTACGTACGCGTCCGTCTGAGATGGGGCTCTATCCCGACGGCGACACGACCCCACCAACGGATGAGAATGGCAGAGCAAAGGAAGTGACAATTACCGGGATTTCGCTGCATCAGGCGATGCACACACGCACATTCTGGCTCATAGTCATCTCGTTCTTCCCTGCGTGCTTCGCCAGCATGGGACTCATTCAAGCACCGGTTCCGTTTCTGCAGGACATCGGGTATCCCTTGCAGACCGCGGCAGCGGCACTGGCGGCCATATCGATTGGAAGCGGCATAGGCAAGGTCTTTTTCGGCTGGCTGTGTGACAAGATTCAGCCCAAGTACGCATGGGCAATCGGGCAGACCCTGATGGCCATATCCGTGCTCATACTTCTGACCATCAAGGGAGACTCACCCGTGGCAATCATATGGGCTTATTCGCTACTGCTCGGTTTCGGCGTAGGCTCATGGCTGCCGACACTCTCAATGCTCACGAGCACCAACTTCGGACTTCTCTTCTACGGGGCCATTTTCGGCATTCTGAACCTCGTGCAAAGCCTAGGAACGGCCACCGGCCCATTCTTCGCAGGAGCCATGTATGACGCAACAGGCACCTACTACTGGGCCTTCGTTACTTTCGGTGTGCTCTTCGCCATCTCGATTCCCGCGATTCTTCTGGCAAAGAAGCCCAAGGAAATCAAGTAGCAACTGGCTGGCGACAACGGCTAGCTTTGCAGGTTCTCGGTTCGTGTTCCAGCCAGAGAATCCTTCGCCGCCGCGTAAGTACTAGGAGGGAGTCCAAGCAGGACGCACGAATGACGAGTCTGCGGACCTGGCCAGACAGGGACGAAGCGCACAGATCAGTAGCAACCAGCTACGAAGCTTGTGCCTCTTCGGCTCCGGCCCTGTACCCCACCTGGTAGCCATCCGTGAAGCCAACCGCGTAACAGTCCTCGCATTCATCAGACATCTCGGGGTAAAGCGACGCTCCCTCCTCCAAACCATCCTCGTATCCCTGCTGGTAAGCTTCGTCAACCGCTTCATCAACCGCGGCAGCAATCGCAGCATCAACCGCAGCATCACTCGTACCACATCCAGTGGAGAGTATGACCACAAGCAAGAAGACCACAAGTCCGGGCAGTGCGATTCGTCGTGCCATCAAGCTCCTCTGTTTCATCATCTCTACATCCTATACGCATCCGGGCGTGTTCCCAGGCTGGCATCCAAGGCGTCGAAGGAAGGCTGAGTTCATCAGCTCGATGAATTCTTCGCGCGGCATAAGAGGTCGCCGCACCTCTTTGAGAGTCTTGTCCTCGAATTTGCCCGTCTTCGCAAGTTGCGCTCCGGCATCTTCGGCCGCGCTTAGCACGTCCTCGACATCGAACCCGTGTGACGCCATGTATCGGAGCGCGAGCCCGTGAGGTCTGAGCAGTGCCCCTGCGAAGATACGAGCATGTGAGCGACTGAGATCGGCTATCTGAGCCACCAGTGGCTCGAACGCCTCATCTTCCCAATAGCCGGACGTCGATATCAGCGCGGTGGTCCGGCCTTCATTCATGGGCGAGGTTACGTGGCCGGTCTTGCCATCGTCCCTGACCTCGAACATCGGCGAAAGTAGAGGCAATGTACGCTCCATTACCCTGACAAGCCCCTCAGTCATGCCGCCGACATGTACTGGACATGAGAATACCCAGCAGTCGGCCGAGGACAGCTTGTCCAACAGGCCTTCCATATCATCCTTGTGGACGCAGAAGCCAGGAGTGCGATACCAACAGGCATGGCAGGACGTACAGGGCTCGATACTCAACCCGTAGATGCCTACTCGCTCGACAGTCGCACCGGCCCTGATTGCGCCTTCGACGAAGCGTTCAAGCACAAGGGCAGTGTTCCCCTTCTCTGCATTCGGACTCGCATCTAGTGCCAGAATCTTCATAATGCTCGAAATAGTAGCGATAACGTGGGGAGTGTGTCGACTGTCTGAAGGGGTGGCACTAGCCAACAGGTGAAGGCTAGACCCAGGTAAACATGGCGACGGTATTCCACAGGACCACAACACCCATGCCTGCAGAGAGGGGTTTCAGCAACCGCGAGCGGCCAACCAAAAGCAGGACCACGGCAATTCCCGCGGCAATCAAAGCCTTCAGCCAGATGTTGGCGCCAAAGCTCACTGCCATGGGATTGAATTCCGCGCCACCGAGGGAGAGAGTGATGGACGTCAACAAGGCATCAACCATGTTGAGCATGATGAAGCAGAGGGAGTACATGAACGCGACCTCGTACTGACGCTGCCATAGTGAATACGTCCTGTTCATGCCCGTGACTTTAGTCCTCTCCAAGGAGGAGTGTATGCAGGTGAAGCATCCCTCGTCAACGCACATCTCCTGACAAGACCTCACAACGGCAGAAGAAAATATTCGGAGAAAGCGCCAAGGCCCACATCAGCAGTTCCTCATTCATACGGCAATTGCAGTCTGCACTCTCCCTCTGCATAATCGGCCCATCAATCCCTGAGGAGGTGACGGACATGTCGGAGAAGACAATGGGCATCATCCTTCTGGTTCTTGGGATACTGGCGCTGCTCTGGCCATCGATGGTGGAGGTCATCCTGGGCGTTTTTCTAATCCTTTTCGCAGTACTCATGCTGATGGGCCGCACGCGGATTCTGAAGTAGCCGACCGCGCTCAACCTCTACAGTCAACCACAGAGGAGGACACATAACGTGCGAACGCTTGTCACTGGTGGCACCGGCTACATTGGCGCGGAACTCGTCCGCGCATTGCTTGAACGAGGAGACGAAGTGGTGACCTTTGGGCCGACCACCAACCCGAAGAGAATTGCGGATATCACAAATGACATCACAGTACTGCGCGGCAACCTGGCCTACGCCTCGCAGGTCTTCAACGCGGTGAAAAACCATCGTATTGAGCGCATCTACCACATGGGTTCTATGCTGAGCACGCCCTCGCAGGCGGATCCCTGGGCTTCCTTTCAGGTCAATGTCGTTGGCACGATGAACATGCTGGAGGCTGCGCGGCTCTTCGAGGTGCCTGAGTTCATCTTCACGAGCACGATTGGCACATACGCTCACGGGGCAGGAACTGTCGTCACAGACACAACCCTCCAGCGACCAGCCACCATGTACGGTTCCGGCAAACTCTACTGCGAGTGCCTTGGGCGCTTCTACCGCACGAAGTTCGACATTGACTTCCGCTCAATACGGTTCCCATCGGTCATCGGTCCCGGCACAACTCAGCGCACGGTGGCCCAATACAACTCATGGATCATCGAGTACGCCGCCCTCGGCAAGCCGTTTGAGTGCTTCGTGACTCCGGAGACAAAAGGGCCTGGCATGTACTTCAAAGACGCCGTGAACTCGCTCCTGATGGTCGCTGAAGCGCCACGAAGGCGAATCGAGATGGTCAACTACAACGTGGGTGGCCTTGTCCCGACACCCACAGCGCAGGAGATAATGAACGAGGTCCACAAGCACATTCCTGACGCGGTCTACACATACAATCCTGACCCACAGATCATGGATTTCTACAATACCTCGAAGGTGGAGGTATTCGATGACAGTTGCGCCCGAGCCGAGTGGGACTGGCTCCCTCAGTACAGCACCATCTCAGACATCGTCCCAGACTTCATCCACCAAGTACGGACGAACCCAGGACGCTTCGGTATTGCATGATTGACCGCAGGGAAGGAGAGATACTGATGCAGGGACGCTTCAAGGACAGGGTGATCGTCGTCACGGGAGGCAGCTCTGGACTCGGCGAGGACTACTGCCATGCCTTCGCCAGGGAAGGCGGCAAGGTGGTCTGCGCGGACATCGACGAGGAGACAGCCAATCGAACCGTAGCTGCAATCAAGGCAGAAGGGGGCAGTGCCATCGCGGTGAAGTGCGATGTGACAAGAGCTGACGACATAGCGAGAATGGTCCAGGAGACGCTGAGGCAGTACGGCGCACTGGACGTGCTCATCAACAATGCGGGAGTCATCAGACGCCGTAGCCTGACCGGCACCACCGAGGAGGACTGGGACCGGGAGATAGACACCGACCTGAAAGGGCCTTTCCTCTGCGCGCGGGCCGTTGTGCCACACATGAGAGAGCGGGGCTACGGCAAGATAGTGAACATCTCTTCTGTCGCCGGTATCGTGGGATGCATCTCCACGGCCTACGCCGCCTCAAAGGCAGGTATCAACGGACTGACGCGGCAGTGGGCGCTGGAGCTTGCGCAGTTCGGCATTCGCGTCAACAGTGTGGCACCCGGCTACACGGCCACCCCCATCAACGCCAAGCTTCGTACGACGCCAGCCGCGCAGCGAATCGGGGAGACCATTCCACTGGGCTGGGGAAAACCCGCCGACATCACGGCTGCGGTGTTGTTCCTCAGTGCAGCAGAGTCAGACTACATCACAGGACAAACGCTCGCCGTGGATGGAGGACTGACAACAACGGTGGACATGGGGCCCGACTACAGGACGTTCGACAAGTAGCTGGGGCGGGCTAGTCCGAATTACTCTCCAGAGCGTCAGCCTCAGCGGCGTATGCCTGCGCCATGAGAGTCAGTATGTATTGCCACTCCTCGTCGGACACGTCCTTCCTGTGCGGACGAGGTATTCCAAACGCGTACGGCAGTCGCCTCACCTTGCCCAGGTTCTCGTGAGTCCAGCGCTGGGGGTCTTCGTCCGGCTTAGCCGCCAGCAGCACAGTGAGAGCAGCCGCCCTGTCACGGCGAAACCTCACACCCGCAAACACGGCGGGCGTTTCTCCGTCGCCAGGGAGTGCGTAGCTCAGCCACCCCTCCACGTCCACAGTACCGGGATGAGCGACAACCACCTCAGGGAACCGCTCTCGAACGAGTTCGTCGAGTCGTGCCAGATACGAACCCAGCGGTTCAGGAACCTTGCGGATGTACTCGTCCATCTTCGGTACCTCCATATCTGCCGGAAGCATTCACGCCCTGATCGCAGGTCTGGGCAGCGCCACGGTCTCGCCGGGCTCCATGAGCACTACCCCGGTAGACGGCGATGACCTCGCCACGGCTTGCGCGAATTGCGCAGGCTCGTCCGAACCAATGCCGTAGTGCGTCGGAATAACCGTGCGCAGCTTCATCCACTGTGTCACCATTGCGGCTTCGCTCACACTCAGTTCGGCCGGCATTCCGGGAAACCCACTGATGGGCAGCAAGCCTATCTCGGGTCGGTACAGCTCAGCAAACAGCTTCAGGTCGCTGAATATCGCAGTATCGCCCGGATGATAGATAGTTCGGCCGGATTCGGTCGAGAGCATGAAGCCGAGCGGCAATCCAGTGATGTACGCGCCCTTGTAGGTCGTGCATGAGACATGCTTGGACTCGACACAGCGAACTGTCACTCCGCCGAACCGACGCACCATGCCCCATGCCGTGATATGGAGGCGTTCAGCAGGGATGCCTGAGTCCAGTAGTATGTAGTGCACTGCAGGGTCGCAAACTATCTGCGCATCGGTCCGTCTCGCCAGCTCGAGCGTATCGCCGTAGTGATCAGGTGCAGCGTGACTGACAAGAATGAGATTGACATCTGTCAACTCATCAAGAGAGGTGGGTGACACGTTCTTGCCGTTCCAGCCGGTGATGCAGGGGTCTATCAGTATCCGCGTATCCAACTCTGTGATTATCTCGAATGCCGAAGTAGCGAAATAGCGAATACTGATGCTATTCCCCGCGATAGTGTCCACTTGCACCTCCTGGCCTGCCGCCAAAGTTGCATCCTGATTCTACATCTTCTGTGTCCCAAGCGGGCACAGCTTGTGCACCATCTGCGGCACGTGCATACTGAACGATGCCCTCGGGCACAGCCCGGCAGACGAAGGAGTACAGGCGAATGGTGAGACGCAACAACATCAAGCATGCGCTCAATGACAACAAGCTCGTCATCGGCATGATGGTGACGGAGTTCAGGAGTCCCGGGCTTGCCCAGATGCTGGCCAACGCGGGCTTCGATTTCATCTCCGTGGACTCCGAGCACTCCCGCTTCTCACTCGAGACCGTCTCAGAACACGTGTTTGGCGCTCGCGCCGCGGGCATCAGTTCTGTGGTCCGCATTCCTGAAAGAGGCACGTATCACTTGATGTCGAGAGTGCTGGACTCCGGCGCACAGGGAATTATCGTGCCACAGGTAGAAACCGCCGAAGACGTGCGACACATCGTACAGTCGACCAAGTTCGCACCTGTAGGGATGCGCGGCACCGCGTTCCGACGAGCCTTCACCGACTACTCAAAGGAGAACGCGGCCCAGCTTGCAGCGGCGGCAAATGAGGAGTCTCTCATCGTCATACAGGCCGAGAGCCTCTATTCGGTTGAACACCTGGACGAACTGCTCGACGCAGGGCCGGTGGATGCAGTGATGATCGGACCGAACGACCTTTCCCAGAGTCTCGGCATCATGGGACAGACGGGCAACGATGAGCTAGCGCCGTACATCAAGAGGGTTGTGGACACCTGCGAGCGGCATGGCGTCGCCTCAGGAATAGCCCTCCGCAATCCGGACGCCATCAGGAGATGGGTAGATGAGGGAATGCGATTCATCGTCGCCTCAACAGACATCAATGTCTTTGCAGACGCCGCCGAACAGCTGGTGACGGCAATCAGGGCATAGGGTATCAATGGAATACCTGGTCATCCCTCTGTTTTTCGGTATCGCGTTCGTCTTCTCCATGCTTGGCATGGGAGGTTCGCAACTGTACGTCCCCATCCTCTTCTGGATGGGGATGGACTTCAAGACGCAGGCAATACCGCTGGGGATGTTGTTGAACGTCGTGAACACCTCGTCGGCGGCTTTCACCTACGGGAGAAAGGGCCTCATCAACTGGCGGGTGGCATTGCCCTTCGGCATCGCGATGGTGGTCTTTGCGCCACTAGGAGCAATGGTCAATGCAACGCTACCAACCGGCAGTCTGATACTCGTCTTTGCGCTGTTCACGGCCACGGCAGCCATTCTCATGTTGCGTGGCAAACAGGCGAAAGAAAGCCTCGTCTCGACTTCGCGAAGCCGTCTCACGCTGGGGCTCGCCGGTGGCTCGGGGCTTGGATTCATCGCTGGCCTCATCGGGCGAGGTGGCGGCAGCTTCGTCGTGCCGCTGCTCTACATGGCAGGCATCGAGGCGAAGGCCGCTGCAGCAACATCATCGCTGGTTGTCACCTTCTCCGGGGTATCGAGCTTCACTTCCCACGTCCTCATGGAGGCTTCTCCCGTGTGGCATACCTGGCTTATGTCCGCTGGTGCGGTACTGGCAGGTAGCCAACTCGGCTCACGCTTCATGGCAGCAAGATTGGATCCGCGCCAGGTGAAGAGGGTTTTCGGAGTTGTACTTCTCTGCATCAGCGCGATGCTGATACTCAAAGACGTGCTCGGCCTCTGGTAGCAGACCGATAGGCTTGCGATGTCTAGACAGGCTGTTCGACCTCTGGTCGCGCGGTGCCACGCACATCAGGATCGACCAGGAACCGGAGAACCAGTCCCGCAGACACGATGAGGGCAACGCCAAGAATCGCGAACATGAGTTCATAGCTGCCCAGGGCGTCATGAACATACCCGGCAGCGTAGGGCCCGGCGGCCCCTGCCAATTGTGCGAAGGCCATCATGATGCCAATCAATTCACCCAGGGCGTGCATGCCAAAGACCCGTCCCATGGTCCCGGACCCTGACACCGCCCTCGCGCCCTGCGAGAGACCATACACCCCGACGAAGCAGTAGAGCAGAAGCACCTGGTTGACCATCATGAGCAGGAGCATCGCGAGTCCAACCCCTATCTCGGCCAACGCAAATGTCCGTGCCCAACCAATCCGCCCCGCCAACATCCCACAACCCATCCTCCCAACTATGGAAAACGCGCCCGTCAATCCAAGGGCCGCCGCCGCCGCGCCGGCGGAGATACCGGCGTCTGTGGCAAACGGCACCAGGTGCACGTTGACTACCTGAAAGCCGAAGACACTCACACCCATGATGCCCGCAATTAGTATGAATCGGCCGCTCCGTGCAAGTTGACGCGCAGGTATGAGCATCTTTCCGTGCTTCGTGACTGCTGCCCCTTGTGCGACGGGAAGAGGGCGAATGGCCAGACCAGAGACGCCCACCGCGACGAGGTAGAAGACACCGGCAACAATGAACGTCTGCCTCCAGCCAACCGCCTCTATGAGACCGTTGATAACAGGCGCGAAAATGAGACCACCTGCACCCACTCCGGCCATGACCAAAGCAAGGGCAACTCCAGCGTGCTGACGCCCGTAGAACCAACGCTGGACGGTAGATGCGGGAGCTGACAGGAGTCCTCCGACTCCCAGGCCGGCCACACACAGAAGCACCTGGAGATGGACGATGTCTTGAATCGTGCTGCACAGTGCAATCGCTGGACCAGCTACAAGTGCGCTTGCCAGGAACACCGGCCGGGCCGTATAGCGGTCGGTCAGTCGGCCAGCCAGAATTGCCCCAACGGCATAGCCGGCAATCATGAGCGTGTAGCACGAGGAGGTAAGGCTCCGGCTCCAGTCGAATTCGGTCTCGAGCGCCTTAAAGAAGACGCCGAAAGACCACATCACCTCGCCGAGACAGACCATCCCGGTGAAGCACGCTGCCACTATGAACCAGCCGTAGTAGAGGGGTACGTCGCGTCTGAATGCTGCCATCTTCGAAACCGGCGGGAATGTGCAGACTAGCCGATTCGCCTGATTTCGTCCAGCACAACTTGCCCAAGGTTCCCTGGTTTAGAATCGACATCGACGAAGACGCCATCACAAAGCGACCTCAACGGCACCACCCTTCGGGCGGGCATCTCTGGAAGCCGCTCAATCAGATGGGAGAATAGAACGCGCCAGGTTACAAACCATTGACAGGCTCGTGAGGGTCACGGATACAATTGCGAGACTAGTCTCGTATTGCCGCGTAAAGGAGTCAACTACATGAGTGAACAGACACGCAAGCTGAGAGAGATGCTGAACGAGCCAAAGCCCTTGGTCAGTATGGGCGCATGGGACCCCTACAGCGCCATGGTTGCCGAGCAAGAGGGATTCGAGTCCGTGACCATATTCGGGTCGATGCTGTCATGGGCACAACTGGGAATGACGGATACTGGCTACATGACCCAGACTGAGATCGTGGATGCAACGCGCAGGATAGTCGCCCGTGTCTCCGTCCCGGTCATAGCAGACTGCGACGACGGATTCGGCGACCCCATCAATGTCCGCAGGACGGTCCAGCTCATCGAGCAGGTTGGCGGCGCAGGGTTGTATATTGAGGACCTGAGTCGACCTCTTCGCTGCTCCGCAATGGGCGGCGGCGGCCTTGTCCCAACCGAGGTCATGGTGCAGAAGATACGTGCTGCCGTCGAGGCACGCGTCAATCCCGAGTTCTTCCTCATGGCACGAACAGATGCGTACGTACCTGTTGACGAGATAGCAGCGAGGGCCAAGAGATACGTCGAGGCGGGCGTCGATATGGTGCTGGTTATCGGCCTCGAGAAGGCCGAAGACCTGCGCGCTGTGGCGCAGAAGGCAGGGGTCCCTCTGGCCACGATTCAGGCCGCCCGAACGATGCACGCGTATGTTGCGCACAACGACCTCGTCGATATGGGCTACAAGGGAGTGTTCCACGTACAGCCCCTGTACATCGCGGCGGCACACGCCATGCGCGAGGCCGCCCGGAATCTGCGTGCCGATATCGATAAGGGTACGGATGTGCCACGCATTCCCCCCAGCCCAAGCCCGATTGAGATCGAGAAGACGATTGGTCTCGACCTCGACGACGAATTGAATACCAGATACTACGTCGACCCATCCAGTCTCTAGAGACATGAAGCTGCGCCGCAGGGACCCGCTAACGTGTCCCTGCGGCACTTCGATCCAAGTTTCGATGAGCCAGTGAGGACAATGGAAGTGGGCAAGCTTCTTCAGGCACTCAACCAGGATGACCGCCGTGCGCTCACACTAAATGTCGCCCTCGCCGTCGGCGCGGCACTTATCATCTACGGCGTCATCTTCCTGTTGGGGTGGGATTCGGCGACAGGCCACGCTCCACGGCCGTGGTTTGAGCCGCCAGGCTGGGTCATCGGCGTTGTCTGGTTGGTCCTCTTTTCACTGATGGCATCCGCGCGCTGGACGCTCAACTCATACACCATCATCGGTGTCGTGCGCGCCCGAGCAATGATTACCGTGCTCATCATTTCCTGTCTGCTGTGGCCCTTCTACTCTCTCGCTATCGACAGCCTTGTTGGTGGCCTCATAGGTAACATCGTCACCATTATCATTGCCGTGGCCGCCATGGTCTTCGCGTGGCTGCGCTCGAGGGACGCGGCACTTTTCATTCTGCCTGTGGTCCTCTGGCTCTCGTTCGCAATCCTCATTATCCTCGCAGAGATGGGCCAACTCTAGTTCCGCTCGCGTGGGATTGACGCCTGTCTTCCGCTGCTCGATAATGCCCACACCGTGACGTGCACAACGCCAGGGGAACCGCTCAAGAGGAGGACACTCGATGCGTAGCGACACAATCAAGAAAGGTGTGGAGCGTGCCCCACACAGGTCTCTGCTCTATGCCCTTGGTCACCCCAAGGAAGACCTCGACCGACCTTTCATCGGCGTGGTCAACAGCTATAACACCGTCATTCCCGGACACATGCATCTGCAGTCCATAGCGCAGATGGTCAAAGAAGGCATTCGTGCGGGTGGCGGCGTACCTTTCGAGTTCAACACCATCGGCGTATGCGACGGCATTGCTATGAACCATTCGGGCATGAAGTTCAGCCTGCCCAGTAGGGAACTAATCGCAGACGCGGTCGAGATCATGACCCAAGCACATCAGTTTGATGCGCTCGTGTTCATCCCCAACTGCGACAAAATTGTCCCCGGAATGCTCATCGCCGCAGCCCGATTGAACCTCCCTTGCGTGTTTGTCTCGGGCGGCCCGATGCTGATGGGAAGGGTTCCTTCCGCAGAGGGGCCGAAAGAAATAGACCTTGTTCACTGCTTCGAGGGTGTTGGGAAGGTACTCAGTCACCAGATGAGTGAGAAGGAACTGGACATGTGGGAACAGCACGCCTGCCCAACGTGCGGAAGCTGTGCACCGATTGCCACTGCCAACACCATGAACTGTCTTACAGAGGTGCTGGGACTGGGACTGCCTGGAAACGGCACCATTCCTGGAGCAGACAGCCGAAGACTGGCGCTCGCCTTCCTCGCAGGAGAGCGAGTCATGGAGGTTCTCGCAAAAGGTCTCACTGCCAGAATGATGCTGACGCCTGACGCGTTCCACAATGCGTTCGCGGTGGACATGGCACTCGGTGGCAGCACCAACACCGTCCTTCACGTACCTGCTGTGGCACACGCAGCGGGCGTCGATTTCTCCCTCGAGCACATTAATGAGATCAGCAACTCCGTACCTCACCTGTGCGACCTTCGCCCCTTTGGCGCCTACGGGCTTGCCGATCTCGACTACGCCGGCGGCGTCCAAGCCGTAATGAAGGAGATATCCAAGAAGCTGAAGCCCGGCGCGATGACGATACTGGGTAAGTCAGTCGGCGATGTGTACAGGGATGCCGAGGTGACAGACCGTAGAGTCATTCATCCATTCAACGAGCCGATTCACAAGACGGGCGGCATCTCCATACTGACCGGAAACCTTGCCCCCGACGGCGCAGTGGTCAAGAGTGCAGGCGTTGCCGACGAGATGATGGTCCACGAAGGACCGGCTCGCTGCTTCAACAGCGAGGAAGAAGCTACAAAGGCTATCGCCACACGCGTCTTTCAGCCTGGCGACGTCATCGTCGTCCGCTATGAAGGCCCCAAGGGCGGCCCCGGAATGCAGGAGATGCTCACGCCGACCTCGATGCTGAGTGGCATGGGCGCCGACAAGTCAGTAGCGCTCATCACGGATGGCCGGTTCTCTGGAGGCTCGCGAGGCGCAGCTATCGGTCACGTGTCTCCTGAGGCGGCAGCGCGTGGTCCCATCGCGGCGCTCAAGGACGGTGACATCATCCGCATAGATATCCCGAACAGAAAACTTGAGGTCAAACTGAGCGAGAGGGATATTCAGGAGAGGCTGGCCTCACTACCTCCGTTCACACCCAAGATTAAGAAGGGATACCTGGGGCGCTACAGCCGGCTGGTCAGCTCTGCCAGCACAGGAGCTGTGTTCGAAGACGAGGATTAGCTACTGAACATCAATCGCGGGCAGGGAGCAAGGCAGGCATCTTGCTTCCTGCCCGCCAGAACTCATGAGAGATTCACTACTTCCGTCCACTTCGTGCCACGCACGCGGTCATTGACAATTGTCTATGCACGATGACGTGAAGAGACCTGCCTGCTGGCACTGGTCGATTGCGCAATGGGGACGTCTCCGTGTCGGCCGGGCGGCCTCCACGGATAGCGGCACTAGATCACTCCGGCTGGGAGCATCTGCTCCTCAAGAGATCGTGCATTCAGGTGCCTGACGAGCCACAGAGGCAGCACTCTGTCTTTGCCTCTAGTGAAGGCCATCCAAGCAGAACCGTTGCCACACAAACCTGCCTCACAGTCCTCTTTCATCCGACTAAAGCGTTCCGAGCAATACGCCGCCAACATCTCGTCCAGTCCGATGGACTCTTGCTCCGCTTGTCCTTCGAGCCACTCGACGAGCCTGGGGAAGCGGCTCTCAATGAAGCGCGTCCGGCCAAGCGGTGTGAATCCCGCACGAGCAAGATTCGAAGCTAGTACGCCTCCGCAGCCAGCCAGCACATCCGGCACATAGGCCACGCCACGGCCCTGCAGCATGCGCTCGCCGCCCGGCTTGAATGGCACAGTTGCCCCGGGCACTACTACTTTGCAGCGGAGCCGTCCGGCGGTCTGAGCGTCGATTCCTCCAGGAAGGGCACAGGGAGAGAACAAGTCGACAGCCAGTGAGCGCAGTTCGCCTGCCGAAAGCCGGTCGGCTTCGCTGTACTTTCTTACGAACGTGTCACCAACGCGTTCAGCGAGAGGAACCAGTTCAGGCACGTCAAGCCCGTCGGCATCGAATAGGGCTCCATCCTTCGTTGAGACCGCGACGACCCTGACACCCCGCTCGTGCAATTCATACGCCACAGCACTCCCTACTTTGCCGAACCCCTCCACGGACGCTGTCGCGCGGCCGGGCCGCACGCCGGCCTTTCTCAAGGAGGCAATGGCCGCAAGTGCTACTGTCTGGCCGACATAGTCGCCTGGATCGTCGATCTTTTCTCGCCGGGTCATTTGAAGCCCGCACCGAGACACCAGGTCGTGTACGTCGGTTACGTCAATGCCAATCTCCGCTTCAGGCACAAACGCTTGCGTGGCGATGAAGGGGCCGGCTGACTGTGCAAACGCGTCAAGCAAGATCTTTCTCAGACTACTGTCAACGCCCATCGGAGAGCGTATGGTCGCGGCTGCACCACCAAATGGGATGCCAAGGAGTCCGTGCTGGAGAGTCCGTGCGCGAGAGACGCGAGCTAGAAGAGAGGCATCACGCTCGGTGGAGAGACTAAGTCCTCCGCGACTCAGGCCGCGAATGGATGCGTCGACAACGATGGAGGCATCGAAGCGCCTGCCATCAGGCTGTCGCACCTCCAGGTGCAACACCCGCTCGGGTACGGGGTCCACTGACATCCTCCACGATGGATACCGTACTCCAGAGTGCCCTGAGATACAACCCCTGCCAGGCAGCCTATAAGCGGAAACCCGACCAATAACGGAAGTCGGGGGCGCGACTGTTTTCGCGCCCCCGACTCGAACGGGACCAACTCATCCAATCTGCATGGTCGGACTGAGTCCGGAATTTTCGTCTAGGCTACCCACTCGCTGACAACGTCCTGGTTCGCATCGACCCAATCCC
>Ga0272441_10003381_pt1 | contig 30347 bp, 22 predicted proteins | sample SSMProp6N_FD_193582 | JGI IMG/M metagenome (GOLD analysis project Ga0272441, IMG submission 193582) | Marine sediment archaeal communities from Little Sippewissett salt marsh, Falmouth, MA, United States - SSM-Prop-6N | ecosystem: Environmental > Aquatic > Marine > Wetlands > Sediment ... | reverse complement strand
GAAATCAGCATGCTCCCTTTCGTTTCGGTCCTGCCGCACCAGATTTTCCGTAAGGATAATAATATACCGGCGCAGGGATTTTTTATTCTTCACCTCCACCGCTTCTTCGAGTTCCTGTTCAAGAATATCAGCTAAAGATTCCACTGTCATTCTCCTTAATTATATGCAGCTTATATAAGAAATAACAAGGAATTCTTTTCTGCTGATTTCATGTATTCCTTTTTTTCATCAGCTTTTTTATTCCGGTAAATATTCCGGCCAGGGGAATAAGAAGAAGGGCCTGAAAAGATGCTAACGCTGCAAATCCTATGTTTGCTCCAGCAATAACGGCCAGGCTGAAATTAGGAAAAGGATTGTCATTGATCAGATAGGTCCAGGTGCTGGCAGGCCCTTTATGTCTGCTCAGGACATCCTCCGAGGCTTCCTTACTGGGTTCAATTTTATTGAATAATTCCGCAGTCTCAGTTTCCGCCTTCTCCATTCTCAGGGAGAAAGCATCGCTTACCTTGTGTATGAATACCAGGATAGGGTCCTTTCCCCCGTACCGCTGAAGATGGATGCCCTCCTTTACATCATCAATAAACTCAAGATGTCCGGCCCAGAAAGCATCCAGCCGGGAAAGAAAAATTCGCTGAAGAATTAAGAGTATTTTCTCCTCTTTCATCACTTTCCGGAGGGCCGCTCTCTGTTCCCTGGTATCTTCCATCAGGGACCCGGGGAACCTTCCGGCAATCAGAGCATCTCTCCTGACCGCCTGAACAGCGGCCCGCTGTTTTTCCGTCAAGGCGCTGTATTTTCTGAGGGTACGCCTCATTTCATAATGCTGATCTTCAATAATTGTCTGGGCCCTGCTGATTTCTTTGGCTACATGCCTGTCCTCAATGGACTTTGCATAAAATGAGGAAAGATAGATCTTCGGAATAAACTCAATGATTCCGTAACGCTGAATAAGATCATCCTCTAAACTGACAAAGAACCGGGACATTCCCGGATCTCCCTGCCTGCCGGCCCTTCCCCTAAGTTGATTATCGATACGGACGCTTTCGTGCCTGTTGGTCCCGATAACGTAAAGGCCGCCCAGGGCGAGTATCTCGTCCCGCCGGATTTCCCCTTCACCGCCGAGGCGAATGTCAGTACCCCTGCCTGCCATATTCGTTGAAATCGTAACAGCTCCCAGCATACCCGCTTTGGCAACAAGCTCCGCCTCCTTCGCATCATTCTTGGCATTCAGAACTTCGCAGGAAATACCCTTTGATTTCAGAAGCTCAAACAGTTCCTGTGATTCTTTTACTGACCTGGTTCCCACCAGGAGAGGCCTGCCCGCAGAATGATGATGGGATATTTCTTCTATCAGAGCATCAAGTTTCTGCTTTTTTGCCGGATATACCCGGTCGGGCAAATGCACCATCCGGGAAGGTTTATTCGGAGGAATAATTACAGTGGCAAGTCCGTAAAAATTTATAAACTCTTCCGCCGCTGAAACTGCTGTTGCTGTCATGGCTGCAATTTTCGGATACTGACTGACGAAATGCTGAACCGTTATGGACCCGCTGATTCGGCCGGACGGCTGAAGCGCCAGTCCTTCTTTTGCCTCCAAAGCAGTTTGGATGCCGTAAGGCCATTTCCGATTGTCTGCGATCCTGCCTGTGAACTCATCAACAAGCTCGATCTTTCCATTCTTGATGATATAATCCACGTCCCGGGCAAGAAGATTGTGGGCATGAAGGGCCACATTTACAGCAGCATAGACCGGGAAAGACTTCTCATCATGAATACCGCCGCATTTAAGGAGGATCCGGACTTTTTTCTCTCCTTCAATGGTAAGATACGAATTTCGTTTATGCCTGTCTACAGTATAATCAATGCCGGGGACAAGTTTACGGACAGCAGAGTCAACTGCCGCGGGATCAGTCTGCTGTTCTTCAGTCCGGGAGGCAATAACAAGAGGGACCCTTGCTTCATCAATCAGAATAAAATCAGCCTCATCCACAATGGCAAAGGCAAAGGGCCTTTGAAGAATACCCCCGGGATCGTACTGGAGATGGTCCTGCAGAAAATCAAATCCCCCTTGTTTTGCCGTCAGGTACGTGATGTCCGCTTGGTAGGCATCCCGTTTCTCCAGGGAAGATGATGTTTCCCGGATTGATGAAACGGTACAGTTTAGGAATGAGTACACTTTCCCCATCCATTGGGAGTCCCTCTGGGCAAGATATTCATTGGCGGTAAATACGTGTACGCCTTTCCCTGTCAGGCTGTTTAAATACGCGGGAAAAACAGCGGCCAGTGTTTTCCCTTCACCGGTCTGCATCTGTGCGAGTTTCCCCTGATGCATCGCTATCCCCGCAATTATCTGCACGTCAAAGGGGTCCTCTCCAAGGGCCCGTTTTGCTGCTTCCCTTACAAGGGCAAAGGCCTCGGGAAGAAGAGTATCAAGATCGCCATTCTTACATGCCTTTTCACGGAGATCACAGCTTAAACCTTTTAATTCAGAATCAGAACATTCTGAATGATTAATTGACTTTATCTGATTAAGTATTTTTCTGTATGGAGACAAGTCGGTTTCAATAGTAATTCCTTTTCCCCTTTTCACTGCATACTTGATTTTTTCATTCATAGCTCCCCCTTTGCAGTCCTGTTTTTATGATTCGAAGTGAAGTATATCTATGAGGCTGCTATGCTGAAGGAGGACTTCTCGGGGGCCCCGAAGAATAGAGTGATATTTTTTTTCTGCTGGTCTGAAAAATGTTTAAGAAAAGGAGATATAGACTAAATAATGCTATACCTGCCGCTGCAATCAACGGGAACGGCAGAGGAAGAACAAAAATTATGAGAAAACATAAAAGTAAAACAATTATTCTTCCTGCCATCTGCATAAACAATACTATATGATATTTCAGGGGTCAAGAATTTAAAGAAGATAAATACTCGGACAATTTCGATAATGCTTCCGGGAATGCCCTCCTTCCGAAACCGAGCCGGAAATGTTTTCTTCCGAAACCGTATGCTGCTGAGGGAAGGAGCATTGCACCCTTCTTTTTCTGCAGGTCCAGGCAGAAATCATCAGCATTAATTTCTTTCTTTAATCTCCCCAAACCGATGGGACCGGCCTTCGATGAGGTCCACTTAAGGATTTCTGAATGTTCAGCGGAAAAGCCGGAAAGGAGTCTTAGATTTTCCCGAATAATTCCAAGGTTTCTTGAGAGAATTGCATCCCTGGCCCTGAGTCCCATAATGGCGAGCACTTCGCCGGGTGCGCTGGAACAGATTGTTGTATAATCTTTGAAGGAAGAAAATTGAGAAATCAGTGCTGTATCCTGAGTACTGAGCCAGCCTATGCGCAGGCCGGCTAAAGAAAAGCTTTTTGACATACCGGACAGGGAAACAGCATTTGCCGAAAGGTCACTGGCAGTAGGAAGGCGGTCTTTTTCATCATACTCGAGAAACCTGTACATCTCATCGGAAAATACATACCCTCTCCTTTTTTCTGCGGCAGCGACAATTTGCCGCAGTTCTTCTCCGGTTATAAGAGCACCGGTTGGATTATGAGGGAAATTGATCACAATCAGTTTTGTAGAAGGTTTAAGGAGTCTTTCCAGGTCTTCCATGCGAAACCGCCAGGTCTCTTCTTCCGCCGGTTTCCATAAAGAAACTTCACAGCCTATTGTTTCAGCCAGCTGATAGAGGGACTGATATCCGGGAAACACCGATACGACATGATCACCGGGTTCGAGGATTGTATTCATTGCAATGAAGATACACTCCTCCGGTACAGCTGTGATAATATTTTCCGCCCGAATTTCAGTATAAAGCTTTGCAATCTCTTCCCTAAGGAGGGGATGGCCTTGGGATTCAGTGTATCCGAGGGTCAGGGTCTCCCAGAGGCCGAGTGTTTCTCTATCACCAAGGGAAAGAAGCTCTTTCATGGAAAGGGGTTCACAGTCTGAACAGCTTAAAAGATAGGGGGATGAAAATTCGTACTTTGCGAAATAACGTTCCAGCTCAAAGGGAGGTATTTGCAAGGGATTTACCCCGCATTCCGGATCTCAATTGCTCTCTGCATCGCCTGCACATTGGCAAGGGGTGTAAAAGGAGAAAGAAAACATGACGGAGCAAGAAGATCTATGCCTTTTTCTATCATTTCCAGGGATAAGGATAGCACCTCTTCAGGTGTTCCGTTAAGGAGATGGCTTATTGTAGGTATGCTTCCGATTATCTTCATCTTTCCGGAAAGTTTTTCTATTACAGTATCCGGAGAAACAGCAGGATAGTCAAAGGAAAAAGCTTCAAACCCTGTTGAACCGATTAAATCCAGGAGTCTTCCCGTATCTCCGCATATATGAAGAATTAAGGGGTTCTCTATTTTCCCGCAGAAAGAAGCATACCCCGGCACAATGAATTGTTCAAACTGTTTTTCCCGCAGGCTCATGACATGGGGATCAAGTACGATAATGCTGTCCGCCCCTGCCTTAATCTGAGCATCAGCGTAAAAGGAGCATAAATCGGCGCATCGCTCAAGAATGGCCAAAGCTTTTTCCCGGTCTTTCAGTACAGCCTTGAACATATACGAAGTACCTGCAGTTATACATGCAATGGTGAAAGGCCCTTCGATAAAAGAAATAATAGGAAGATCCCCGTCTTTGATGCGCAGTATTTCAAGAGATTTCAGTATGACGGGGATCCTTCCTTTCGTTAAAATTGTCTCATCAAAATTGAAAAGAGAATCCGGATTTTCTTTTGGTTCCTTAACCTGAGGGATTTGGTCTTTTCCCTCTTTCCATACAACCGAACAGCCCAGGGCTTCAGCTTCCACTGCCATATCAAAGGGTACATTTACACAGCTGCCGCCGGTAAATTGATTACACGCGTATGCGAGGCCTGCCATTTCATCGGCTTTCCTGTGGGCAGACGGCCAGTAGATTCCCGCTTTTTCCATCACCTCCAGAAAAGGGGGATTTATCGGTATTATATCCGGGAATATATCCGGCTTTTCACCTTTCAGAATCTTCTTCAATTGCTCCCGGGCTGTCAAATAATTCTCTCCGCAGTCTAATGGTTTTTCTTGTACTCTTCAAAGATCTCAACGGCCCAGGAGGCCGCGTTACCGCACACATGAGCACACCAGATAAAATCGGGAGATTTTTTATTTCTTCCCACAAAATCAGCCATGATCTTATGCTCTTCCTCAGTGCCGATATAAAAAGGTCTGTGATAGAGCTTCCGGTGAATCTGATTGCAGATGATGCTGCCGTATTCATCGATAAACCGGTCGTGAAGAATCTTTACCAGTTTATTTACTTCGTCGCCGCCGTTTTTCAGCTCCGGGTTGTCTGTGTCCGTGTCCTCAATATTCAGGCCGTAGGTCAGGCCGAAGAAAAAAGATGCCGCAATATAAGCACCGCATCCGGAGTCGCCCTCGAGGCCGCCTCCGCCTGCAACAGTGCCAAGAGCCCGGAATATCTGATTGTCCTCTATTCCGTATACATCCATGAGCGCACGTACCGTGCTTTGAGAGCAATGACCGCCGTTATCCTCATAAAAATAGGCCAGGTCATAGGCTTTCTTCATTTTCGTTTTCAGAGCTTCATCCATAATAACCTCCGTTTTTACATTCCTTATTTGCGTTTATTCGCGGAAACATCTGAATAAACAGCAATAATTATAATAAGTCCTTTTACAATATATTGCATAAATGATCCGATATTTAAGAGGCTCATACCGTTATCAAGGGCTGCCATAAACAGGGCGCCGAAAAGAGCACCCCAGATAGTACCGGAACCGCCGGCAAGGGAACATCCTCCGATTATGGCCGCAGAAATAGCGTCCATCTCCATAAGGGATCCCATAGCAGGCATAGCTCCGTCAAGTCTCGCCGAAAGGAGTATGCCCCCAATGGAAGTAAAAACACCCATTATCAGCACAACGATGAAGGTTACCCGCTTAACATTGATTCCGGAATAACGGCTTGCCTCAGCATTTCCGCCGACTGCGTAGACATTTCTGCCGAAGGCAGTGAACTTGCTGAGGAACCACATAACAACCATCAGCCCCATCATGATAAGGACTGGGATCGGAAGTCCCTTATATCCGGAGACAACATAAATCATAGCCACAACAAGAATCCCATAAGAAACCAGCTGCATAACTTTCGGTTTCTTACTTGTTACATTCTCCTGGGATTTTGCTTTCGCCCGTGCGATAAACCACCGGATTACTAAAAATACAAAGATGGCGATAAAAAGGATTATTGAAGGGACGATGGGAACAAAACCCTGTCCGATCTGTTTTGTAGTAACAGTGAGGGGTGCGATACTTACTCCCTTTGTTATCAGCAGAGCAAGCCCCCGGAACACAAGCATTGTACCTAAGGTTACAACAAAGGCCGGAACATCCCTGATAATCCAGAAACCGTGAAAAAGTCCTATACAGATACCTACAAGCAGCACGACTAAAATAGACGGAACTGTGCCCCACTGGTGCCATGTCTGCAGCACCGCCAGGATTGCCCCGGTCATTGCCACACCGGAACCGATAGACAGGTCAATGTTGCCGCTTACAATTATATAGACCATCCCTGTAGCAAGAACACCGTTGATAGCAGTCTGCCTGAGCAGAAGTGTCGCGTTCCTTGAGGAAAGGAAAATACCTCTTGTTGCTATCTCAAAAAATATGGCGCACACCACCAAAATAAGGATCTTAATTACAAACGTAACATTTGCCTGAGATCCTCCTGTTAATTTTTTTATTTTTTCCAGTTTCACGATTTTCCTCCAATATCAGTATTGCTTGCCATAGCGCAGTGCATTATTCCTTCAGCATCAAATTCATTTCGGGAAAATTCTCCGTTGATGCTTCCTTCATGCATAACAAGGATCCGGTCACAGATTCCCAGGAGTTCTTCAAGTTCAGAAGAGATGAGTATTACCCCTGCTCCCTGTTCTACAAGAGAATTAATTATCTTAAAAATACCGACTTTAGCACCTACATCAATACCCTTAGTCGGTTCATCAAGGATAAATATTTTCGGATCAGTAAGGATCCATCTTGCCAGAAGGGTTTTCTGCTGGTTGCCTCCGGAAAGATTCTCTACAATGGTATCTAATGTAGGAACTTTAATACTGAGAGAATCTACCATACGGCTTGCAGCTTCCGTTTCTTTTTCACTATCGATAATGACTTTTCGCCGGTATTTTTTTAGACTTGCGAGAGTTATATTGGAAAGTGTGCTGAGCACACTGACAAGACCATAGCGTCTTCTGTCTTCTGTTAACAGGACCAACCCGTTCTTTACCGCGTCCTCAGGGGTTTTAATGTTAGTTTTTTCGCCATGAATATATAACTCTCTGCTTACGACCTCAGGCAGGGTCCCGAAAAGTCCCATACACAGCTCTGTTCTGCCTGACCCGAATAAACCTGAAACTCCAAGTATTTCACCTTTCCGTAAATCAAAAGAGATATTCTTCAGTCTTTTTTTATCACCGCCGAGTTCACTTTCTCTCTGGGTAAGGTTTTTTACAGAAAAGATTACATCCCCGATATCGCAGCTGCTTTTCGGGTACATATCTTTCAGCTCCCTTCCGACGATATAGGTTATGATTTCTTCTCTTGAAGTTTCATCTTTATTTTGAGTGATGATTTTCTCTCCGTCCCGTAAAACCGTCACTCTGTCTGAAATTCTTTCTACCTCTTCGATTTTATGGGATATATAAATACACGCTCCTCCTGCCTGACAGAAAATATCGATTACCTTGAAAAGGTTCTCTATTTCTGAATCCGCAAGGGAAGAGGTGGGTTCATCCAGAATAAGTATTTTGGGCTCATCTTTTATGGCTTTTGCTATCTGCACCAGCTGCTGCTCGCCGACGGTCAAAGTTTTAATTACCGCCTTCGGGTCTATAGATAAACCGATCCTCTGGAGGAATTTTTCCGATTCGGCATAGAGCATGTCCCAATCAATCGTTCCGTATTTGGTTTTCTGCATATTTCCCAGGAAAATATTCTCCCCTACAGTGAGGTCCGGAACAATGACGATTTCCTGATAGACAATAGAAATACCGTTTTCCGTGGAATTCCTGGGAGATAAAAACTGCACCGTTTCTCCATTTAGCAGGACATCTCCTTCGTAGGAACCAAATGGATAAACGCCGCTTAATACTTTCATCAAAGTTGATTTTCCGGCACCGTTCTCCCCGATTATTGCGTGGATCTCTCCGGGTTTGAGTTCAAAATCGACTTTATTTAAAGCAACGACCCCGGGGAATTCTTTCGTGATCTGACGCATTTCAAGGATATTTCCGCTCGCTTCTTTTTTCTCCATCTCTTAAGCACCCTAATTAAGTTATATTAATTGAAGCCCCGGCCGAAACCGGGGCCCAAAGTTTGGTATCATTAACGAGTTAACAATAGTATTAGTCGATCTGAGGCCACTGATCCTTCGGGAGATTAGCGTAAACTTCTTCTACGGTTACATATCCCGGTTTGATAAGTTTTTCTACGATGTTGTCTTTATCAACACCGATGAGTTCAACGCCTACTACAGGAACATCTTTGTAACCATTATTGGAGGTTCCAATGATATTCTTTACTTCTTCGCCTTTTGCAAGGGCTACAACAGTTTCAGCTGCAGCTTTGCCGAGGGGCGGAATGGGTTTGTATACTGTCATTCCCTGTTTGCCTTCAACGATATACTGAAGGTTTGAGATATCTCCGTCCTGACCGGTTGTATAGCAGTCTTCCGCGTTCATGCCTTGTTCCTGAAGTGCGCGAACCGCACCCCGGGCTGTACCGTCATTAAAACAGGGCATTGCCTGAATATTATTGTCATGGCGGGCAAGTACATTTTCAGCAATTTTCAATGCGTTTTCAGGGGACCACTGGAGAGCGTGCTGTGAATGAACAATTTCGATATCGCCTTTGTCGATATAGGGCTGAAGAACATCAAAGAAAGCTCTTTCCATCAGAGCACAGCAGTCATCACCGGGGTCGCCTTTGATAATTGCATAGTTTCCCTTGGGAACTGCTTTAAGGGCATATTCAGCACCGATTTTTCCGACCATATAAAGGTCGTGCCATACCATGGCATCAACATCGGCATTCAGAACAGGCCGGCAGTACGCTACAAAAGGGATTCCGTCTTCGTGAGCCTTTTCTACAAAGGTTGCAGAAGTAGTACTGTTTACAGGACATACGGCAATTGCATCAACACCCATGGTGAGCATGTTCTCGAACTGAGTCGTTTGAAGACGTTCGTCATGGTTTGATGCCTGGGTTACAACTTCAGCTCCGAGAGCTTCTGCTGCTTCAATAAAACTGTCTCTGTCTACTGCCCAGCGTTCTTCCTGCATACTTGGAAGGATGAGGCCGACTTTCAATTTCTTTTCCTGCTGACCTTCAGCAAATACAACACCTGCTGTCATCAGGACCAGAATTGAAAAAACAACTGTCATCACAAGTAATTTTCGAGTTTTCATCTTTTCCTCCTTAGAAAATGATTACTTGTATTCAGTTGTGAACACCTGCAAATTGTATGCCAAAAAACAGTTCAAATATTTTTTTTTAATTCTTTATCATACTTACAAATACAGAATCTATTTTATGCCGCCTTTTTGCTGCTCAATTGTTTTGAGCAATTTCTTCCTCACTCTTTGTCTAAATGTGTAATTTTTTGCACATTTCTTACATTTTTTTAATCGGGAATGAGCAATATTTTCATGCCTTCTTTGTGTTCCGCCCTGCGGAATGCCTCTTCCCATTCCGATAAAGGAAATTCATGACTGATAAGGGTCTCATTTAAAACTTTTCCCCGGGCCATAAGAAAAAGGGATTTTTCCCAGGCTGTCCACTGCTGTGAGACGGCTCCTCTTACTTCGAGTTCTTTATAGGCAATTTTTACAAAATCGACGTTAACAGGTTTTCCGAAAAGACCGATCTGTGTGTATTTCCCCCTCTTGCGTAACACTTCAAGAGCAGTATCAGCAGCAGCGGGAAATCCTGAACACTCAAACACGATATCAGCACCCAGGCCTCCGGTTAACTCCAGGACCAGGTCAACTGGATCAGATTCATCAATATTCACTGTATAGGGAATTCCGCACTCCTTTGCCTTTTCCAATCTTTCTTCATCTCTGTTCGTACCGCATACAATAACAATACCTCCTTCTGCCTTCGCCGCCATGGCAGTGAGAAGGCCGATGGGACCGGGCCCTGTCACAACTGTTATGTCCCCTGCAGATACACCGGTTTGGTCGGAAACACCGTGAACACAGCACGCTAACGGCTCAGTTAAAGCCCCGGCTTTGAAACTGACATTTTCCGGAAGCCGATGAAATTTCGACACATTGCAGTACCTGGAAAAACAGCCGTCAGCGGAATATCCGAGTATTTTTCTGCTTCCGCATAAATGGAATAAACCTGTCCTGCAGTATCGGCATACCCCGCAGCAGGATATTGTGGGTTCTCCGGTTACTCTGTCTCCGATGGATATTTCTGGGCCGATCTCTGAACCCTTTTCCACAACCACACCGCTGAATTCGTGCCCCACAACAACAGGGGGTAAAATAGTAAATTGTATATCATTATGATAAATATGCAGGTCTGAACCGCAGATACCTGCTGCCTTTACTTCAACTTTAATCTGATTCGGTTCAGGAGGTTTTTCTTCCACCTCTCTGAGTTCCATATAACCGTCACCCAGTTTATATTTCACGATTCCCTTCATTCTCTTACTCCTTTGCTGCTGATATTGGGAACTGTATTGTGAAAGCAGTCATCTCTCCGGGACTGCTTTTACAGAATATACGTCCATGATAAAGGTCTGCTATATGCTGACAAATAGCCAGACCTAATCCGGTGTTCTTCTTGTTTACTTTTGTGCTGTAAAAAGGCTCAAAAATGGCATTAACGATATCTTCAGGTATCCCGCAACCGTTGTCGGCAACCTCAATATTAAGGAATTCCTTATTCCTGTTAGGTTTAATCTTAATCCTTATCAAGCCTCCATTTATCACCGCTTCGATGCTGTTAACAATTATGTTTATAAAAAGCTGTTTCAGCCGATTCTCATCGCCTTCAATATGGTATTTCTGCTTATGATTATTCCATTCCAGGGTAATATTTTTTTCTTCTATTTTATGATGCAAAAGGAGCAGCACATCATCGATAAGAGAAGCGACTTCAATTTTTCTGTCCGATTCAATTTCTACTTTCGAAAATGTAAGGAGATTATCAACAATATCAACAATCCGGTGAAGCTCACTTTCAATTCTCAGTATTTTATCCTGCACATTTTCTTCAAGGTTTTTTCCTTTTACAATCTGCAGGTAATTCTGGATTATGCCAAGAGGATTATTGATTTCATGAGCAACCCCTGCAGCAAGATTTTCAACGGATGCTATTTTCTCGGTTCTCAAGAGATATTCATTAAACTGCCGTTCCTTGGTTATATCATCAATCAGAATAATCGTTCCCAGAAAAACATAATCCTCATTATGGAAAGGGTAGATGCTGATATTTAAATATTTATCATTGGAATAAGAGACTTCATTCCATACGGACTGTTCTCTGGTGTTGATCCCCCGCTGAATCTCTTTTTTTATTTCAGCAGAAGCAAATGACATCAGCCGGTCAAAGGGTTCATTCTCAGCGTATCCTGAATCAATTTCAAGATTTTTTACAGCGGCGAAATTCATCATGTATGTCTTATTTTCTGAATCAAGAATGACCACACCTATGGGGAGGTTTTTTATTATTGCTTCGTTATACTGTTTAAAATAAAACAGATTAATATTTGTTTTCTGCAGTTCCTCCCTGCTCAGCACAAAAGAATAGGTAAGTTTTATCAATCTGATCTTGTCGAGGTCTTTCGTTTTTTCAGTTCCCCTGCGGTATCCGTCCTTTAAAATCGTTACTCTATCGGCAAACCTGAAAATTTCATCCATATTATGGGTGATATAGATTACACTGCCCCCCTCTTTTTTTATTTGAGCGATTATTTTATAGACAATTTCCATTTCTTCAGGGGTTAACTTGCTTGATATTTCATCAAGTATAAGGAATTTTGGTTTATGGAGGACAGCCCGGGCAAGTTCCGCCATATTTCTCTGCGCTACAGTTAATTCTGATAAGGGACATTCGATATCAAGGTCTATCCCGAGGTTCGAAAGGAGTTCCTTTGTCTCTTCTGCCATCCTGTCGAGGTCAAGACAACCGTACCATTTCTTGATCATCCGGCCGGCGAAAAGATACTCCATCGTGGTAAGAGAGCTTATAACCTGGACATCCTGGTACACAATACCAATCCCGGATTTCATCGAAAGCTGAGGCGTGAAGCTTTCTATTATCCTGCCGTCATACCGGATTTCTCCGTATTCTTTCTGAACAACGCCGCTGAGCAGTTTCACAAGGGATGATTTCCCTGCCCTATGCTCTCCGACAAGAGCATGGAACTCACCTTCCTGTACCTCAAAATCAACACCCTTCAAAGCTTTAATACCGCCGTATGATACATGAATGTTTTTCATGTAGAGAAGGGTTTTCTTTTCTTCGTTCACATCTGCATTCCCAGGCGTTTCATTTTATTATAAAGAGTCTTTCTGTGGATCTTTAACAGGTCCGCTGCCTGTTGTTTATTCCCGCCGGTTTTATCAAGGGCGTTTTTAATCCTCTCCCTGCAGAGATTATCCTCAAAAGATTTAATTCCTTGTTCGCTCGCGCAGTCCGATGATGTTCTGCAGTACTGGGAAGAGAGGTCTGTACATTGAATGGTATCTCCTTCGCAGAATATGACAGCCCGCTGTATGCAGTTCTTCAATTCCCGGATGTTTCCCGGCCACTTATGGTTTATAAAGATATCTCGAACTCCCGGTGAAACGGAATGGATATGTTTCTCATACATTTCATTGAAATAGGACAGGAAAAAATCAGTGAGAAGAGAGACGTCTTCCTTCCTTTCCCGAAGGGGAATCAGTTCAAGAGTTACAACGGAAAGTCGGTAGAACAAGTCTTCTCTGAAATTGCCTTCCTCAATAAGTTCATCAAGACTTCTGTTGGTTGCGGACAGAAGCCTTACATCAGTTGTAAAAACTTTATTCCCTCCAAGCCGCTCAAATTGTTTTTCCTCCAATACCCGGAGCATCTTCGCCTGGGTGCTGATGCTCATATCACCGATTTCATCCAGAAATATTGTTCCGCCGTCAGCCAGTTCAAATTTACCCACCCGTGAGCTTACCGCACCGGTAAAGGCGCCTTTTTCATATCCGAAAAGTTCACTTTCCAGAAGATTATCCGGGATAGCGGCGCAATTAACTTTTACCAGCTTATCTGTCCCCCGAGGGCTGTACATGTGCAGAAGATTAGCCGCATGCTCCTTTCCTGTACCGCTCTCTCCGGTAATAAGGACAGGAACATCCGTTGAAGCAACTTTTTTGATATTCTCTATAAGCTTTTCCATTCTCGGATTACAGGTATGGATAACAATTTTTTCTTCAAGGTGTTTTCTGAATTGTTTTTCCCGGGACGCGAATATTTGTGTGATTTCTTGGAGAAGTTTCGGAATATTAAGAGGTTTTGTATAAAAATTAAGAGCGCCGCAGCGCATAGCCTGCACAGCATTATCAACGGAAGGATATCCAGTGATCATAATTATTGGAATGTCACTATTTTCATGTTTTACTATTTTTAAGAGATCCATACCTCCGAGATAGGGCATTTTAACGTCCATGATCATCAGTCCTACCTGATATTTTTTTAAAAGGTCCTTTACTTCCCTGGGATCTACTGTAAAGGAAGCAGTAAAACCGGCATCTTCTAGTATTTCAGAAAGAGAAAGACACATTCCTTCTTCATCATCAACTATCAATATTCTGTGTTTCATGCAAAAACCTTCATAAATTGGGTGGAAAGCCAATAATATCGTATAATATAATAATTGATAAGTATTTTTCTTTTGATTTATGGATATTTTTTAAATTGGATACCACTCCTGTGGAGATTTCTTAAGGAAAGAGGATTATCTTAAACGCATCATTTTTTTCTTTTTCCAGCATAACCTGGAAGGCTTTCTCAGCCTCAAGTAGGGAAAATCGGTGAGTGATTAAGGGCAGTACTTCTATCTCTCCATCAGCAAGTATCCGAATTGCTTCAGAAAAATCTTTATATTTGTTGTTCGCTGAGGTAATTATTTTCCGTTCAGCACTCAATGCTGTCGTGGCTAACGGAAAGGGTTCCCCGTGTACTGCAAGAAGCGTAAGGACCCCCGATTTATCCAATACAGAGAGCGCGCAATTGATACTTTCCGGTGTACCCACTGTATCGAATACAATATCAAAATTTTCCTTTTCCAACTGCATGAACCTCGCAAATTCACCGCTTTCAACCTGAACGGTTTTTGTGAGTCCAAGATTTCTTGCAAGTCGAACCGGATGTTTTTGAGGATCACATCCGTATACAATTGACGCACCCCGGAAATTCGCCAGCTGGGCAGCCATAATACCTATAGGGCCTAAACCGATAATACCCACCGACTTTCCTTCCTGAAAGCCCGCTGTCTCCATGGCATGAACAACTACAGCCAGACCATCCAAGAAAGTAGCCTCTTCAAAAGAAATATTCTCGGGTATTTCATATGCAAATCCCTCCCAGACTTCAAATTCTTCGGACATCCCCCCGGGATAATATTCCATTGTCGGCCAGCCAGTACCGTGCCCGAGATGCTGAACATTTTCACATATATTTTCCCTGCCGCTCAGACAATAACGGCATTTACCGCAGCCCTTATACGCTAATATAGCGACCCTCTTCTCTCTACCGTCCTGTTCAATAACTCCGGAAATCTCATGACCGGGAACAATATTCGGAGGAGAAGGAATATTTCTGCCCAGAGTGTGCAGGCTCCAGGGATTTTCTCCCTGATAATACCGAATATCGCTTCCACAAATCCCGCAGGCTTTCATTTTTACCCGAAGAGAAGGACCTGGTATTCGTATAACGGGAATCCTTTTTACCTCAGTCTCTCCCGGACCTTTCAAGATAAATGCAAGAGTTTTATTTTCTGCATTTAATTTGTCCATTTCTATCCATCACTTATTTTACCTTCTTCGAAGTCGTATCTATAAACACCGCTAAAAGGAGAATCAATCCTTTAATAATCTGCTGGTAAGTTACATCTAGATTCATCAAACTCATACCATTATCAAGACTACCCATTACAAGCGCGCCGATTAAAGCTCCGGGGATTGTTCCGACACCTCCTGTAAAACTAGTGCCTCCTATAACAGCGGAAGCAATAGCATCAAGTTCCAGGAGATTTCCTGCGGCAGCAGTAGCTGCACCGAGCCGCGCCGTAAAAACAATTCCCGCGACGGCGGTAAGGCCGCCCATAAGAACAAAGAGATAGAGAAGACGTTTTTTTATATTGATGCCCGAAAGTCTCGCAGCCTCACTGTTCCCTCCTATGGCGTAAAGCTGTCTTCCGAAAACTGTACTGTTTGACACAAAAGTAAGGATAACTGCCACGCCGATTACAACTAGAATCGCATAAGGAATACCGCGGTAGCTTATCATGATGAAGAAAACGAATCCCATTAATACTGAAAGTGCTAATATTCTAAGGGCTTCATATTTCTTTGGAATAACCTTAAAACCATATCTTATTCTTGATTTTCTCTTTTGAACAGCAAAAATTATAAATGCTATTATTACAATAATCGTTATAATTAAACTTAAATCATGAAATGACGCATCCTGAAAGAATATTTTAGGAAGATACTTCTGGCCTATCGCTTTAAAATCCTTATTCAATGGGGCTATTGTAGTTCCATGAGTAACGCCAAGAACAGCACCTCGCAAAGTCATCATACTGGCCAGGGTAACAATAAAAGCAGGAATTCCCCGGAAGGCAACCCAATAACCCTGCCAGAAACCTATGGCAATGCCAATGATTAAACCAATAATGATCGTCGGAATAGTTCCCCATTTCCCGTAGACTTGAAGAAAACCTATTACTCCACCTACAATACCAACAACCGATCCTACTGAAAGATCGATATTCCCGGTAACGATAATCAACACCATTCCCATGCCGATAATGGCAACAGTTGCGCTTTGCATAAATAAATTGGATAAATTCCGTGTATTCAGAAACACTGCGTCCGTAAGAATAGTAAATATTATCCATATTCCAGCGAGAGCGAAAATCATAGTATACTGACGAAAATTATTTTTTACGGAACTTACAATGGTCTTTACAAGGGTGTCCGGCTTTTCAGATTCCGGAACATTATTTTTCATATCATCTGCTTCTTTCATTGAATTTCCTTCCTGTTGAACAATACATTATCTTTTCCTGAGTTGCTTCCCGCCAATGGAATTCACTCGCAATTTGACCTTCATGCATAACTATTATTCTGTCGCTTATTCCAAGAATTTCCGGCAGTTCTGAAGATATCATAACGATACAGACCCCCTGATCTATCAGTTCGTTCATAATATTGAATATTTCAACTTTTGCGCCGACATCAATACCCCTGGTCGGTTCATCAAGGATCATAACTTCAGGTTTCGTCATTAGCCATTTTCCCAATGAAACCTTCTGCTGATTTCCTCCGCTTAAATTTTCAGTCTTCTGCTCAATTGAGGAACATTTAATTTTTAATTTTCCGACGAATTCCTCAGCCGCACGAATTTCTTCATTTTCATTAATAATTCCGTTCTTTGATATCTTGTTCAAACTGGCAAGGGTTATATTATCACGTATATTCATCATAAGAATAATGCCGCTTTCTTTCCTGTCCTCTGAAAGATAGCTGATTCCGTGTTCTATAGCCGCGGCCGGTTCTTTTATTGTGAGATTCTTTCCGTTTAGAATCAATTGCCCTGATATATCAGCCCCGTATGCGCCTATGAGGCTCATGGCAAGCTCTGTCCTTCCGGATCCCATTAGACCGGAAATTCCCAGAATTTCACCCCTGCGTACTTTAAAACTAACATTGTCAACAACTTTGCGTTTAACCACTTCCGGATCATAGACAGTCCAATTCTTTACTTCTAAAACTATATCCCCTGATTTGTGCGGTTGACGAGGAAACATCTGATTAAGCTCCCTCCCCACCATCATTGTGATAAGATCATGCTCTGTTACTTCTTTTGCTTTTCGTGTACCCACGGTTTTTCCATCTCTAAGAACAGTAATCGAATCAGCAATTTCAAATACCTCATACAGTTTATGAGAAATATAGATACAGGTTACCCCTCGTTTCTTCAAACCCCGCAATATTTTAAATAAATTCTGAGCTTCAGATTGAGTAAGAGATGATGTTGGTTCGTCGAGGATTAAAATATCCGTATGTTTGGCTATTGCCTTGGCGATTTCTACTAATTGCTGCTGTCCGACCCCTAAATCCATAATCTTCATTGAAGGATTTAGAGAAAGCCCGACTTCTTTTAATGCCTGCTCAGTTTTATGAAAAGTCGCATTCCAATTGATAATTCCTCTATCAGCAAGTTCATTACCAAGAAAAATATTTTCGCTGATTGGAAGTTCATTCACAAGAGCAAGTTCCTGGTAGATAATCGCAATGCCGGCTTTTTCACTATCTTTGATTCCGTCAAAGGTTTTCTCCTCGCCATTTACAAGGATATTCCCATCATATGTACCGTAAGGGTATACTCCGCTGAGTATTTTCATAAGCGTGGATTTCCCCGCTCCATTTTCACCTACAATGGCATGGATCGAACCCCGGTCCACTGTAAAATTCACATTGTCCAGCGCCCGGACGCCGGGAAAATCTTTTGTTATTTTATGCATTTCCAGAATATGATCTTCCATAACAGCTCATTTATAATAATTGTTATTTTGATAAAAGAAGGGATAACTGTTTTAGCAATTATCCCTTCCATCTTGTAATACGATTTTAGTCGCCGTAAACTTCGTCTCTATCCTGATACCCGGATTCTATCAATACCTCATCAATATTGTCCTTGGTTACAATCTGCGGCTCCGGGAGGATTGCCGGCACAGCTTTAAAACCATTATCAATTGTTCCCGCTGTCATATCCGATATACTTTCTCCCTTAGCGAGACGAATAGCTACCTCCATCGCCTGACGGTCCATTCTGATCAGTTCCCGGTAAACAGTCATTGCCTGAGTTCCCTGAATTATCCTTTTAGCTGCTGCAAGTTCCGCATCACCTCCGGTAACCACTACTTTTCCGTCCAAACCCTGGGCTGCGAGGGCTTGAATGGCCGCACCCGCTAAGCTATCATTGGGACTTAAAACACCCTGGATGTCGTTCTTCGCCGCTGTCAGGGCATCTTCGGTTATTTGAAGTGAATTTGACGGAAGCCAGTTTGGACAGAATTGATCCATAACAATAGTATAATCTCCGCTGTCGATTTTCGGCTGAACATATTTCATTGCACCTTTGTAAAACAGATGAGAATTGAAATCTTCTTTTGCGCCTTTCAAAACAATGATATTTCCGTTCGGCACATGATCTACTAAATATTGCCCCTGCAGTTCTCCAACTCTTTCATTATCAAACGCTACATGGGCGTCTAAATCCGCATTGAGAACAAGGCGGCAATAGCTCATAACAGGTATGCCCGCCTCTTTAGCAGCTTCAACACTGGTTGCCGCACTTTCCGCATCGTGGGGTGCAAGAATGAGTACATCAACACCGGAAGTAATAAGATTTTCACATTGAGCTATTTGTCTTGCGGCATCATTATTGGCAATCTGGACTTTGATATCCACACCATTTTCTTCCGCAAGCATGATAAGATTTTCTTTATCTCTGACCCATCGTTCAACATCTTGAGTAGGAAGGGAAACACCAATAGTAATTTTTTTCTCCTCCTGCTGCCCCTCAGACCATGCGAATACACCAACTGCGAACAAAACTACGAGAAAAAGAACAAGTATTTTCCTTATTTTGTTCATATAGCCTCCTTTTGCTAAATGTATAAAATATTAGTAGTTTCCTACGTGTACATAATATGCAATTATTATGCCATCTTTATCGTATACCATCTTCTTTTTTTTTCTCTAATTTATTAGAAAGAAAAGAATTACAGAAGCCTTCGAAAATAAAATGTGATTCAGATAACACTTGTGTATAATCTCTTTCTCATTCTGGCTTTCATAGTGTGTAACGTATTACCCAATTCCGGTGCAACAGGGTTCTGCAAGGGGAAGCCTGATTGTAAAAACCGTCCGCTTACCAGGGGTACTATTGCATGAAATCCAACCTTTATGAAGTTCTATAATATGCTGACAAATTGAAAGTCCTAAACCAGTATTTTTTTTGCCAGTCTTCGTAGAAAAAAATGGATCAAAAATTAAATTTATTATATCAGGGGGGATTCCGTACCCATTATCCGTAATTGATAATTCAGAAGACCCTTTCCGCTTATGATATGTAAGGTCTAATTGAATAGTACCGCCGAAGGAAACCGCCTCTATACTATTCATAATAATATTTATTATAACCTGTTTTATTCTATTCTCACAGCCTTCTATTAACAGTGGTTTATCTATAAGATTTTTTATAAAATTGATTTCCTTCTCCTTAATCGGATAGGCAAGAAGCTCTATTACTTCATCAATTATTTCACAAAAATTGAAAATAACATCCGGCAATTCATTCCACCGGGAAAAAGAAAGAAGATTCCCGACAATGCCGACAATCCTGTCGATTTCCCTTTCAATTTTTTCAAGATTTTCTTGATTGGCGTCTTCTGACTGTGTTATTTTTATTAATTCAATATAATTCTGAATTATCGAAAGGGGATTATTTATTTCATGCGCAACTCCAGCCGCCAGTTCTCCGATGGATGTGATTTTATCCGTACGTACAAGATATTCATTGAGAAAATGGTCCTTTGTAATATCTTCCAGAAGAAGAATAGTACCGAGAAAATGATAATCTTCATCCTGAAAAGGATACATACTGACTTTACAGACCGTGTTCTCATCAATATAGACATTTTTCCATACATATATTTCTCTATTATTTATACGTGAAATGATATCTTCTTTTTCAGAGATGGAAACCATCTTAAGGAGTTCTGTTATGGACTTCTGAATAGGTTCAATGGTATCTAAATTGAGTATTTTAACAGCGCTATAATTAATTAAGTATAGGTTCATTTCCGCATCAACAATAATTACACCAATAGGCAGATTCTTTATAATTTCTTCATTATATTTCTTAAAGTAATAAAGCTGTATATTATCTTTTTCCAAATCTTCTCGGCTCAAAACAAAAGCATAAGTCATTTTCAGAAGCTTCATCCTGTCTAAGTCCCGCACACGCTCAGTGCCCTGCCGATAACCCTTACGAAGGATGGTTACACGATCCGCAATTTTAAATATCTCGTCCATATTGTGGGAGATATAGATAACAGATAAATTTTGTTTCTTATACTCTTCGAGGATCGGATAAATAAGTTCCATTTCTTCTGGCCTGAGCTTTCCTGATATTTCATCAAAAATAAGAAGGCGGGGCTTATGCATCAATGCCCTTGCAAGCTCAACCATGTATTGATCACCCCGTCCTAGTTTCCAGAGGGGGCAGTTTAAATCGATTGATACTTTCAGATTGTCAAAAAGTTCTTTTGTTTTTTTATACATTGTCAGGAAATCTATTTTTCCGCTCCAGGTTTTCGGTGAGCTTCCGATAAAAATATTTTCCACAGCATTCATAGTTGGCACAATGTAAATATCCTGATAAACAATCCCAATTCCGATTTTTATCGCAGTCAAAGGATCCAGATTATTTATTTTTTTCCCATTGAAATAAATTTGCCCGGACTGTTTCCTAATTGCACCGCTTAGCACTTTTACAAGAGTGGATTTTCCTGCCCGGTGATCGCCCACCAAAGCATGTACCTCACCTCTGAGTACAGAAAAATCTACCCCCTTCAATGCCAGGCTTTCCTGATACTTAACATGAATATCCCTCATTTCCAGAATCGGTGTGTTTTTCAATTGAACAAGATCATCTTCTGAAACATCAGACAATAAGGAATATCTCATTCTAATCCCAATTTTTTCATTTTATTGTATAAGGTTTTGCGTGTGATATTAAGATATTCAGAAGTTTTCTGCTTATTCCCCTTAAATCTTTTTAATGCTTCAGAGATCATGTCCCTGCTAAGGTTCCTATAAAGGTCCTCAAGAATATTTATTGCGTTTTCATTTTCTTTTTCCCTGTACTGAGCCGGAAGATCGCCAGTATGGATAACGTTTTCTTCACAAAAGATAACTGCACGCTCAATACAGTTTTTCAGTTCTCGAATGTTTCCCGGCCACTTGTGCCTTAAAAGAATCATTTTAACAACATCAGAAAAAGAGCTAATCGACTTTCGGTAGAATCTGTTATATAAGTCGAGGAAATAGCTGGCAAGAGGCATAATATCATTCCTCCTTTCGCGCAATGGAGGAAGTTCGAAAGTGACAACTGACAGCCGATAGAAAAGATCTTCACGGAAGAGTCCCTCTTCTATTAGGCTCCCCAAATCTTTATTTGTCGCCGAAATAAGGCGGGCATCAGTTTTAATAACATTATTACCTCCAACCCTTTGGAATTCTTTCTCCTGAAGAACCCTGAGTATTTTTGCCTGTGTGGTTTGGCTCATATCCCCAATTTCATCTAAAAAAATTGTCCCGTTGTCTGCAAGTTCGAATTTCCCTTTCTTTCTTCGCATTGCGTCGGTGAAGGCACCTTTTTCATGTCCGAAGAGTTCGCTTTCCAGAAGGTTTTCCGGAATTGCGGCACAGTTTACTTTTACAAAATTGTTATCCTTTCGCGAGCTGTTATTATGCAAAATGTTTGCTATAAGTTCTTTTCCAGTCCCGCTTTCTCCCAGAATGAGAACCGGAGCATTAGTTTCAGAAACTTTGCGCACATTTGCCATAATATTCAACATCTCAGTACTTTTCGTTATAATCGTTTCTTTTCCGCTTTCTTCAGTATTATTGTATCTTTCCTTATGTGAAAGTATTTTACTTATTTCATTAAGAAGGTCTTTCGGTTTGATAGGTTTTGTAAAAAAATTCATTGCACCGTATTTCATCGACGTCACTGCGTTTTCAATCGAGGGAAACCCGGTAACCATAATAATTGGCAAATCCTTGTTTAAATTCTTAATATTCTTTAAAAGATCAATGCCGCTCATCCCCGGCATTTTTATATCCATAATTAAAAGATCATAATTTTCATTATTCAGCACAGAGGAAACTTTAAGCGGGTCTTTGATGCTCTGTGCGCTGTATCCCCTGGAATTAAGTATTTTAGCTACTGATATTCCGTATTCTTCTTCATCATCAACTATGAGAATAGTGTTTTGCTTTGGCACAACATTTAATCCTTTTTTATAATTATTGTGGATGATAAAATAAGAAGCTGTCAATACTTTTTTTATTCAGTACAATAGTATCAGATAGATTATTTTAAAATCTACTAGTGGAGGATAAATTTATGAATCAAAATAAAATCAGCAAACTAATCTCTCTATATGAGACTTCCCTTTTCGAAGACGTCCTCCCTTTTTGGGAGAAATATTCCCCTGATGAGGTTTATGGAGGCTTGTATAATTATCTCAATAGAGACGGTTCTCTGTTAAGCACGGACAAATCAGTTTGGATTATTTGCAGGCAGCTTTGGACCTATTCCTGCCTCTATAATAATTTTGACAAAAAGGAACAATGGCTGAATACAGCAAAAAACTGTTATGATTTTATTCAGCGCTGTTGTTTTGATAAAGACGGCAGAATGTTTTTTCAGGTAACCAAAGAAGGCGCACCTCTGCGTAAACGGAGATATTGGTTTACTGAGACCTTCTGCGCATTAGGATTCTCTGAATATGCAACAGCAGCGGGAAGCGCAGAAGTTTTACAGCAGGCAAAAGAGGTATATGATAAAGCCCTTTCTTATTATGAAAATCCGGAAAGTTTTGAAGCGAAGATCATCCCTGAGACCCGCGCCTTAGCCGGACATGTAGCCCCAATGCTCCTCTTCAGCACTGCGCAGAATCTTCGAAGCCACGACCCCGAAAATAAACCCTATTACGATACAATAATAGAAAAATTGTATAATACTATTTTCAGCTTATTTGTTAAGAAGGATAGAAAGGTACTGCTCGAAACCGTAGGTGCAGACGGGAAAATAATTGAAGATATTGCTCAATGCAGAATCATGAATCCGGGACACGCAATTGAAGAGGCATGGTTTTTGCTGACTGAAGGTGAATACAGGGAAGATGACAGGCTTATTCACGATGCCCTTGATATAATGGAATGGTCATTGGAAATAGGCTGGGATAATAAATACGGCGGTATATTTTACTTTACCGATATGAACGGCCTTCCTCCCAGCGAAATTGTATGGGACAACAAATACTGGTGGCCTCATACTGAAGCCGTCTACGGCCTTCTCTACGCTTATTATCTCACCAGAGAAAAAAAGTATGAAACATGGTTTGATACTGTACAGGAGTGGACTTTTGAACACTTCCCGGACCCTGAATACGGCGGGTGGTACGGATATCTTCACAGAGACGGGAGCATTCTGCTTCCCATTAAAGGTTCAGACTGGAAAAGTTCATTTCATACAGCCCGGATGCTTATGTTTTGTATTAAACTGCTTGAGAGGATGAAAAATGAAAATAACGACCCTTATTGAAAACACTATAGTCGACAATATTCCTGGTATTAAACCGGAACATGGAGTTGCTCTTCTTATTGAATCAGGATCTCACACCTTCTTAGCTGATACCGGAGCGTCATCTCTTCTTTTCAGAAATGCTGAGGTTTTAAAAGCCGATATGACAAAAATCGATTTTGCAGTTATATCCCACGGCCATTTTGACCACAGCGGAGGTATCAGGCTGTTTTTGGAGATGAATCCTGAAGCAAAGGTATATCTTAAAGAAAAGGCATTTGACAAATACTACATAAATATTTTCGGTTTCTTTAAAAAATATATCGGTATTGACCAGGCACTGCTCAGGGACTACAGAGAGAGTTTTATTTTTACAGATGAATTTTCTGAAATAGCTGAAAATATCTTTATCATCCCTGATGTTCTTATAAATCATCCCAAACCAAGAGGAAATGCGAAACTTTGCGCCGTTGCAGATAAAAAACTGATACCTGACGATTTTTCCCATGAACTTATCCTGGTGATAAAAGAAGAAGACGGTAATGTAGTCTTTACCGGGTGTTCCCATAACGGAATTCTTAACATGATTGAAACTGTAGAAAAATATTTTCCCGGGGAAACTATTAAAGCGGTAATCGGGGGATTCCATCTTCATAACCCGATAAAAAACACCATGGCTGAAAAAGAGGAGAGTGTAAAAGCCCTGGGAAAACAGCTTGCTGAAAAATCAAATTTGCTGAAAGTCTACACAGGCCACTGCACCGGCATTCCTGCATACAGTATATTGAAATCCCAGATGGGGGATAAGCTGGAGGATTTCCCCGCAGGTTCCTCTTTTTTACTGTAGGGGATTTCTAAAAATGTAAGTTTGTAGAAGTCAGCCATTATGTACTGGGTATTTACTCATTGACTGATAATGAGAAACAAGTTAACGCCAAGAGACCGCTAATAGCCCCAATTCAGGGTTATTAGCGGTCCCCTATAAATATTTTACAGAAATAACATCTGTGTTGTGCGGAGTTCACACAGCACAGATATATATTTTCTTTCTCTGATATACTTAAATCTGTAAATCGGGATTATCGGGTCCGAAATGCTTAAGCATAACGATAGGATCGCTCTTTGAGGGGTTCATTATTACTACTCCCTCTTTTGCCTTTCCTTCAGTTACAAAAAACTCATCATACGTGAGCTGTCCATAGCGGATTAATGAGGGTGTTTCGATGTCCCAGGCATCCATAGTTCCATGGCCCTGAAGCATAATAAGCCCATAAGGACCGCTGTCTTTTATTGTTACTGTACTGCCGGGATAAACCGTAAGCTCTTTAGCGCTGAAATCTTTTGATTTATACACAATCCATTTTTCCTGATATCCTTCCGCTTCCATCTCCTTCGGATCTTTTACGGACAGGGGGTCCATAAACCTGTTTTTAACAAAATCCGTGTCAATATTCAGATCCCAGTCAATGACACTGAGAAGATGGTTGAAATCACCCTGTTTATTTTCAGGAGTATTCTTCCACAGCAGTTCTTTCTCGAGAAGCTGATCATTTACCAGGGATTGGTACATTGCGTATACATCCGAAGCCCGCTGCGGTTCATAGGTACACATACTTCCCGGTGCATGAAGAAGTCCGGGAGGGATGTCCCAACCGGTGCCCGGCTCAAGTTTATAACACCGGGAAAGATTTAATATCTTATTATCCCCTTTTGTAAAATTCTTCAGGGCTTCCAAAACTTCTTCTTTTGTTGTATCAGGATTCAAACCGAAAAATGTGTAAGGAAAATCACCTCCGTGATTATTTACCTGGGGAGGAAAATAATATGCTTCGGGTTTTCCGAGAAGACCCATTGATTCTACGTGCTCATCCCTCTGATGGATGTGATGAGGGAGGGGGCCCATATTATCAAAAAATTTTGAAAACATAGGCCACCGCTTATAAGTGTTCCACATTTTTTCGCCGATGACTTCCCCTTTCAGTTCCTGTACAGCATCTCTGAGCAGAACCTGCTCGGTTTTCCCTCCGTCTTCATATACAATAAAGCTCAACCCTTCATTCGGGGCTGTCAAGGGACCGTTATCCGCCGGGGTTGTAGAAGCGAACCACCTCTCGTCGAGTCCGCCCCGCTCGCTTCCCAGAGCATAATAATCATTCGGGTGAAGTTTTATTCTCCGTCCAGGCACACAGAATACCCGCGGGACCCAGGCCGGTGCGAGACGGAAGATTCCTTTTCCCTGCTCCAGAGCTCTTTCAGCTTTTTCTTTATTCGCCATAAGCATCTCCAATTACAATTTGATTTACTATTTCATTGCCGTCCTTTACCGGACAGTCTATGATTCCACAGCATCAATACTATCATTTAATTTATTTCTATAGTACACAAAATTTTTCCAGTCAACTTCCGGAGGCACAAAGTGATCTCCGAAGGGTATATATCCGCCGTATTTCAATGTTTCCCGTGCCGGTTCCAGAAATTCATCTATTCTTTCTTTCCCTTTACATATTTCCGATTTCGGAATTCCTCCCATCATGACCAGATCAGGAAATTTTTTTCTCACTTCTTCGACCCGCATGCCTGTATGCCATTCAAAGGGATAGATCCCTGTTATTCCGGCATCCATAAACAAAGAAATAATATCCATGCAGTATCCGTCGGTGTCCAAAAAGATATTATTCACCCCCCTTCCTTTTAAAAAGGAGATCATCTTTTTATAGTAAGGTACCTGAAATTCCCTGATAATATCATCAGATACCATTGAACCGCTCCCGAAAGAAATATCCTCCCAAATCTGCAGAAGATCAAAGTCAGTATAGGAGAGAACTTCCTCATAAAGGGCTATCCACATATCCGTAAAAGTGCCGATGATATCGTGGACCAGATCCGGAGCCTCAAAGTAGCTGATAAAAAGCGTATCATAACCCATAAGATGAGCAAGGGTCCCGAAAAAGCCATGGGGAAAACCGCCTACTGCTAATGGGAAATCCCGGTCCCTATATCCTTTAACCAATTTATCCCAATCAGGAGGCAGACGGTCCGTAATATTATCCAGCCGGACCCTCTCTTCTTTATAGACATTCCATGTTTCCCAGTCTTTTACCGGCCACACCCATCCTGCAGGCATAGTCTGGGGTTCCTTCTGAAAACGCTTTACAATTCCGTCCAGATCTACAAAATCCCAGTAGCGTTCATCCTCAAACTTAAGCTCAAACTCAAACATCGGACAGGCAAGACCGTTTACATCAACCAGTTCCTGGGTCCGGTCCATCCCGAAATACTCTTTCACATCATAGTCCAGGGGGAAAGCCTGGGTGGGCCAGTACAGCCCCCCCGCCATAACAGCGATCCCCCGGGGCAGTTTATCCCCCGGAAGGCTCTTCCATGCTGGAAGGAAAAGACTCCGCGTCGGAGTCGTTACAGTATCATCAAGAGCCGGATACTGATGTTTCGGCAGTCCCTGACTGTACCAGTTATCGATAGTCTCACCCCAGTAACCGAATTCCCACTTCGGGGGAGCGACATGTTTATTAAATTTACAGGTTTCCAAAAATCGTTCCAGTGTAGTCATGATTATAATCCCGGAGCAATTGAAAATATCGCTTTTACAATTTTTCCCGTATAATTGATCAATTGATATTGTATTCCCTCAGGTATGAACATCGCTTCCTCTTCCTGAACATTAAAAGCCTCATCCGTATCCGGGAGGAAAACTGTTATGGGGCCCCACTCAATGAATAAAACACAATCTCCTTTATGAGAATCAGGTTCGGATGCCCGGGACCCTACGCCGCCCGCCGGGAGAATGAATTCACCCATATGGAGAAGGTCGTTGCTTACAAAAAATTTGATGAGCATAGGATAATCTACCCCGTGAATATTGAGAAGCTTCTTCTTTTCAGTAATATGATAAAAAAGAGCCGGTTCTTTTCTGCAATCCGGACCGGGCACAGGCCACCTCCCGATATCATCCGTAGTCCCGTGCCTGTCCCACTCTTCTATCGGGTCATAGTAAGGGAGCTTTTCATTATACTTTCCCTTATACATCTTTATTTTCCCTCCCTCAAAATCCATCGGCGGCAACTGATCCTCCCATATTTTTGGCGCAATAATATAAAGCACGCGCATAATTCCCTGTTCAAAATTATGGCCCTTATGATATCCGTGCATAGGGAGCAGCAAAGCTTCTCCTTTTTTTACCTGTATAAATTCTCCAACTAGAGGATTATGCTCTGTCAGCACTCCGTCAAGAAGGTAATAGACTTCATCCCCGGCATGAAGATCCGGAGGATCATACGTGCCGCCGGGCCCAAGCTGCCATGTTCCAACAGTCAGTTTATCAGTGCTGACATAAAGATAATTAAGATCGCTGAAATGGGGAACATCAGAAGGATAGATAAAATGTTTAATTAAATCACCTTTAATATGCAGCGGTTTCTTCTGGTCCGGCGGGAAAGGGTATTTCCCGAATTCAAATTGTGCCATCGCTTTCTCCTTTTAATTAAAATAATCCCACAGCCCTGATCGGGCTTCCGTCTCCTTCATCAATACGCAGGGGGAACCCAAAAAAGATGAATCTTCTTCCTGTATAATTCCTCAGATTAACTAAAGCTTCAAAAATAGGAATGCCCAGACTCAGTATTTTTTTATGCGCAGGGGCTCCTCTTTTTATCGCTCCGGGAGAATCCGCGGAAGGAATATCTCCCCCTATTCCTTTGATTTTTTTTTCTGCAAGATAATCTATTAAATCTTCTCCAAAACCAGGCCATTCATCCTGAAAGAAGGACGGTGTATTTGCCCTTTCCTCCCATCCTGTTCTGAAAAGGATAATATCAGCAGGTCTGATGCCTTTATTCCTTACATCTTCAATTGTGATATCTTCTCCCGGTTTTTTCGGCGTATTAACAATGCAGGCACTCCCTGTAAATCGGGATAAAGGCATACTTCCTATATCTTCCCCTTCTTTAATAAAATGGAAAGGAGCATCAACATGGGTACCTGTATGAGAACCCATTTCAATCATTGAAACCCGGCTTCCTGTTTCTGCAAAATCCGAATACTTCGATTTCTTAAAAGGGGGATCAGAAGGGTACGTCTGAACGGATTTATTCAGAGGGGCGGTAAAATCTACAATATTAAAAGCTTCTAAATTTAATCCTGTATTCCGCCTTAAACTGCGTTCCCGGAGAGCTATCTCCGCTGTATCTGCGGCCAATTCAGCAGCATTAAAGGCATCTTCCAAATTCCCTGAAAATGCTACTATTCCGTGATTTTCCAGAAGAAGTATGGAATCTTCAAGTTTGGCACGGGAAACAGCTTCAATAACATTATTCTTCAGTTCTTCGGACCCTGGAGGCGCTTCATCTACAAGGGGTCCCTGCCGTAATTTAAGTTTCGCTGATATAGTAACTAGAGGAATGAGTTCCCGAAACGATGACTGCACGACTGCAGATACAGGATGAACATGAATAACCGCATCAGTATCATGGCGTACAGAATAAATACCCAGGTGAAAACCTATTTCCTTTGAAGGTTTCAGCTCGGGATTTCCGTCAAGAATCCTCCCCTCCTTATCTACAAGAAGCAGATTCTCTTCTGATACATCACGGAGGGCTACTCCGCTTGCTGTTACAATAAAGGTCTCAGTGCCCCGAATCCGGACACTTAGATTTCCCCCTGATCCGCCGGCCAGATTCCGGGAATAGCAGAGCTTAGAAAAATAACACAGTTCCTGCATAAGATGGATATAATTTTTTTTCATACTCATGGTGCTTCAGCTCCTTTCAATACAGCGAGATCTGCGGCCGCTTCTATTGCCCGTATGAAATTACCTTCCTTTGCTATCCCCTTTCCTGCTATATCAAAGGCAGTTCCATGACCTACGGAAGTCCTGATTATAGGAAGCCCCGCAAGAACAGTAACAACTTCTCCGAATCCTAAAAGTTTTGCCGCCATATTCGCCTGATCATGATACATAGCAAGAACAAGGTCATACTCCCCCTGTTTAGCTTTAAGAAAAACAACATCAGCCGGAACCGGTCCTGTCACAATAATCCCTCTGCCTTCAGCTTTCTTAATCGCCGGAAGAGAACCTTCAATCTCTTCTCTACCGAACAGACCGCCTTCTCCGCTGTGAGGGTTAAGAGCTGCAACTGCTATCCGTGGTTTTTTTATACCGAATCCCTGAAGGGTCTGATGGGCAAGCTCAATCATAGTAGAAACCCTGTCTTCAGTCACTCTGTCACATGCTTCCCTTAGCGCAATATGGGTTGTCAGCATCATAACCCGTACAGGGCCGAGAAGAAGAATCATGCCGTACCGTTCCGCACCGCACAACTCTCCGAGAATCTGGGTCTGCCCTTCATAGTTATACCCGGCATTCCGCATGGCTTCCTTATTGAGGGGAGCGGAAACGATAGCGCTAATCTTCTTTTCTAATGCAAGTTTGCCTGCTTCCAGGGTATATTGAACAGCCGCGTTTCCGCATTCAGGGGAGATCCTGCCTGCGGCCGGGACATCTGATATGTAGAAACCATTATCCAGGATATCTATCGTTCCCTCCTGAAACTCTGCATCATCAATTTTCTTAATAAATCTGAAGTTAACAGGCAGGTCCAGCTTTTTACTGTAAAACTGTAATACATTGACTGAACCGATTACGGCCGGCCTGCAAATCCGGTGCAGCCTGTTTGCGC
>Ga0272441_10003380_pt1 | contig 30354 bp, 32 predicted proteins | sample SSMProp6N_FD_193582 | JGI IMG/M metagenome (GOLD analysis project Ga0272441, IMG submission 193582) | Marine sediment archaeal communities from Little Sippewissett salt marsh, Falmouth, MA, United States - SSM-Prop-6N | ecosystem: Environmental > Aquatic > Marine > Wetlands > Sediment ... | reverse complement strand
GTATATTCCCGGATCCGCACGGGATACAAATGGCAGGATACCGGCTTCTTCCATGAGGTGGCTCCGGCTTTGTGGGCCTTTTCAATGCCGCATAAGGCTACGCCGTTTTCAAATACTGCATATGCGCATTCCCTGTTTTCGACCAGAGGGGTTTCCCATTCCCCGTCAGACCCCTTTACAAAACTGCCTTGCGCCTCAATGGCGCGAATACCCTCCGGCCTCAGGTAGGGTTTAATACTGGGGTAAATCGTTTTCAATGTCTGGAGTTCCTCAGTTTCCAGGGGGGCCCCGGAACTGCCTTCCACACAACAGGCCCCTTTACACGCCTTGAGATCACAGGCAAATGCACCTTCCAGAATTTCTTCTGAAATCAGTGTTTTTCCAATTTGAAACACAATCCTTTTTTAAAATCCGTCCAAAGATATCGAATCCCTTTCAATGGCTTTTTACCATTTAAAAATCTGCTTTCAACGTTCTGTCAGGTAGTGTACCTTTGCCTGAAATTATAGCCGAATGTTCACACATCTCGATTTTAGGGAAATTATATCTGCCACCATGATCCTTTTTGCCGTTATCGATATCGTGGGCAGCATTCCGATCGTCATTGACCTTCGTAAAAAAGCGGGGCATATCGAATCTGAAAAAGCCTCTATTGTGGCCGCAATCATAATGATAGCGTTTCTCTTTATAGGGGAAAAAATCCTGAAACTCATCGGGATAGACGCCAATTCCTTTGCGGTGGCCGGGGCTTTTGTACTCTTTTTCCTGGCCATAGAAATGATCCTGGGTATTACGCTGTACAAAGATGATACTCCGGAAACGGCCTCTATTGTACCCCTTGCCTTTCCCCTGATCGCCGGAGCGGGTACCCTTACGACCTTGTTGTCCATACGGGCGGAATATCACGTGGTCAATATCATCATTGCCATTATTTTGAATGTTATCTTTGTATATGTTGTTTTAAAATCGTCTTCGCGAATCGCCAAAGTTATGGGGCAGCAGGGCCTGAGCGTGATTCGGAAAGTGTTTGGGGTCATCCTTCTGGCGATTTCGGTCAAACTGTTTGCCAGCAATATCAATGGGCTTTTTTAGCCGGGAATCGCTTTATATGAACAAAATACTCTTAATCGTACTCCTTTTACTCGCCGTTGTCCTGATCGGTTACAACATCACCGTTGTGGATTTTGAAAAGCCTTTTGAAGGGGACAGTGTGGTTGCCCTCATATGCATTATCGCCTCCCTTTGCGCCATCGTTTTGCTGCTCATCTTTAATGCGGCAAAAAAGATTCAAAAAAAGGTTGAAGAAGAATCCTGACGAGAAATCCAGGACTTAGTCCTGGACGATCATCTGTTGATCCAGGCTGAGTATGCGCTGTAGCATGGGATCCGCTTTGCCCAGAATCTGTGCTTTCAGATCGGGAGAGAACAACTGCTCCGCGAGTGAAGCCTTCAGGTAGCGTTTTATAAGATCCTCATATTGATAATAATCCAGCCTGAAATTGTACCTCCCCATAAAATCGATAAAGCTTTCAAAGAGAATATCATCTGCTTTAAAAGATTCCAGAAACGCCTCGGCGGAATAATCCGCATAGCGCGCGCGATCCTCTTCCAGGTGTTCGAACCCGAAGGAGGAAAAGAATCCCCGGGCGTCAAGAGCCGCGAGCGCCTCTTCTTCATTACTGCCGATGGGTACGAAAACATCCGGGATAATACCTCCTCCGCCATAGACCACTTTACCTCCAGGGGTGACAAACCTCAGTGAATCAGCCACCTTAATACTGTCAGCAGATCCGAGCTCCCCGTTGTGGTAGCGTTGCATATACCGATGGTAATAATCCTCTGTCCCGTTTTCATATTCCCTCTGAATCGAGCGGCCCGTGGGGGTATAGTACCTCGATACCGTCAGCCGAACGGCTGAACCGTCTCCCAGGGCCATTTCACGTTGTACGAGACCTTTGCCAAAAGAACGCCTCCCGACGATGGTTCCGACGTCATTATCCTGCAAGGCACCCGCAATAATTTCAGAAGCGGAGGCCGACCTTTCATTGATCAGCACATATACGGGCTTATCTTCAAAGCCCCCCCTGGAGGTGGCAAAAGTGGAATCGATTTGGCCTTTTTTGTTCTTTGTAAACAGGATCAACCTGTTTTTGGGAAGGAAGACGTCCGCGATTTCTTCGGCCACGTTGAGATACCCGCCGGGGTTATCCCTCAGGTCCAGGACCAGTTTTTGAGCCCCGTTTTGCTCCAGTTCCCTCAGGGCCTTCCGGAATTCGCCAAAGGTTGATTCTGCGAACCGATTCATACGCATATAACCCATGTCCGGGCGAATCATATAATAGGCATCAATACTGCGTATGGGCACGTGATCCCGTTGCAGGCGCATTTTAAAGGTTCGGTCTTCTGATTTCCGGTAGACTGTAAGGACAACTTCACTGCCTTCCTGGCCTTTGAGACGGTTTACAATCTCAGCGTTGGATAATTTCTGGTCGAAGAGGGTGTCCTTGTCCGCCATGAGAATTTTATCCCCCGGGCGCAAGCCACGGCGCTGGCTGGGGCCTCCTTTAATGGTCCTGGTGACGGTAATGGTATCGCGGAACATATAAAAGTTTATACCAATCCCGACAAAATCCCCCTTCATATTTTCATTGACACGCTCCATCTCATCTTTGGGGATATAGACCGAGTGAGGGTCCAACTTATCGAGGATATTATTGACCGTGACATCGACAATGCTGTCGGTGTCCACCTCGTCCACGTACTCATAGTCTATATAATCTATAAGTCGGTTGAGTTTATCTTTCTTGGAGTTGGTGGTAAAGAATTTTTCAGGCGTGTCGTCAAAATGTAGTTTTCCCCCGACGAAAATGCCGAGTGCCAGGGCGAATGCCACAACTGCCGGACCTATATAGTAACTCTTTTTCACTTTAATCTTCTCGAATTTCTACCACATCTTCGATGATGGGCAAATGCCTCAGCTCTACTCCGGCCCTGCTCAGAAAATCCAAGCCCGAACCGTCTTTATAGGCATGCTGGTACACGACCCTGTTGATCCCTGACTGATGGATGAGCTTGCTGCATTCCCGGCAGGGGGACAGGGTAATATACAAGGTAGCTCCTTCACAAGACTGGGTAGAGGCAGCCACTTTAGAGATCGCATTAGCTTCAGCGTGAAGCACATACCATTTTGTATAGCCAACCTCATCCTCACAAAAATTCTCAAAACCGGTTGGAGTTCCGTTATACCCATCGGAAATGATCATCCGATCCTTGACTACAATAGCGCCCACCTGTTTGCGTTTGCAATAGGAAAGCTTTCCCCATTCATGAGCCATGCGTAAATAGGCCCGGTCGTATTTCTCTTGTTTTTTACTCTTCACTCTGAAATCCTAACGTTGCTGCAGGCTATTTTCTTGCCGGAATTCACTAAGATACCCGCTTTCAAAAAGCCTGACAACCTTTGCATGGTTAATTTTAAGTGAAAAAAGTAGTCCTAGAAAAAAATCAGCTTCAGGGAGATCAGGGCAATTATCAGGCTAAACCCCCAAACGTAATACTTCCTGGTCAGGGGTGTCCATTGCAGGAGAACGTAACCCAGGGCAAGTACCGCCAGTAAGACTGCGAGCTGCGCTCCTTCGATACCGGCCGCGAACCCCAGCAGGGGGCCTGCTTTTTCCTCTTCTTCCGCCATAAGCATCCTGAAATAGTTTGAAAACCCCAGGCCGTGTATCAATCCAAAAAAACCAGTCACCACCAGATCCAGCCTGAAGGCTTTTTGAGACGCCTGGGCTTTATCGGCCGTGTACAGATTTAAAAGGGCGGTTATGAGTATGGTAATCGGGATCAGCATTTCTACAAGCTCAGCGTCAACGCTGACTATTCCGTAGGCCGCAAGGGCGAGGGAGAGGCAGTGTGTAAGGGTAAAGAGGGTGGCCAGCCAGAACACCTTTTTCCACTGCCCGAAACTGAAAGGAAGGGCCAGGGCGGTCAGAAAAAGGACGTGATCGTAACCGTTGGGATCCAATACGTGGCTAAAGCCGAGTTCGGTATAGAACCAAATGTCGTTCATTGGTGAATAATTTTAACTCCCCGGCCTACATTCCGCGCTCTTCCTGAATGCGCTCATAGGCCAGTTGGACTTGCTTGAATTTCTCCTCAGCACCTTTTCGGATGGCTTCATCTTCTGTGATCACCCGGTCCGGATGGTACTTTTTCGCCATATCCCGATATGCCTTTTTGACCTCCTGATCCGTAGCGGTTTTTTCAATTTCCAAAATTGTATAAGCCGTGTCAGCAGATTTGATAAACATCGCCTCTATACTTTCAAAATCACGTCTGCCAATTTTGAGGTACCCTGCAATCTCCCTTAATTTATTGTATTCGGCTTTACTGACCCGTCCGTCCGCACCGGCAATTCCAAAGAGAAAATGAACGAGTTGCAAGCGGACTTCATACCGCGTCCGCTGATTCAGGAAACTGCAAATGCGCTGGGCTGAGACCTCCCTCTTTTTAACCACCTCATTAAAGGTTCTGAAAATAGCATTCGCTTTTTCCTTTCCATAGGTGCCCAGAAAATACTGCCTTACATAATCGAGTTCCCGCTGGCTGACGCTGCCATCGGCCTTTATGACAATAGAGCACAGTGAAATCAGGTGCAACTCAAAGTCCTGAGGTGAGACCTGTGTCCGGTTCAGGTCGCGGAAAACACTTCCGCCTTTTCCACCGAAGTTGTCGACCATACTACCGAGAAAGAAGCCTAATAGCGCCCCCGGAAAGCGAAAAAGGAAGTACCCCAGGATGGCTGCAACCCATTTGATCATTTAAATAAATTTGCGCAAAGATAGCAGATTCACCCTGATTAATCCCTCTGGCTTCCCCGATCAAACACCCCGGAAAATTCTTTTGATTTTGTACCTTTGCACATCACATAAAACAAAAAAGCTATGTACCCAGCAGAGTTAGTAAAACCCATGCGCGACGATCTGGCCTCCGCCGGATTTGAGGAGCTGTATACGGCGGAAGCTGTCGAAAATGCGATAACGGGCGAGGGGACAACCCTGGTCGTTGTGAATTCCGTTTGCGGTTGTGCGGCTGCCAATGCCAGACCGGCTGCCAAAATGAGCCTTAAAAATGATAAAACCCCGGCAAGACTGGTGACAGTTTTCGCAGGTGTGGATCGGGAAGCAGTGGACGCGGCCCGCAATATGATGGTCCCTTTCCCCCCGTCATCACCGAGTATGGCCCTTTTCAAAGATGGCGAGCTCGTTCATATGATCGAAAGGCACCATATTGAAGGACGACCCGCTGAAATGATTGCCGAAAACCTGATTCAGGCCTTTGATGAATTCTGTTAAGAAACACCTGAGCGCATAATCATTTTTTATAAACCGCTTGTTTACAGGCGGTTTTTTAATTTTGAAGGTATGGAACGTATTATTTCCTATCCTCTTTCCGCACTGTACATGCTCCTTTTCGGCCTGACCCTGGTCGTCTTTCATCCCATTCAATGGCTCTGTTTTAACCTCTTTGGGTACGAGGCACACAGAAAGAGTGTAGCCCTGCTAAACCTTTGTCTGATGCGCTGCACACATTTACTCGGGACCTCATACACCTTCAGGAATACCGCGCTCCTACCTGGGAAAGGGCCTGCCATCATCGTGGCAAATCACCAGAGTATGTACGATATTCCCCCCATAATATGGCGGCTGCGGAAGTTCCATCCAAAATTTGTAAGCAAGAAAGAATTGGGCAGGGGAATTCCGAGTGTTTCCTATAACCTCAGGCATGGAGGATCCGCACTGATCGATCGAAAGGATCGAAGACAGTCCCTGACGGCTATACGAGAACTCGGAGAATATATAGAGCGCACCGGCAGGAGTGCGGTGATCTTTCCTGAGGGCACCCGCAGTCGGGATGGAAACCCCAAACCTTTTCGAATGGTCGGTTTAAAAGTACTTGTAAAAAGTGCCCCTTCTGCTCAAATCATCCCGGTAAGCATCAATAATTCGTGGAAAATCCTCCGTTTTGGTAAATTTCCATACGGGTTGGGTGCGCATCTGGAATTTATCATCCACCCCCCTGTCCCTGCAGCAGGATGTACAGACAAAGAAATCAATGAAATAGAGGCCACTATTGCCTCAGCCATAAATAAAAGCCCATGAACGATGCAGAGCGCATTGAAAAAGCCATCGCCTACGTCCAACGCGAATTAAAGGACTCTGAAGGAGGACATGACTGGTTCCATATTCAGCGTGTTTTTCGAAATACCCTTCAAATTGCCAGGGGCGAGAAAATAGACTTGCTGGTGGTGAGTCTGGGGGCCCTCCTGCACGATATTGCAGATGCCAAATTTCACAACGGGGATGAGGAAATAGGCCCGAAAAAAGCTTCCGCCTTTCTGAAAGACCTGGATATTTCAGAAAAGCGGCGCCAACACGTCATTCAGATCATTCGCCATATCTCCTTTAAAAACAGCCTGGAGGGTTCGAAAAGCGTCTTTGATTCCAGGGAACTCCAGGTGGTAAGGGATGCGGACAGACTCGATGCCATGGGGGCCATAGGAATCGCAAGGGCCTTTAACTACGGAGGTCATGCCGGTCGCAAACTCTACGATCCCGAGGTCGCGCCAAATCCTAAAATGGACAAAGCCACCTACAAAAAGAATACCGGGCCTACCATAAATCATTTTTACGAGAAATTGTTGTTGCTTAAGGACCTGATGCATACCAAAACCGGCAAAAAACTGGCCGAAAAGCGGCACCAGTATATGTTGGATTTCCTTGAAGAATTCTATAGTGAATGGAATGGGGTGGCCTGAACTCACCGCAATTTTTGTATCTTTTTCACCTAATTATCTCTAAAATAAATTACGTATGCGCAGAAGGTCCTTCCTGAAAAATGCAGCTGCCAGTTCGGCGGCTTTTACTATTGTTCCGAGCTATGTCCTGGGAAAAGGACATATTCCCCCCAGCGATACCCTGTATGTTGCAGCTTTCGGAGTAGGGGGTCGGGGTCTTGGCGTGATGCGCGGACTGGATGCGACACAAAAGGTAAAGTATGTGGCCCTTTGCGATGTGGATGACAGGCGCGCTGCGGACAGCTACAAGGCCTATAGTGCCGCCTCGAAATACAAGGATTACAGAAAAGTATACGACAACCATCTCAAGGAAATCGATGCGGTGATGGTGGCCACCCCGGATCATACACATGCCACAATTGCGCTCCCCTTTATGCGTGAAAAAAAACACGCCTATGTGGAAAAACCACTAACCCACAATATTCGCGAAGCACGGTTAATGACCAGTGTCGCACGGGACATGGGTATTGTTACTCAAATGGGAAACCAGGGTGCCTCCAGTGATGACAGCAGGATTGCCAGAGAGTGGGTAGAAGCCGGAGTCATTGGCGATATAGAACGGGTAGATTGCTGGACCAACCGTCCGGTGTGGCCACAGGGAATCCCGCTGCCAACGGAGAAACACGAAATTCCCAACGGCCTCGACTGGGATTTGTGGCTCGGTCCGGCCCAAATGCGGGATTATAATGATGCCTATCTCCCATTCAAATGGCGGGGCTGGTGGGATTTTGGCACGGGAGCCCTGGGCGATATGGGCTGCCACATCATGGAGACGCCTTTCAGTGTTTTAGACCTGGGATATCCTACAGAGGCTGAAGCGAGTTGTACGACCAATTGGGTCGGCGATTTTGTGGAAGCGGATTACAGTGCCTCCTGCCCCTCTTCTTCGATTGTGCGATTGAAATTCAACACGGAGAATCACGGGGAAGTCCGCCTGAACTGGTACGATGGCGGGATCCTGCCCGACCTTCCCGATGAACTCAAAGACGATGAAACCATTGGCGGTACCGGGGGAGGAAGTATTTTTTATGGAACAAAAGGAATTATGGTGTGCGACGTTTACTCAAGAAATGCCCGCCTGCTTCCCTCAGAAATGATGGATTTATTAAAACCCCCGGCCCCAAAATACCCCCGGATAGAAGGTGATGTAGACGGGCATCAGCAAAATTGGGTGGAAGCCTGCCTGAACGGAGGGACGACATCTTCTGATTTTAGCAAATCCGGGCCTCTCACTGAATCGGTCCTGATGGGTAATCTCGCCATCCGTGCTTTTCAGTACAAAACCCTGAAGGAGGGGAAAAAACTAGGCGATTGGGATCCTTTCAACTACCCGGGCAGGCGTAAAATCAAATGGGACGGTGCCAATATGCGGGTAACCAATTTTGAGATGGCCAACCAGTGGGTACAGGGAAACTACCGCAGTGGGTGGGAGCTTAAATAATTCGAAAGCATCCTTAAAACAGCGTCCATTGGCCGGTCTTGTACTGCTGGTGTATGGCAGTATTTAACTCCGGGAACTCGCGGTTTTTAAAATAGCGCCTGCGGGCGATACGAGCCATTGTATGAATTTGTTCGGCGACAGCTCCTTCCCCTTTATTTCTCACGCCAAATCTACTGTCATTCAGGTTACCCCCATGACACGCCTTTATGAGTGAAAGCACTTTATCAGCCCGATCCGGCAGGGCTTTGTGAATCCAGGACGTAAAAATTTTTCCCACTGATCCGTTCAGGCGAACGACATTCAGGCCAAAGGAGCGCGCTCCGGCTTCGGATACCGCCCGGGCCAAATCGTGTAATTCGTGACTATTGAGTCCGGGAATAATTGGAGCAAGCATGGCATTTACCGGAATACCCGCCTCTGAGAGCAGGCGGATCGTTTTTAAGCGCTGGGCGGTCGTCGTCGTTCTCGGCTCGAGCCTGGATCTGATTTCCTTATTGAGGGAGGTCACTGAAATATGTACTCCTACGAGTTGGTCCGCATTCAGGGCCTTGAGAATATCGAGATCGCGCAACACCATGGCATTTTTAGTGATGATTCCCACGGGGTGTTTGTATTTTAAGAAAACCTTTAGGCACGCCCGGGTAATTTCAAATTGTTTTTCTGCCGGCTGATAGCAATCTGTATTTCCGGAGAGCACGATGGGCGTGGCTTTCCATTTGCTATTTCTTAAAAACGCTTCGAGGAGCGCAGGAGCTTCTTCTTTCACCAGTATTTTTGACTCGAAATCGATTCCTGAGCCCAAACCCCAATATTCGTGGGTGTTCCGGGCATAACAATAAACACAACCATGCTCACAGCCCTGATATGGGTTCATGCTGTAAGGCATACCAACATCCGGGCTCAGCACCTTATTGACAATCGTTTTTGGAAAAATCTTTTGATAGGTTGTACGGATCTTATCTGCTTCCCCTTCCCGGTGCATATATTCCAAAAACTCCGGGATGCTTTCGTGGTGGGCGTTTTCAAAACGATTGCTTACCCGTTCCTGGGCCCCGCGGCCTTTTGAAAAACTGTTGGGATCTCGAACCATCCAATTGGCGTTTGTCCAAATTTATGGATTTTTTCCAAAAAAGATAGCCAATGTTTATAAAGTACCCATGAATGGGAGAGACCCGTTTTAACTGCTTTCTAATGAACTTCTACCGAGACCAGTTGTTTTCTGGATCCTTGCTTCGCATAAAACAGTAAGCGGTTGGTTTCTAAATTAACATGGGGCATGGAAACCATCAGGGGAAGTCGTGCTTCATCGGAGTCGATGATTTTCTCATAGCTTAAAGCGCCCTCAGTATCGAGGCGGATTACAAAGACGTTTCGGTTCCGGCTGAAACCCTGTTTGAATATCAGGCGCTCATTGCCGATAAGCTGGGGTTCTTCTGAAGCCAGGCAGACAAAGAAATACGTTTGCCCGTCCTTGGTATAGGAACTATAGGAAGTATAGGCCCCGTCTCCCTGGGTCACCTCTGTTTTATTGATATTCCGGGCCCAAAGGAGTTTTCCCTCCGAATCCAGTTTAACGCTGACAATATCGTTGTGATGGAACCGCTGAACCCTTACTCGTCCTCCACTGGCATTGGGCTGCATACTTTCAGTCATAAAAAACTCTTCAGCATTAAAGAGCAGCGACCCGTCTTCGGTAAAGTGGGCCCCCTTAAACACCAGGTTCTTGATCACTTTCTCGGTTTCCTGTCCGAATTTATCCATCATAAATTGCTGTGAAAACGGATTGTATGTTCGTTTTAGAATACTCAGGTCCCCGGGGTTGAGGATTAAATACTCCAACCCGTTGTATCGGTTGTCCTTACGATCTGCGTAAAAGCCTGCACAAATAAGTTGGTCCCCCCGCCATAGGGGTTTGACCGCTTCTGAGAACTTTCCTGGGATATCAAAAACCTGGGTTTTAGTCCCGGACTTATCCAACCGCACCAACTCGTATTGAAACTTTCGCTCGTCGGCCCTGAACCGCCGTTGCCGGAAATAAGCCTTGCCCACCAGGTATACGGCTGACAGGTCTTTGGATACCGCCAACTCCTCGAAAGCATAGTTCTTCTCCGCGCTCTCAGACGAAAAATCGGAATCCATTATGGGTTCCAGCCTGTTGTTAAAAACTATTATCCGATGCTGCAGATCCTTATTGCGGGATTGCAGGATACTGATGGCAAAAACCCTTGAATCCGGATCCGAAAGGACCGTAGTGGAAAAACCTGTCTTAAAGCTGCGGTTGTAATAGTTCTTATCCACCGGGGCTTCTACATAGTCCGCCTTCAGGCTTAGCAGTTTGCTAACAGTGAAATTGTACGCCCCTACAGGACTCTGGTGTACTTTGTATTCGTAAGAGTACGTTTCGGGATTATACTCCAAAAACAAAAGGTATATTTGATCATTTGCCACGAACCCATGGACAAAGTCTCCATCTTTATACTTATAGTTATATTCTTCAACAAGCTGTAGTTCCGGATTATAGCGCTCTATAAGGTATCCTTTTGGCCTGACCAGTAAGCCGGAGTAATACCCCCTTACAAGTATTTTGTCGGAGGATACGGTTTCCGAAAAAGACAACAGGTTAGAGTATTTATACCGATCTTTATATTTATCGCCAAATGTATACTCCAAAGGCATTTCCTGCCCGTATGTAACCCATAGGGCAAGCATGCCGGCAAGCAGGCATAAACGTCGTAGCATGATTCAGTTATTTGTATCAGGCACCTTGAAAATCAGGAGCTCGTTTCTCAAGAAAAGCACGGGTCCCCTCCTTGAAATCCGCAGTGCCGAAGCATTCGCCAAAGGCGTCAATTTCAGCCTGAAATCCCGGTTTGCTACTACTAAAACCTGCATTTACTGCTTTTATTGCACTGGAAATCGCCGCTGGGGAGTTTTTAGCAACCTGCCCGGCCAGAGACCGGCAAAACTCCAAAAGCGCATCCTGGTCCGTCACGTGGTTAACCAACCCGTATTCAAGGGCCTTTTCGGCTTTTATCATGCCCCCGGTGAGGATCATTTCCATCGCCCTGCCTCTTCCCACAAGCATGGGGAGGCGCTGGGTTCCGCCATACCCCGGAATTACACCCAGGGAAACCTCTGGAAGTCCCATTTTGGCATTCGTACTCGCGACGCGAAAATGGCAGGCCATGGCAAGTTCCAACCCCCCACCAAGTGCAAATCCGTTGACAGCGGCGATTACAGGGGTCCTCAAGGCTTCAATTCTGTCAAAGAGCTGTTGCTGGCCATCCGCGGCGAGTGCCCGCCCTTCAGATTCTGAGTACTCGGAAAACTCAGCGATATCTGCCCCGGCCACGAAGGCCTTAGGGCCGGAACCGGTAAGGATAATCGCACGCACCTCAGGATCTTCCTCCAGTTCCCCCAAAACTTCACCCAGCTCTTTTATGGTTTCCCTGTTCAGGGCATTTAATTTCTCAGGTCGGTCCACAAAGACCAGTGCTAAATTTTCTTCAACTGTTACAGATACCGAATTATAAGTCATACTACTACAGATTTATGTGTTTTTACCTGGGGAATGCGCACGGTAAAGACTGTTCCCTTTCCCGTTCTGGATGTGAAATCAATACTGCCTTTGTACGTCTCGACGATCGTCTTCACCATTCCAAGGCCAAGGCCCATCCCACTGGTTTTTGTCGTGAATTTAGGCTCAAAAATCTTATCCCTGAATTCCTCTTCTATTCCCTTGCCGTTATCGGCGACAGAAATTTTGGCCATACCCCCTTCCGCAGAAACAATCACCACGATTCTCGGGTTCTCCACCTCCGGCAAAGCCTGAATGGCATTCTTAACCAAATTGGTAATCACCCGTATCAGCTGGGTTCGGTCCATTTTAACAACCAGGTCATCCGCTTCGGAAATAAAGTGGATAAAGGGCTCGTTAAAAATATCAAGGGCGAGCTTCACCACCTCAGCAACATTGAGGGTTTCGTTTTGCTGGGCAGGCATTTTCGCGAAATTAGAAAAGGCCGATGCTATACTGCTCAGGGTATCGATCTGCTGAATGAGGGTTTTGGAAAACTCCCCTACTTTGGTTCCGATTTCAGGGTCAGATGGGTCGAACTTACGCTCAAAACTCTGAACACTCAGGCGCATAGGGGTGAGCGGGTTTTTGATCTCATGAGCTACCTGCTTGGCCATTTCCCGCCAGGCCTGTTCCCTTTCGCTTCTCGCCAGCATCGCCGCACTATGTGAGAGTTCATCGATCATCGCATTATACGAATCTACCAGTTGTGCGATTTCCAGGCTTGGGTCCTCGATCAGGATTTTCTCATTGGTCCGTGCCAGTCGCGTTTGATTTAATTTCTCTGAGACTGTTTGAAGGGACCGGGTGATGTATTTGGAAATGAAATAGGCAAGGGCAATAGCCAGAAGCAACATAAAAAGGTAAACCACACCAAGGCGCATCAGAAATTCCCGGAGTTCCTTATCGTAAAAAGAATTTTCTTCAAAGTACGGAAGGTGTAAGATGCCAATGGGCTTAAAATGGCTGTCTGTGATATACGAATAGGCTGCCTGGTAGTTAAAACCTGCTGCCGTATTTTCTTCAATAAAGTGCTTATTTATGGTGTTGTTCAGAGAGTCCAGAATGTGGGGTTCCAGGCGTGTAGAGACATCGTCATTGTCAAACTGGGGCCGGGAGCTTTTGATCAATCGCCCCTGCAGGTCGTAGAGATTGAAATTAGTGCCTTCAATAATGGCAATGCGATAAATTTCATCCTTAAAAATCAGGGAAAGGTATTGAGAAGTAATCGGGTAGGTTGTCCTTTGGAGGGCGAAAGTAATGGCCTGTTTAATCTGTTCCTCTTTCCGCCCAAGGCGATCTTCATGATACTCCCTGGATTGTTCCCTGAACTGGTAGACCGTTACCCCGGCAATTAAGACCGAAGCGATCAGCACCAGTAGGATCATAGAGACAAAAATCCTCGACCGCAATGAAAACTTCCTGAACAAGCCTCTGGGTTTATCGCTAAAGATAGCAATAATCGCACCAAAAAATTTCTTCAATGGGGTACGTGGGGATAAAGCCCTGAACCTGATCAGCAGGGGTATCTTATTTACCTCCCTCCTCTCTGACCTTTTTGTAGAGCCTTATGCCGAGCATCAGGAGAATGGCCAGGCCCAATAGGCCCCCTAATCCATATAACCACTGAAAACTGCTTTTGAGAATCGCCAGAAAAACCACGGCAAAAAGAATTAGGGTAGCGCCTTCATTCCAAATCCGCATATACTGCGAGGAATAAGAAAATTGTTCCTTTTGAAACCTTAAAAACATCTGGTGGGTTTTCAAATGGTATGCGATCAGTAAAACGATAAACCCGAGTTTAATGTGCATCCAGGGCTGTGAAAGCCAGGAAGGCATCAAAGCCAGCAAACCGATGGCGAAAATGGTACAGAGTACAGCGGAAGGCCATGTAATTATATACCAAAGGCGCTTTTCCATAATGCGAAACTGTTCGGTCAGTACGGTTCTGGCCTCTGCAGATTTCTCCCGGGCTTCGATATGGTAGATAAAAAGGCGGGGCATATAAAACAAACCCGCGAACCAGGTGACGACAAAAATCAGGTGGAGGGCTTTGATGTAATTGTAGTACTCAGCCATTCTCGGTTTTAAGGTAAACTTACGCCATGCATGTGAAAGATGAAAATCCCCCGCTGTTTCCTCAAGTGTTCGGGTCCGCACCCTTATCCATGGGATGTTTTTAATCGACTATCACCTATGGCCCGGAATAAAAAGAAAGCAGCTACAGCAGGAAGGAACCACCCCAACTGATAGGACTGCAAAGGCCACCAGCTTTCCAATCCCTGGCTGAGCTGTGGCCATCCGATACTACCCAGAAAGTCGGGAATTGTAAAAAAAAGGGTTGTGAAAACCACGGCCTTGAACACCCTTGGTGTCGTCCACTTCGGGGGTAGGGCATTCAGCAGAATGAGCACAATGGTCAGGGGATAGATAAACATCAGGGCCGGCAGTGCCACAGCGATGATATAATCTACCGGGAATTGCCCCATGAGTACTCCCAAAACGCAACAAACCAAAGCCGTAACCCGGTATACGAACTTAGAATCGCCAAATCGGGATTGTACAAAATCAGAAGTGCCGGTAACGATCCCAACAGCGGTCGTAAAACAGGCCAGGGCTATGAGAAGGCTTAAGAATAAATTCCCGTTATACCCAAGGGCAAGTCCACTCATTTCGCGTAGTACTTCTGTTCGAGTCAACCCCTCGTCAAGGGCATCTCCCATGTACGCACCTGAGAGAATTAATCCGGCATAGAGAAAAAGCAAACCCAGTCCGGCCATCCATCCGGCCCGTGAGATATAGCGAAAGCGCTGCCTGGTATCGAGATCAGGCATTTCCCTTTTTAGGGATATCAGGATCACTCCCCCAACCACAACGGCCCCGATTGCATCAAAAGTCTGATAACCCTCCAGCAGGCCTTCAGAAAAAGGGTTGTTGAGAAGCGTTGGGGTGACAAAGCCCTCCCCGGTCAGGGTGATGCTTCCGATCAGGACCATGAGCACGACCAGAATAGCGGGGGTCAGCCACTTCCCGATCAGGGGGACGATACGGGAGCGGTTTAAGACCAATAAAAAAACAAGCGAAAAATAAACCAGACTTGTCAGTAACGCAGGACTATTAAAAAAAGGCGCGATTCCCATCTCATGGGTAACCGAAGCTGTGCGCGGTGCCGGCAGGGCAATGGAAATAGCGTAAACAATATAACAGTATCCCAGGCTAAACCCCTTAGACACCTTTCTGGAAAAATCAAACATATCCCCCTGCAGGCGGGCGTGTGCAAGGATACCCAGCATAGGGATCACGACGGCAGAGACACTAAAACCAATGCCGGTCTTCCACCAGGAAACTCCAGAGCGCAAGCCCAATTGAGGGGGCAGAATAAGATTTCCTGCCCCGAAAAACAAAGAGAACAAGGCCAGGGCCAGTATCCATTCCGATTTTATTTTGATCCCGGGGGTCGACAAAGGCTAAAGATTTTTATTCGATAAATCCTTACCGGGCAATTTACGGTTTCCCGTCGCTTTGACTGCGCTTTATCGAAAAAAGAAAGAAATTATCGGGATTATCCAATAAAATGAACAAACCGTTCGTTGGACAATAGTCTGAACGCTATGATTAAATCTAAAACCTATACGAAGAAAAAGGCGATTCCCAGGTAAAAACCCAAGTACCCGTCGGAGCCAAATCGATCCCAAAAACCTACTGCCATGAAAAAACTTTTCTGCTCCCTCTTCGGACACCATTTCAGCGTTTCGAAAAAAGTAACTTCCCACATCAAAGAATACTCCTGTGTGCATTGTGGGAAACAGGTAACCACAGATGCCAGTGGCAATTTATCACTGTTGACTCCGGAAATGAAAGAGATCAATGATACGCTGGAGAATATCTACCAAAAAAGACATCGGCACGACTCTCATCAATTAGCCTGAATCCCTTCAATTAGCCTGAATCCCTGCTCCCGAAGGCATTCCAGCCCTGGGCAGTTAGTGGAATCGCAGACCCTCCCCTTGAAATCAGGTTCGCCCCTGACCCTGACGCTGTCATGTGGCCAATCACCGTTAAATCCGGGTTTCCTTTGATTTTCGGGTAATCTTCCTGGGCTATCGTCATGAGCAATTCATAATCTTCCCCTCCACTGAGCGCGGCCAGCGTACTATCTATTGAGAACTCTTCACACACCTGGATTACAGTCGGATCCAGGGGTATTTTATCTTCATACAAATTACACCCCAACTTACTCGAGGTCGTGAGGTGGAGGATTTCAGAAGAAAGACCGTCACTGATATCGATCATAGAAGTTGGTCGAACCTCCAGGGCTTTTAAAAGTGCAATAATATCTTTCCGGGCTTCTGGTTTTAACTGCCGTTCCACAATGTAATGGTAGGGTTCCAGGTCGGGCTGATGGTTGGGATTGGCTTTAAAAACTTCTTGTTCCCGCCGGAGCACCTGCAGTCCCATATAGGCAGCTCCCAAATCTCCGCTTACCACCAAAAGGTCATTTGCCCCTGCACCACTGCGGTAGGTAATGTCCTCTTCGGCGCCCGTCTGACCAATAGCCGTGACAGAGAGAAGCATCCCTTTGGCGGAGGAAGCCGTATCTCCACCTACTACGTCTACGCCATAGAGTTTTGAAGCGCGTTCAATCCCCAGATAGAGCTCTTCAAGCGCCTGAAGGGAAAACCGGTTTGAGACGGCCATGGAAACAGTGACCTGGGTGGGCGTCATATTCATGGCATAGATATCACTCAAATTAACCACCACGGCCTTGTAGCCCAAATGCGCTATAGGGGTAAACCCCAGGTCAAAATGCACGCCTTCCACCAACAAATCCGTAGAAATAGCCACAAAATCCCCCCCCACCTCAACAATAGCAGCATCATCACCGATTCCCTTCCGTGTTGAAGGTTGGATTGGGGCCATTTTTTGAGTGAGATGGGAAATAAGCCCAAATTCCCCGAGATCCTCCAATTGTGTGCGCGAGCTGTCTTTATTTTCAAACATGCCGCTAAAATAATAACCCCCAGCGGTTCAGGTGCTATTTCCTTTAAAAAACAGTGCCTGACTCCTTTCCAATTCTCCATTTTCCAGCGGGAATCATCCCTCTTTTAACGCTTTTGGAGCGCCGGTGAGTTACATCGAAAAGCCCTCGGGAGAGTGCGGATTTACAATAGGGAACACAGCCGTTGGGAGCGGAATGCCGCTTATAAGTTTTTCCAATAGACCCATACGTTATAATAATGTTAGGAATGCTGCTGAAACGGGACATACTTCCTATATTTGTTTTCTATTTAGATTTATTTCAAATAACAATGATCAAGGTTTCAGAATCCGCAAAACAAAAAGTCCTGACCCTCATGCAGGAGGAAGGGTTTGACACTGCTAACGACTACGTGCGTGTTGGAGTCAAAAGCGGTGGGTGCAGTGGTTTGTCCTACGAGCTCAATTTCGATCGGAAAATTGGAGAGACGGACAAGGTATTTGAAGATAATGCCGTTCGCATTATCGTGGACAAAAAGAGTTTTCTGTATCTCGTGGGAACGACCCTGGAATACTCCGGGGGATTGAACGGGAAAGGATTTGTATTTAATAACCCCAATGCCGAGCGCACATGCGGCTGTGGTGAGAGCTTTTCCCTCTGACAGAGGTGATGGAGCCTCCTAAAACCAAAAGCACTTGCATAAAAAAGGTGTTTAAAAGCAATTGTTGAATTATGGCCTATACAGAAGAAGAATTAAAGAAAGAGTTGGAAACCAAAGAGTACGAGTACGGTTTCTACACAGATATTCAATCTGACACCTTTCCGAAAGGGCTCAATGAGGATATTGTAATCGCCATTTCAAAAAAGAAGGAAGAGCCGGAATGGATGACTGCCTGGCGTTTGGAATCCTTTCGCTTGTGGAAGGAAATGATAGAACCCGAATGGGCTAATGTAAAATATACCAAACCCAATTTCCAGGACATTTCATATTACTCTGCCCCAAATAATAAGCCCAAATACGAGAGTTTGGACGAAGTAGATCCGGAATTGCTCGACACTTTCAAGAGACTGGGTATTTCGCTGGACGAACAAAAAAAACTCGCCGGAGTCGCGGTGGATGTCGTCATGGATTCGGTTTCCGTGGCTACCACTTTTAAGAAGACCCTTGCAGAAAAGGGGATTATCTTTTGCTCGATTTCCGAGGCGATCAAGGAGCATCCGGAACTCGTAAAGAAATATATCGGTACCGTAGTTCCGCAGAAAGACAACTTTTACGCAGCCCTGAATTCCGCCGTATTTTCAGACGGATCTTTTTGTTATATCCCCAAAGGGGTGCGTTGCCCGATGGAACTCTCCACGTACTTCAGGATCAACCAGGCGGGTACCGGTCAGTTCGAAAGGACTCTGGTCATTGCCGATAAGGGAAGCTATGTAAGTTATCTGGAAGGATGTACGGCTCCCTCACGGGACGAAAACCAGTTACACGCCGCAGTAGTAGAGCTTATTGCCCTGGACGACGCGGAAATAAAATACTCCACCGTTCAAAACTGGTTCCCCGGAGATAAAGAAGGTATTGGCGGGGTATACAATTTCGTGACCAAAAGGGGGCTTTGCGAAAAAAATGCCAAAATCTCCTGGACCCAGGTCGAAACCGGTTCTGCCATCACCTGGAAATATCCTTCCTGTGTACTTAAGGGGGACAATTCCATAGGGGAATTCTATTCGATTGCTGTAACCAATAATCACCAACAGGCAGATACGGGGACAAAGATGATCCACCTCGGGAAGAATACCCGCAGCACAATCATCTCAAAAGGAATTTCAGCGGGTCAGTCCCAAAACAGCTACCGGGGTCTGGTACAGATTAATTCCAGGGCGGATAATGCCCGGAATTTCTCCCAGTGTGACTCCCTGCTTATGGGGAATGCCTGTGGCGCCCATACCTTCCCGTACATCGAAGCGAGGAATAGGACCGCCCAGGTGGAACACGAGGCGACAACCAGCAAGATTGGAGAGGATCAGATTTTTTATTGCAACCAACGGGGTATCGATACAGAAAAGGCCATCGCCCTTATCGTTAATGGATTCAGTAAAGAAGTGTTGAATAAACTTCCTATGGAATTTGCTGTAGAAGCCCAGAAATTATTAGAAATCAGTCTGGAAGGATCTGTAGGATAAATCGTTTGCCATGAAAGTATTCACCTATTTTTCAATTTGGGCCGTTTTGCTCACCTCCCTCTTTACGGCATGTAAAATGAATGACGAAAAGAATACGGAGATTGCACAGGCGATGCAGGAAAAGCCGGAGATACGCCTGTATACCTTTGACGGCGGTACAGTACAGGTCAATGCCCTGGAATTGTTTTCCCAGGATTCAGTGTATAAGGGGAAGTCGAAGGAATTCGCCAATGCCTTCTATGTCATTGAGCACCCCAAAGGGACCATGATGTGGGATGCCGGCCTTCCCGAAGCACTCGTCCCTATGGTAGAACCTTATACAACCCCAGATGGTAATTTTACGGTCTCCCGGTCAGATTCCGTACAGAACCAGCTGGCAAAAGCGGGGATGACCCTCGGGGACATCGACTACCTTGCCCTTTCACACACACACTTCGACCACAGCGGTCATGCTGCCCGAATGGGGAAGTCCACATGGCTGGTTCAGAAATCTGAATACGATTTCATTACGAGTCCGGAGGTCCAAAAATCGTATCCCGATGAATACAATGCGATTAAGGACATTAAAAATTTAAAACAAATCGACGGGGATTACGATGTTTTCGGAGATGGCTCCGTTGTTATAAAACTCATGCCGGGTCATACCCCCGGACATTCAGTCCTCTATCTGGACTTAAAGGAACACGGCCCTGTATTGTTGACTGGAGATCTCTATCACCTGTACGCGAACCGAAAAAACAAACGGGTTCCGATTTTTAACTACGATGTTAAGCAGACCCTCGAAAGCATGGACCGCTTTGAGGTTTTTGCGGAACAAACGGGGGCAGAAGTATATCTGCAACACCAAAAAGAAGATTTTGAAAAAATGCCTAAGGCGCCTAAATTTTTAAACTAACTGCTATGTTAAAAATAAAAAATCTGCACGCCGGTGTAGACAACAAGAAGATACTTAAAGGGATTGATCTGGAAGTAAATCCTGGAGAAATTCACGCTATAATGGGCCCTAATGGTTCGGGAAAAAGCACCCTGGCTTCCCTTATAGCTGGAAAAGAAGATTTTGAGGTCACCCGGGGGAAAATAATTTTTGAGGGAGAAGACCTGGATGAGGTGTCTCCTGAGGAGCGCGCGCACAAGGGGATTTTCCTTTCGTTTCAATACCCGGTTGAAATTCCCGGAGTCTCGGTTACCAATTTTATAAAAACGGCCATCAATGAGACCCGGAAGGCCAAGGGAATGCCGGATATGCCGGCAAACGAAATGCTCAAACTTCTCAAGGAGAAGGCTGAAATGTTGGAGATCGATCGAAAATTTCTATCCCGATCACTTAACGAAGGCTTTTCAGGAGGAGAAAAAAAGCGAAATGAGATTTTTCAAATGGCTATGTTGGAACCTCGCCTGGCGGTACTCGATGAAACAGATTCCGGACTCGATATCGATGCGTTGCGGATCGTTGCAAATGGAGTCAACAAACTTCGCAATAAAGACAACGCCGTTATCGTAATCACTCACTATCAGCGCCTGCTGGATTATATCGTACCGGATTTCGTCCACGTGATTCACGACGGGAAAATTGTTAAGTCCGGCACAAAAGAACTCGCTCTTGAACTCGAAGAAAAAGGGTACGACTGGATAAAACAGGAAGCTGTACTCTAAGGCGCCTTGTAGACTCATCCTCCCCTTAAATATCAGGAAAATGGAATTAAAAGAAAAACTTATCGCCTCCTTCATGGCCTTTGAAAACGAAATGGACCTCGCGGATCCCGTCCATGAAATTCGCTCAGAAGCCCTGAAGAATTTTGAAGCCAAAGGGTTTCCCACGCGCAAATCAGAGGCCTGGAAATACACCTCCCTGGAGCGCTTGCAAAAGGTTGATTTCAGTTTGTTTCCCAAACAGGACAATGCCCTGGAGTACAGGGATGTTAAGAAGTTTTTCCTTCACGAAGTTGACACCTATAAAATTGTTTTTATCGACGGGGTGTACAGTTCATACCTCTCGGAAACCACCCATGATGGGGTTGATATCTGCCTGATGAGTTCCGCCCTGACGAAACCGATGTACAAACCGATCATCGATGTCTACTTTAACAAAGTGGCTTCCCGGGAGGACTCCCTGGTTTCCCTCAACACAGCCTTTGCTAAAGAGGGTGCCTTTATCTACGTGCCAAAGAACAAAGCACCGAGAAAACCGATCGAAATCCTCCATTTTTCAACAGGTAGTGAGACCGCACAGATGCTGCAACCCCGAAACCTGATCGTCGCTGAGGAAAACGCGGAGATCCAGGTCATCGAAAGGCATCAGAGCGTTACCGATAACGAAGTCCTGACAAATTCTGTAACAGAGATTTTTGCGGGAAAGGATTCCATTATAGACTACTATAAGGTTCAGAACGACAGGGAATCCGCCAGCCTGATTGACAATACCTATATCGACCAGAAGGGAAAAAGTCATGTAAGCGTACATACCTTCTCTTTCGGTGGAAAACTCACCCGTAACAACCTGAACTTTTATCAAGATGGAGAGCATATTGACTCAACCCTCAAAGGAGTAACCCTCCTTGGCGAAAAACAGCACGTGGATCACCACACCCTGGTGCACCATCAGCAGCCGAATTGCGAAAGCCATCAGGATTATAAGGGCATTTTTGGTCAGCGCTCCACCGGAGTCTTTAACGGAAAGATTATCGTAGATAAGATTGCCCAGAAAACCAATGCCTTTCAACAGAACAACAACTTGTTGATCAGTGATAAGGCCAGCGTCAACACCAAGCCTCAACTCGAGATTTTCGCAGATGACGTGCGTTGTTCGCACGGATGTACGATTGGCCAGCTGGACAGGGATGCCCTGTTCTATCTGCGGGCGAGGGGAATTCCCGAAAAAGAGGCGTCTGCCCTGATGATGTATGCCTTTGCCAACAATGTTCTGGAAAGCGTACGAATCAAGGAATTGAAAAATCGCATTAACAAGTTAATTGCCAAAAAGCTTGGAGTGAGCCTGGGGTTTGAGCTCTAGAACAGCCGTTTTTTTGATTTCTGAGGTATAGAGCCTCCCTCGGGAGAAACTGTCTTGATTACGGACTCATTTAGATAAATAACCCTGTAATTTACAGTGGCATGCGGACAAACCTCACCTTTTTTCTTATCGTATTTTATATCCTTGGATCCCAAGCTCAGGACAGGAACTGGAGTGCGGAATTGAACTATCCCATTTCTATCGGGGAGTCCTTTGGGGCATCCAACCAGGGCGTTATCGGCCTGGGTCTTGCGTATAGGTTTGCCGAATTCGACAAGGTTAAACTGGGAGCAAATCTGGACGCGGTCTGGTTTGCCACCACTTTCACCAACGACACCGACCCTGTCCAGGAATTGGATTTCCGGGATTTTTTCCTCCAGCCCCGCCTCTTTGCAGAGCTTCCATTGAGCGCTGGTGAAAAGTTAAAACTCAGGGGTGGATTGGGCTGGACCTGGTACCGGAGCACAGGCGAAACTTTTTTCAATTCAGAAGGAAAAGTTGAAGGTATAGACAACAACTCAGGACCTGACGTGAACCTGGGTCTCAGTTATGACTTTTTCCCCCGATGGTTTCTTCAGGCACAGTACAACCTGATATTTTCTTCAGGAGACTCACCCAACCGTACCCTTGGGTTACTGAAAGTTGGGGTCGGGTTCCGCTTTTAGGGCCATTCACAGGATGTTAAAGCACCGGAATTGCCCGGATTTAGGGAAAGCTTCACAACCCTTTCACAAAAGGTTCAGTATCTTTGAAAATCATGAAAACAGTCACATTCGACCTCGTTAAAATAAGGGAAGACTTTCCTATTTTAAAGCGTAAGGTACACGGGCAACCCCTCGTTTACCTGGACAATGCAGCTACCTCCCAGACGCCTCGCCAGGTGATCGACGTCATTGTCGACTACTACTCGCGTTACAATGCGAATATCCACCGGGGGGTGCACACCCTCTCCCAGGAAGCGACGGACGCCTATGAAAAGGCGCGTATGAAAATACAGCGCCACTTCAATGCGCTGCACAGCCACGAAATTATCATGACCTCAGGGACGACACATGGCATCAATATAGTCGCCTCCGGCTTTACGTCTTTCCTGAAACCCGGAGATGAGATCTGGGTCTCCGCCATGGAACACCACTCCAATATTGTCCCCTGGCAAATGTTATGCGAGCGCACCGGAGCCGAACTCAGGGTCATTCCGATGAGCGTGAAAGGGGAATTGGTTTTGGAGCCATTTTACGAAGGACTTTCAGAGCGTACCCAACTGGTATTTTGCAACCATATTTCCAATGCGTTGGGAACGATAAACCCCATTGAGGATATTATTGAGCGTGCCCATGCCGTTGGGGCCGCTGTACTTATCGACGGGGCGCAGGCCGCGCCCCATATAAAGGCAGATATGCAGGCCCTCGATGTTGACTTTTATACTATCTCAGCCCATAAACTTTGCGGCCCTACAGGAGTTGGGGCCCTCTACGGGAAGACCGGGTGGCTCGAAAAGCTTCCTCCCTACCAGGGCGGGGGTGAAATGATTGCAGAGGTGACTTTTGAAAAAACTACCTACGCCGGACTACCCCATAAATTCGAAGCCGGAACTCCAAATATATCCGGGGGGATCGCCTTTGGGGCGGCCCTGGATTACCTCAACGCGATTGGGATGGACGAAATTGCTGCCTATGAAACAGAATTGCTCCATTACGCGACCTCTGAATTACTCAGTATCCCTGGGCTTAAAATCTATGGGGAAGGGGTGCATAAGACGTCTGTGATCTCCTTTAACCTGGAAGGCATCCACCCGTATGACGTGGGCACCCTGCTCGACCAGATGGGAATAGCAGTTCGCACCGGACATCACTGTGCCCAGCCCATTATGGATTTTTATCAAATCCCCGGAACCGTTCGGGCGAGTTTTGCATTTTATAATTCTAAGGAGGAGGTAGACCGATTGGTTGAAGGGGTTAAAAAAGCTGCCCTGATGCTATCTTGAATGATTCTCTGATAGAGATCTCCGTATCTCTTTGAAAATGGGCCATTCATGTTGTAATTTTGACAAAAATTTTACCTATGCAGATCGAAACGATTCAGGAAGAGATTGTCGATGAGTTTTCCATGTTTGAAGATTGGATGCAGCGGTATGAATATATGATCGAACTCGGAAAATCCCTCCCTAAAATTTCTGAGGAGTACAAGACCGATGAGCACCTGATTAAAGGTTGCCAGAGCAAAGTATGGGTGCACGCGGCGATGGATGATGGGAAAGTGGTGTTTACCGCCGACAGTGATGCCATTATCACCAAAGGCATTATCGGAATTCTGATTCGGGCTTTCAGCAATCAGAGTCCGGCTGATATTTTGGAAGCAAAAACAGACTTTATCGATAAAATTGGGCTGAAAGACCATCTTTCACCCACCCGGGCCAACGGGCTTGTAAGTATGATCAAACAGCTGAAGCTCTACGCCCTAGCCTACCAGACTCAATTAAACAGCTGAGAGGCCTTAACCTTTAAAAGGAAACCATGGAAACAGAAACCCATATAGATACCCAGGAACTCGGCGAAAAAATTGTCAGGGTGCTGAAAACCATTTACGATCCGGAAATACCTGTAGATATTTACGAACTGGGCCTGATTTACGACGTTTTTGTGAATGAAGACCTGGAGGTTCGGATCCTGATGACCCTTACCTCTCCCAACTGCCCTGTAGCAGAGACGCTTCCGGTGGAGGTTGAGGAAAAAGTCAAATCCCTGGATGCCGTGAAAGACGCCGAAGTGGAAATCACTTTTGATCCCCCCTGGACACAGGAATTAATGAGTGAAGAGGCGAAACTCGAACTCGGTATGCTCTGATACCCTCGCAGTCCTATGGAGAAAGAAATCGTCAACCGCGTTGCCAAAAGCAAATTGATCACCCTGGACCTGGAAACCTATTATCCAAAAGGGGATCGCTTTGAAATCGATCTGAGTCAATGGCTGGATGAAGGCCTTATTTTAAGGGAAGCCCATTTCAGGGAAGTCCTTGAACAACATCAATGGGAAGCTTACAGGGACGGCTATGTCGCAATACATTGCAGTACAGAGGCCATTGTTCCCGTTTGGGCCTATATGCTTACAGGCAAATACCTGGAAGGTGTCGCCCGGGATACGGTTGTCGGCACACTTGAAGTCCTGGAAACCCAGCTCTTCCGGGAAGCCTTAAACACTTTGGACCTCAATTCCTTTAAGGACCGCCCTGTAATTATCAAAGGATGCAGCAACCTTCCGGTACCTGCCTCTGCCTATGTGTGGGCCCTGCAGAAGGTTCAGAAAGTTGCTAAATCCGTTTTGTTCGGTGAGGCCTGTTCCTCAGTTCCTTTATTTAGAAAAACCTGAACCTGGAAAGAATTCGACCTTTTCAACTATTTCACGAACCTGAAAACGAATTCCACCTTTTCAACTATCTTTGAAGCCGTTTTTAAAACACTACAACTCATGAAAAAACTCCTATTCTTATTCGCTTTTCTATTTGCCGGTGTATCTACTTATGGTCAGACCCTGGAAGAACTCAAAGAGGCCAAGAAGATAAAAGAAGATTCCGTGAGTGCCATTGAGGGTCGGATTGGGGACCTGGAATCCCAAATTGACGCCTTCCCCGGTTGGAAATTCGGGGCATTTGGGACAATCGGCGCGAGTCTTTCCGGTTTTAACAACTGGTATGCGCAGCAGTCTCCGAATAACGAGGCGGGGCGGATTGGGATTACAGTAAACCCTTATGCCAAGCTGGATCGCGATAAATTCTTTTGGTATAACAATGCACAACTCAATATCGGATGGATCAAATTCGACGACAAGGATGATCCGGACGACGAGGAAGGTTTCCGCCAATCCAACGACGTCTTTAATATCACCTCTCTATTCGGGTACAACCTGACCAGCAAGTTGGCAGCCTCCACGCTGATGGAGTACCGTTCCACAATCCTCAGCAATTTCAATGATCCCGGCTACCTTGATTTAGGGGTTGGTATCACCTGGAAACCCATTGATGGGCTGATCATAGTGGCACACCCTGCCAACTACAATTTCGTCTTCAGTAACGACGATACGATTTTCGACTCCTCTTTCGGGGCCAAGTTGCTGGCCAATTACAGTAAATCCATCGGGAAATTTAACTGGAAATCGCAGTTCTCATCCTTTATCAGTTACAAAGACAGCAACCTTTCCAACTGGACCTGGACGAATAATTTTGGCTACAAGGTGTGGAAGGATATCGGGCTGGGATTTGAATTCGGGCTTCGGGACAACAGGCAGGAAGCCCTGAATTTTGAAATAAATACCCTCGGAAATTCCGGAGCTACTTTTGACAACATCGACAACGACCTGCAGTCCTACTGGCTATTTGGACTCACCTATGATTTCTAAGGGGTATCCCGCTGCCTGTGGATTTTATCCTTCTTCAGAATACGCATCCAGCTTTTCAGGATACAGGAAATTATTGTAGGGAAACCTGTTGATGTGAATCTTGCGCACCTCCCGGTAGACGGTTTTGCGGAATTCATCCAGGTTTTCTTTGTTCAGGGCCGATATAAAAACGGCATTCCCATCCATTTTATGCATCCACGTCCTATGCCACTCCTCCATGGTGTAATGGCGACTCGTCCTTGGAGTGATCAGGTCATCTTCATCCAGGACCTCCGGCTCGTACAAATCGATTTTATTAAAGACCATCAGGGTCTTCTTATCGGCACAGTCAATCTCAGAGAGGATCTGATTGACCGATGCTATATGGTCTTCAAAACTCGGGTGTGAAATATCCACCACATGCAACAGTAAATCGGCCTCCCGCACTTCATCGAGGGTACTTTTAAAGCTCTCCACCAGTTGTGTGGGCAGTTTCCGGATAAAGCCCACGGTATCGCTCAGTAAAAAAGGCAGGTTCCCCAATACCACTTTCCGCACCGTAGTGTCCAGGGTTGCAAATAGTTTATTCTCCGCAAAAACCTCACTCTTGCTGATCACATTCATCAGGGTCGACTTTCCAACATTGGTATATCCAACCAGTGCGACCCGGACCAGTGATCCCCGATTTCCCCTCTGGGTCTCCATTTGTTTGTCTATGCGCTTGAGTTTCTTCTTCAGGAGCGATATGCGGTCACGAACAATCCTCCGGTCTGTTTCGATTTCCGTTTCTCCCGGGCCGCGCATCCCAATTCCCCCGCGTTGCCGCTCGAGGTGGGTCCACAGCCCCGTCAACCTTGGCAAGAGGTATTCGTACTGGGCGAGTTCCACCTGTGTACGCGCATAGCTGGTCGTGGCCCGTTGGGCAAAAATATCCAGGATCAAACCCGTTCTATCCAGGATTTTTACCCGAAGCTGTTTTTCGATATTTCGCTGTTGCACCGGGCTGAGCTCGTCATCAAATATCACTGCCCCGACATCATTTTCCTTTACAAACCCTTCGATCTCGGCAATTTTTCCGCTTCCCACAAAGGTCTTGGGGTTGGGTGTGTCCACACGTTGTACAAAACGTCCCACGACCTCTCCCCCTGCCGTATAGGTAAGGAACTCGAGTTCATCCAGATACTCCTTCAGCTTATCCTCAGGTTGTTCCCGGGTGAGTATCCCCACCAAAACGGTACGTTCGTAAGACATCGTCTTTATTTCCAGCATAGATTTAAAATCTACTACAAAACTACGGAATCGCGGCCAAGTCCTTTTGTATTTTTAAAGCATCCCCCCTGACCTTTTCAAATGAGTGCTATCCGTAAAATCACTTATGATTTTTATTACCCGAAGTATTTATCAAAACTCCAGCCCGGGAGCTAAAACCATTCTAAAGAAAATCAAAAGAAGTACAAGTAAAACAATAGGGCTCCAATATATTTTTTCATTTATCCCGTTCGATTTATGTGTGACAGGTGTGTTACATGCTGCTGCAGACCAGATCCAGGGAATTGAGAAAACGAAAACAATAAATGGAGTAATGGCCTGCCCCATTGGAGGAATCCTGAAGGGAACAACAAGTATACTACCTACAAAGGCGGCTCCTACTGCAATAAACCTAATATATTTAAACTTCACTTTAGGATTGTTCAAATCGACATCGCTATTCGCAAAATCCAGGAGTTGCCTGCTAAACCAAATACTAATCAAAGCAATAGCGATAATACTTGTTATTGCCATAATTAAGAGAGAGGGTTGACTCAAATTTATATAGCCTACAAGTGCTTCACCAACATCGGTATTTGGATCAAGGGATGCAACCATCACTTGAGGAATTGATTGGATAAGTCCATGAAAGGCTAACCACAAGACGAATAGTCTCCAAATACTTTTGGAGTATGGAATGAGTCGGAAAAGCAATACGCAGATCAAGCCAATAAAGAAAATTGCCACGGCTCCGGAACCTTGCATCAATAAAGTCTTTGAATGTTCTCCTACCCAATTATGATCGTTATGATACAGAAATGCCTTTAAACCAAGTGCCTTTTTACCTAGAACTAGAAATAATTCCTGCAGAAAGAATATTAAATTGAATGCCAGAGCATATAATACAGCAGAATTAATAAGGGTTGGATAATTGACTATATGCTTAGGGGCTGATGCCCCCTTGTACTTTACCCAATTACGCCAACCCCATACTATTGGTCCGACGAATAGGATTGCAATAAAAACTTTAACCAAGACCATTTCCTTAAAGTTTAAGATTGAGTTTTGATCTTCTGTCAATAACTCATCTTAATGACGCCTTAGGAGAATTTGTGTTACAACAGTCCCATCCTGTTAACAATAAGGAAGATCCGCAACAGGCCGGCTGTTTAACGGCAAAAAACAAACCTGTTCAACCATCTAAGGTGTTCTCTGCACCTTAGTTCTGAGTAACGTATAGAGTTCCCGCCTTTTCATCGGCAACATTCAGTTCAAAGTTGATCTTGGCTTTATTTTTAATTTTGACAATCAAATTATTGCTTCCAGGCACTCTTGCTAAATCTTTTTTCTCCCCGATAGTTATTTTTTCCTCACTGGGATGTGCGCCATAATCAAAGGACCAGTTCAGAGGGGCTATTTTAAACTCATAACTGCCGGCCTCCAAAGTAGATGACGCTGCGAAAATTCCGTTCCCTTTGTACTCAAACTGGGGTGTGATATTCTGCTTTTTACCCCAATCATTCATGTTGCCCAACAGATAAATCCTTTCGCCCCCGAAGGGTTGCTCATTCATTTTATCGAGCTCCAATTGTACCATGGCCAAAGCATCTTCTCTGCGCGCCCCGTTGATCAATGAAACGGCTAAATCCATTGCCACTCGCTGATCAACAGCTATGTCGGGCTCTACCCCTTTTCCTTCAATCCTTCCAATCCGGTTTGAATAATACTCTGCAATAGGCAGGGATAATTGAAAGTCAAATGGCAAATCATACATTTTTTGTGATAACATTTCGCCTGCCGTCGTCTCACCTATAATGGTTACATTTTCTTCATAAGCAAGCGCATCTACCGTAAACTCTGCAGCACTGGCCGAATTATTACTTGTCAAAATGTATACCGGACCGTTAAAGTGTGGATGCATTGGTCCAAACTTTACACGAGTAAGCGGTTTTTCCTGTACATCATGCCAAAAGGATTTCAGCGACCATCCTTGCCAGGGAGTTAAATTTTGAATGTCTGCCAGATTGGGGGCTTTCGTATTATTTTTCCACCATTTCCGTGAAACAAATATACCCGCATCAATAGAATCCGTTAAGACATGACCAATAAGTGGAACTCCTGCAAACGTACCCCCATCATTGTTGCGAACATCTATAATAAGTGCTTTGGTTTTATTTTCGGCTATCTCGCGGTATGCCCTGAATACGTTTTCTTTTGTGTCCAGACCAGTCATCGTTCTCACTGTGAGTATTGCAGTTTCCTCCATCCATTCCAGTGAAACACTATTATCCCCTACTCGTAATGTATCTACAAATTCTGCCATTTCCTCTGCGCTCCTTTCTGCAATACCGAGTGTAACGTGTGAAAATGGGCCATCTTTCCAAAGTTCATTAAACCCTTTGATAAACTCTTGCTTGGTTTGGACCTCATTTGCAAGAACGCGGACCTTTTCTTCCAATAAGAGATATTGATCGGTAGCGAGCTCTGCAGGGTTGTAGTGGTATGTAGACATCAAAACCGATATACTATCCGCCACTGCCGTAAAATCCATATCGATTTTATCTGCCTTCTTTCCGGATAGTGAGAAATCATAGGAGTATAGCGTGAGAAAAATGATTAGGAGGGTTATTTTTTTCATTCTTGAAACTTAGACAAGTAGATGTTTTTTTTTGATAATTGCTTTCAACAAATTAATA